>Ga0315322_10001905_pt1 | contig 16180 bp, 7 predicted proteins | sample M110021515metaG_FD_203461 | JGI IMG/M metagenome (GOLD analysis project Ga0315322, IMG submission 203461) | Ammonia-oxidizing marine archaeal communities from Monterey Bay, California, United States - M1 100m 21515 | ecosystem: Environmental > Aquatic > Marine > Intertidal zone | place: USA...
CTGCTGCTCCTCGGCATAGCCCTCGATGCATCCCCGTCCCCAGACTGCACACTGCTGCCGCTCGGCGACAGCGCCCGTCCCACCGCGGTCCATGTCGTCTTCGGACCGCTGCCGGGCGATGGCGACCCGCGTCTCATCCACCACCTCGAACACCTTGCAGTCCGGAGCAGTACCGCCACCTGCGCCCGCTCAAGCGGCGCCGAGCTCGACGCCTACACCGGTCCCGACACCGTCCACCTCATCTGGCGCGGGCAGGCAGACGCCGCGCGGGCCGCCCAGGTCGCCGAGCTGCTCCTCCACGCACTGTCCTCCCCCGGGGACACCTCTTGGGGCATCGCAGCCAATGAAATTGCCGTGGAGCAGGCCCTCAACGAGTCCTCTGCAAGCGAGCTGCTGCTGCGGTCCTCCCGAGCACTCGCCCCTCGCTACCAGCTGGACCTCCGTGGTGCTGTGGCCCCCGACCTCAAGGGCGCACAGCAAGAGCTTGCAGACAGCGCAGTCACTGTGATCACTGCGCCACAAGGCGATGTCGTCAGCTGGCACACCACCTTGGCACCCGACACGCATGCGCCAATCCTGCGCGAGACCCCACCCAGATCGGGCGCCGTGGTGTCCTGGGAGCTTCGCGGGACCGCTTCGTGTGACGACAGGCGTGCGCTGTGGGCTGCCCTCGAGGGTCTCGCGGAAGCCAGCGGCGGCACTGCCATCGGCTGGGTCGGGCACCACACCGCAGTGGTCGGCATCGCAGACGCCCCCAACCGTCCGACCCGCAAGCAGTGGCGCCAGGCCATCGGTCCTGCCCTGACCTACGACGACGCAGCCGTGCGGATGACCGCGCGCCGAGCCCGCGATGTGGGCGACCGCAGCTGGATGGCAGCCGGCCACCTCGGCCTCGGGGTATGTCCCGCCGTCACGCCGCTCTCTGCCGCTCAGGTGGCCGACGCTCTCGGCCTTCTGGCCACGGGGGGCCCTCTGACTCCGCCAAGCTCACCCGAGCCGCTCACCCTACCGGACACCGACTGGGCCAGCGTCTGGCAAGCCGGCGAGCCGCCCCACGACTGGACCGACCCCCCACACCTCTTCCACACCCGCACCCCCGGAGGCTTCACGGTCGACGGTCCTGCCGAGCTTCTGGGCACTCCGCCCCCGCCGGCAACACATTTTATAGATGTTGAAGATCGCGTATTAGAGCAGGTTCTCACGGTTCTCGGAGCGCGTGAACAGAGAGTGGACTGCCAGTGGAGCCCGCCCTCTGCTCGTCCCTGTGAGACCGCCGGCGCCCTGCGGGTCCCCGACTCCAGTGCATCTGTGATCGTCGACCGTCCGGGCAACGTGGTCACGGTCACCGAGGTCCGCGCGCTGCCCTCCGGCACCGGTCTCACAGCACACTGGCGCTACGACGAAGCCCCCGACACCGACATCCGAGGCTACCGCCACAGCGTGGAACCCCACCGCTCTTTTCGGCGCTGGTCCACCCCACTTTCGGCTACGCCTGCCACCCTGACACTCGCGCCGGCACCCCGCCTCTCCAGCGCACTGGAAGCCCGCCTCGCCGCCCGTCCATGGCAGGCCGTCCACCAGCCGGCTGGACCGCAGCTGCCACGCGAAGCTGCCATCACGCTCCTGGAGGATAGCCCCGTCGTCCGCATCTACGAAGGGCCCTCCAAGCAGCTGCTCTCCATGCTGGGCGACGAGGTGGACCGCGTGTGGCTGCCCGCTCAGCTCGAAGCCGAGGCCGAGGGCATTCGCAGTCCATGACCGCATTGGCTCACTCGCTCTTGGCACCACCCTGGAGCGCCGCTGCTACTCCGACACCCCGTTGAGGCGGTCGACCACGGCAAACAGGTCACCTTGGTCGTAAAAGTCGACTCCCAGGAAGTTCACTGGCCGTCCCCACTGCTCCGAGCACGCCCGCGCACGCACCTCCAGCACCTCAGCCACGTTCGCCTCCAGGCCATTTTCGGCACTCGGAAGGGGGTCGCCGAGCCAGTGGTTGACCAAAAAGAGCGGACTGTCCGCATCCCCGCGGTTGAGGTCGCAGCTGAACTCAGACACCTCAGTAAAGCTGTAGGGCGTGTCAACAAAGAGGTCCCACGCAGCATGCAGGCCCTGGCCATCTGAGGCACCCGACTCCAGCCCGACCAGCAGAGTGGTCTGGTCATCGATCAGCTCTCCCATCGTGGGCGAGGCGCCGTCTTCCCACGCATAGAGCCGGTCGGCGAGCCCCGCTTCTTCGAGCGCACTTCGAGTGTCGTCGATGGTGATGGCATCCTGGAAGACAATCTGGACCACCTCGCGCGGCTGGGCATCCATGAAGTCGGCGAGCTCGGAGAGTCCCTCCACCAGCGGCTGCGCGCCCAGCTCGCAGTAGGCGTGGCACAGCCAGAGGTCGCCCTCCCACTCGTAGGTGTCGAGCATCATGGCCCGCACGCCGTCTTCGAGCTGGCGGGTGAGGCCATGCTGCTGGTTGGGCGCCACCCACTCCGCATCGGCATTGGACATGCTGTTGTGGGTACCCGCAAAGGTGACCTCGGTGACCGGCCGGTCGCAGAGCACATCGTGGCCATTGCAGGCGGTGCCTTCAAGGACTGCGGAGTCGCCGGGGGACGCAGAGTCTTTGGCAGGGGACGCGCAGCCCACGATGGCGAGCAGAATCGAGCAGGTGCGCACTGTGACTCCATCGCCTCGGTGGGACTGATACCGCTACGCCATATAGCCGCTGACCTTGAAGCAAGCGGGTCGACTCAGGGCTGGGCGTCGACCATCAAGTCGAACGTGAAGCCGGTCTCGCGCGTGCTGCCGCCCTCCACCGAGACCTCCACGGTCGCAGTCGTGCCCGCCCATCGAAGGGTGTCGATGGTGAACGGCACCCAGCCGGACTCATAGGGTACCTCGACCCGCTGGACCCACTCCCCGTCAATCGACACGCGCAACACAATGGGAACAGAGGTCTGGGAGCCCGCAAGAAGAAGCGGCCAGTCCGGCACCCCACCAAGCCCGCCGAGGGTACTCCCGAGCGGAACATCGTCGAACGTGAGGGTGAGCGGGCCTTCTTTATGAGGGTGGGCCCAGATGGCGCGCTTAAAGACCTCGTCGGACCGGTCCCCGCTGACGGCCACAGTAAGCCAGGTCCGGTCATTGTCGCCGGCACAAGACCAGCGCGGTCGAAGCCACTGCAGGTAGCCGTTGTCGCGGTACTCGGGACTGCCGGTCTTCCACCTGTCGCAGACCGCTGCCGTCTGGCCATCGAAGCGCGTGACGACGGCCGAGTCGAGGTGGTCGACCGCCCGCCAAGGCGTCTCGATAGGAGCTGCACGCCACGAGTCCACCTCAAGGTCGGGCTTTGGATACGGAATGTGGTCGTCGAGACTGTGGATGGGATGCAGCGTGACCGCAGACCGCTTGCCGGCGGTGTAGTCGAGCTGAAGCATGTAGCGACGGCGGTTTCGGACCGTCTTAAATGGAGTGGTCTTGTCGAACAGCAGATCGCCGAGGCTGTAGGCGATGAGGCCATCCTTGTACGTCTCGATAATGCGAGGGACGTGGGGGTGATGACCGATGATGAGCTCTGCCCCCGCATCGATGAACCGATGCGCCGCTTCACGCTGGTCGTCTTCGACCAACATCGAGTACTCGTCGCCCCAGTGCACGCTAATGACGAGGTGGTCCACCTGTGAGTTAGCGGCCTCGATATCCGCGACAATGGCGTCGACACGGTAATTCGCCGGCTTCGGCCAGTAGTACTGCCAGTGGTCGTCGTCGACCGACTTCCACTTGGAGATGTCGGTGTAGGCCAGGAAGCCAAAGGTCTGGTCGCCGAGCTTGGCGATGGTGACGGGCTGGCGTGGCGCATCGCCGTACTGGACGCCCACGTAGTCCACGCCCACCGTTTCGAGCGTGTCGAGAGTGGTCGAAAAGCCTTGGTTGCCAAAGTCGAGCGTGTGGTTGTTTGCAACCGAGACGAGATCGACTCCGGCACGGGCAAGTGCAGTGGCGTGCTGGGTGGGCGCCCGAATCTTCCAGCGCTTCTTGGCCTGCTGAGCAGAGCTGTCGGACAGCACGCACTCCAGGTTCAAGAAGGTGAGATCCACCGTGTCGAAGAGCGGCTTGAGCTGCTCAAAGACCGCGGCTGAGTTGCCATCGTACCGTTGAATCGTGGAGTCGATGCCTCGGGCAAAGCTGGTGTCCCCACCAAACAACAGCGACACCGTGTCGTCGTCGGACGGGCGCTCAAAGGCGATCCCGGACGGGGGCACAAAGTCGGTGCGTACACTGGGAAGCGGTCCCACAAGGCCGTTTTCCGTGCGGTAGCTGTCGACAATCTTCGCCAGCCTCCGGGTGTACTCTGGTGCAGCTTCTGGAGTCACGTGGTCCACGTAGGCTTCCAGCTTCTCGAAGGGAAAGGAGACCACATCCGGCACTGCGTAGATGTTTTGGTAGGCGTTAGTTTGGCTGACGATGCGAGAGTCCGCCGCGTCGGTGTAGCGCCGAAAGCGGGAGGTACGGGCAATCTTGTCGAGCATCGGGGCGTGGGTGACGTAGACGTTGAAGCCCTGGCGGTCGGCATACCGACCCAGCACTCGGAGCGCCCGCTTGTTGTGACTCGACAACTTGAACTGGGGATTGTCTTTGATGAACGTCTCGGTGCGCTGGGCATCGTTCCTCAAGCGATCCGAGCTGTGGGGCTGGCCGGGAATCCAGCCTCCACGGTCCATGGCAAAGTTGAGGTCGCGGTCGGGGCCGAGGTGACGAATGTGGGCCTGAAGAGAAGCGGACTCCGAAAACAGAGGCAAGAAGCGACTGAGAGCCACCTTGCGCAAGTGCGTGTAGGAAAGTGAGACGCTGGGGGAGCGGCGTGACCAAAAGCCCCATGGTCGCGGAATCTGTCCGATAAGCGCGCTGTTGTAGCCCCGGTGCCACACGTCGTGGGCATGCACCAACACCACATTCTTGGGCACCCCCACCCGAGAGAGGTACTCACCCAGCATCCAGGCGTCGTTGACTGCGAGCAAGTCGGCCACGATGGCGAGGTTGTGCGTGGTGCCGCCGAGCGTGCTCGACCAGTCCTCCGGCACGATGCCGTGAGCGCCGCTGGAGTCGCCCAAGATAAGCCAGTCCGCAGGCTCTCCTTCTGCGAGACGGTCGAGCAGATCATACTTGGCCGTGACCATGCGGTAGCCGAGGTTGGTGCCGTTGTAGCGAAGGTAGTGTCGCGCACCTTGGTTGACGCCAACCACGACCAAGACCAACACCAAGACCACCAGCAAGCGCCGCAAGCTCGGGCTGCTTATGCGCTCTTTAGGAAGGTGGGAGGGACCGGACGACTTGGCCATGACCAGGAGGCTCCGAGAGGACTGCGGGAAGCGGTCCTAAATCTATAAGTAGATGAACTCGATGTTCTCGCGAACGCCGTACACAAAGCTGGCCACGGAGCCTTGGCGAAGCAGAGAAGGTCGTGGCTGCGGTGCTGCCATAGCTGAACCAACCAGAGGGGGGGCCACAGGATGGCGGGCATCTTCTTTCAGTACACATCGACCGAGTACGACAGGGTCTGGAACGTGTAGAAGCTGATGCCCACGACCATCCTTCCCTGCCCAGTCAGCTCACTTCCACGCCGCCCCGCCGTCAATCCATCGCCCCAGTAGCTCTACCTCAGCCTCCGTGAGGGGCTGGCCCTTACTGGGCATGAAGTCGTCGTGGTCCCGCGCCAGCGCGATGCGTTGGTAGACCACCGAGGCCGTGCGGTCACCGGGAACGACGCCAGGGCCCTCATCCCCGCCAGCGAGGGCGTACTCTTCGCGGTCTAGCCTCAGGTCGCCCTTCCGCTTGCGGGCATCGTGGCAGCGAGTGCAGGACCGCTGAAAGACCCGGTTGGTCATCTCGAAGGGGACGGGGTCGGGAATGTCGTCGATACTCGCCACTACGGGAGGAGTCGTGGACCGCCCGGTCGCTGCGTCGACCACCATGCCCACTCGCTTTGGGGCTGGGGCCTCGAGGACGAAGTGATCATCGCCGTGCACCAGCAGTCCACCAAAGTGCGCGCCCAGTCCGACAGCAAGCGCAGCCACCCCACTGAGCACCACGGCCACGAACGGTCGCTTGAACACCGAGCCCGCCGCGAGCACCGCGACCACCGCGCCGCCAATGCCGAGGTTGCGGTGCCGCCCGAGCTGACGGGCAGCGTGGCCGAAGAAGGCCTCTTCCTGAGCGAGCGCAAGTCCACTTGCGACGGCAACAAGCGCGCTGACAGCGGCGATTCCAACGAGAGGACGCAGAAACTCAAGGGACTTGCCACCGCGCCAAGCCCACACACCGAGAACACCAGCCACGAGCAGCAAGGCGATGGGAAAGTGGACCACGAGAGCGTGGAGTCGGCCTAGGAGAATCATGCGAAGAGCGCCTGGATTGGGGCATGTTCGAAGTGCGGGCCGGGGTCGATTCCGGCGAGCGCGAGCACCGTGGCGAGGAAGTTGCCGTTGGCGACCATGTCGGCGCCCTTGTCCGGCATGCCTGTCGCAGGGTTGAGCGGCTGCGGAAACAGCTGGTCGTCGCACTCACCGACCATGGTGAGACCACCGGGAGTGCCACGCACACCTTTGCCGATGAAGAGCACAGAATTGGCGTCCCAGTGGTGCTTGCCGCCGAGCTCATTGATCCACGGCGCACGCGAGAACTCGCTGGACACCACCACAGTGGTGCGGTCGAGCAAGGACTTGCCGTCGGAGGTGCGGTGCTCGGCGAGCCCGTCGCAGATGGCGGCCACCGACTCCATCGCCCGAGTGATGGCGCGCTCATGGCTGCTGTAGTCCGACCGGTTGTGGGCATCGAACTCGCCGCTGCCCACTGTGATGATGGGCGAGATGTCGTTGCGAATCGCCTCGACCGCGAGGTGTACCTGACGGCCCCACCGGCTGTCACGTTCCAGCAACGCCGAGTTCTCAAAGCGCATCTTCTCGAAGTCGGCCACCCGCCAGCGGAAGTCGCTCTCGCCCACTTGTCTGGCCAGTTCGGCGTTCTCAGTGAACTCTGCCACCAAGGGGTGGTCGGCGTGAGACTGGTGAAAGGCCTCATCCCGCTCCCGCAGCGCCTGCCGCAAGAGGTCTTCGTGGTCCCGAATCGGGCTTCGCGGGCGTGACAGACCTCGCAGCTCCCACATGTCACCGATTCGAAGCGGCTCAAGATGGGGGTCGTAGTCGCCCAAAAACGTGGCTGGGCGCAGGCCATCGGCGGACAGGTTTGGGACCGGATAGCCGCGAGCGATGACGTCGGCGAGGCGGGTCTGGATGGAGGCCGCCGGCGCCTTTCCGGGCTCCCGAAATCGCCCAGTAACGAGCTGGAACCGGGCCTGTGGGTGATTGAGCGCGGTGGCCTTGAGCCCCCGGAGGACCGCCATCTGCTCCATGTGTCGCTGGAGCGGCTTCATCGCAGGGCCAAGCCGATGCCCGCCATGCTCGAAGACCTCTTTCTGCCGATAGCTCAGCGACATCTTGGAGCCCGGACGGCGAGGCTCGGTGAGGGTGGTGATGTCCCAGCCGCCCATCAAGAAGTAGAACACGAAGTAGTGCGGGGCCCTCTGCCGGGTGAACGACGGGAGATCTTCGAAGTGGGTGCTGTCGTAGTCTTCGCGTTCGCAGCCGGGCAGCCCACCCGCAAGTGCGGACAGCGCGAGGCCTTGGAGCAGGCGGCGGCGGTTTATGGAGGACATAGACAGCTCGTGGGTTCAGTAGAGGGCGAAGTCTTGGGAGGCGATGAGGAGGGCGCAGGTGGCCATGTAGGCCTCCTCCGAACCCGAGCGGTCTTCGACCTGGCGGAAGAGGCGGCGCGCAACTTCACGGTCGGCATCGGCCACGCGCTCCCACGGCCGCACGTAGGTGCGGAGATACCAACCCGCGAGAACCGCGTCGAGCTCATCGTCGTTGGGCGATTCGGTGGGGTCGACACCGTCGAGCAGCGGTGTGTCCAGCGCCTGCACTGCAGAGGTGCACATCTCGACGGCCGCCTTGTACTGCACCAATGAGTGACCCGTGGATGGGCTGCGGTCGCGCGACTCGATCCGCCGGTAGTCCATGCCACCGACCTTGTCGTAGTAGCGGTTGAAGCCATCCTTTTTGCCGACGTCCCACTCCACCCCCAGCAAGCGGTCCAGGCTGCGCTGGTAGAGCTCGCGCTCCATCAGCTTGAGGTTGTCCTGGTCCCGGTAGGCTTCGGTGTCGACCATCGCCCGAACAAGCGCCCGGAAGTCGTGGTTTGTGGACTTGAAGCCCTCCACCAGCTCCCGTCGGAGCGTGGTTTCCTCGGGCTGAAAGCGGTGTCCGGTGAGGTGCTCCCACATCTGGCTGGCCGCGCAGTCAGCGAACACATCCGAAGCCGCCAGCGCCTTCCCGAAGGCGTCGAGCCCGTCGACCTCTTCGCCGAGGAAGATGGCGGACTGCGGCACAGGCCCGCCCCCGTAGCCGGTGTCGTAGTACTGACCGAAATTGTCCCAGCGGTCCTTCAGGCGGGACAGGCCGTCGAGCTGGAGGTGACAGGCCGCGCAGGCCCGGCCCGAGTTGACGTTGATGTCGGCCTGGGCGGTGGGATGCGAACGGTACGACACGGGCACCTCGACCGGAAACTCGTCGAGCAGGTCGAAGTCGGGCACGGTCTCGTGGCACAGGAAGGTCTCGAAGGTGCGCTGGGCCCACCGCCGGCCGTTGTAAAAGTAGTTGAAGAACATGTGAGTGGACAGCACGCCGCTGTGGGCCGGTCCGCGGTCGAAGCGCTCCCAGGGGCGGTTCGCATCAGCGTCTTCCAGCTCACCAAGCCGACCGTCGAGGCGCGCGTAGTAGTGCTCCAGGCGCCCATCCCACATCGACCAGTCCGAGGTGAGGATGAGCGTGTAGGGCAAGTCGTTGCGGAGAATTTCCTCCGCGATGCGCGCGCCCTCTTGTCGCATCGAGGCCTTCACCAGCTCGTAGTCGTCCGACCGGTAGCACCACGCCAAGTGAGGCCCGCAGCCACACATCTGCGACTTCTGGCCCCTCTCGGTGGCACAGTCGATGGAGCCTGCCGCCCCCACATGCTGCCGCTCGCTGGCTGTCATGGAGCACACCTTCACCGAGGAGTCGCGATCCCAGTACGGCGACACCTCGACCTGCTCGCCGGGCGCACAAGCGCCGTAGGCCACCTCATTGCGCAGGCTCACGCTCGCCCACGCCTTGCCGCCACCGTCGAGCTCCAGCTCCTGAATGCCCCCCAGCGAGGCCCCCTTGTTGAAGATGCCAGTGCGGGGGCGCACTAGGTCGCGGTGGTACAGCCGCATGGTCCAGTAGAAGTCATCGCTGTCGAGATAGCGGTCTACCAGCGCATCCAGCGTGACCTCGCCCTTCTTGAGGGCCTCGATGTCCTCCAGGTCTGGGAGGTCGGAGCGCAGGTCCAGAGACAGCCGCCGCAGCAAGTCGACGTCCGATGCCGCCGTGTAGTCGGGAGCGGGCGTGGACTTGAGCTCGGCCAGCGGGGTGTACCGCCAGATGACTTCCGGTGGTGTGTTGGCGATGTCGAGCAGCCAAGCGCTGACCGTGGCCTCCATCTCCGCCTTGGCCGCTTCGGTGGCCCGGTCGTCGCGCAGTACCCCGGTCTTGTCGTAGTACAGACCCACGAGGTTTCGGGGACCACCACCCTGGGGATTCTGGTGGCAGGTCTCGCAGTCCACCTCTTCACGCTTGGCGAAGACCTCGGTGGCACGGGCCGGACCGGCGAACGTGAAGCAAAGTGCGGAGACAAGGACGAGGGGGGGCAAGAGAGGGCTCTCCAAGCGACACGCAGAGCATTGGTTCTTCAGAAGCTCTGCCCCAGGCACGGCTGGCTTGGCCACGCCGATGGGAAAATGACCGCCTCATGGTAGCCCGCAGCCGACGCCTTGGCCGGCCGAGGTGTGGCACCTTCTGCGCCATGTCACCCTTCCGCCGTGCAGGCGGTCCCCCTGCCCAACGCTCGCTCGACAGCGCTTTGGGGACCAGCACTCAGGCCAGGCTCAAGGCGGGGGGAGCTCCGCTGTAGGGACGCGGCTGACACCGACCGCGTGGGCGAAGCTGTCGGCTGGGGCCCCGAAGTGGGTGAGCACCGTGGGAAACACATCGAGGTGGCTGGGACGGTCGGGGAGGTCGCCTGGAGAGACCGCGCTCCCCCAGATCACGAGCGGAATGGTCTGACACGCAGCGTTCTGCTCGCCGTGATTGGTGCCCTCGCCCCCATGGTCCGTGGTGAGCACCACCAGCCAGTTTTCGGATGCGGGACGGGCCTCCACCGCGGCCATCATGTGCCCCACGCGGTCATCTTGGGCCTCAATCGCGGAAATGTACTCGGGAATCTCGACCGAGAAGCCGCTCGCGTGACCGGCATGGTCGACGTCGTCGAGGTGAGTGACGTGCAGGTGGGCGCTGCCCGCAGAGATGTTGTCGGCCGTGACATCGGCCACCCCATCGTCGGCGGTGAGCAATGTGCTGTCGAAGTCGTCGCTCTGGTGGATGTTGGACAGGATCTCAGGCCAGTGTGCGACCGCAGAGGTCGGACGGTTCAGCTCGAAGCGCACCACCCGCGCAAAGGTCGGGTAGGACGTGTCATAGGTGGTGTACTCGCCGTTTTGCACCACGCCGTGGGTGGCGACCTCGACGCCCGTGAAGATGCTGGTCCAGCCGGGCGCAGACGATGTGGCGCCGGTGAGCTGGGTGGTCGCCGACATCGACACCGCCCCCTCACTGCGCAGACGGTCGATGTGGGGGGTGTCGGCGGCATCGAGGGCGTCGGGCCGAAGTCCGTCTATGCCCACAAAGAGCACGCGTGGGTCGGCACTGTCGTCGACAGCGGCAGAGTCAACGGCCGACTCGGAGTCCTTTACCGGAGTGGGCGATGAACAGGCGGCCATGAGCACACCGAGCGACAGACCCAACACGATGCGAAAGCGGCAAGACATAACCAGACCTTGGGGCGAGGTGGACAGCATGCCACGCCGCTGGACCGGGACCAGAGCGCCAGACCTACAGGGACCCCAAAAAGCGCAGAACCGCCGACTGATCAGCGTCGTCCAGTCCCACAAAGGCATCCTTCGACGCCTCGCTCTCGCCGCCGTGCCACAGGATGGCTTCGGTGAGGGTGCGGGCCCGCCCATCGTGGAGGTAGCTGGCGTGGGGCAGACAGGTCTCACTGCCATGTTCCCCCTGTACGCCGCCGGTCACGCAGTCGCCGAGTCCGATTCCCCACAGCGGGGCGGTGCGCCACTCTCGTGCAGTCGCGCTGCCTTCATCGAGCGTGTCGGCCAGTCCGGGCCCCATGTCGTGAAGCAGCAGATCGGTGTAGGGACGGATGGTCTGGTTGCGCAGCTCGGCAAGAGGATGGAAGCCAGAGGTCTGCACCTCAGGCGCATGGCAGTCGGCGCACCCCAGGTCCTCGAACACGCGGGCGCCGGCCACCACCTCGGGATCTTCCGCATCCCGCTGAGGCCGCACACCGAGCAGTGACACGTAGCGAACCAGGTCGTCGAGGTGGTCGTCGGACAGCTCCGCGCCAGGCTCCTCGCAGTCGGTCTGGGCACTGCCACAGTCGGGGTCCGGCACCAGAGAGGTCAGCACCCCCATGTCGGCCGCCAAAGCAGCAGCGGTCTGGTGAGCCACATGGGCAGTCCCCGCCCGCCACCCAAAGCGCCCGAGCCGAATGTCGCCTGTAGCGGGGTCCACCACGCGGCGCGCACGACCGGAGATGCCGTCGCCATCGTCGTCCCATGGGTCTTCCAGGGAAAGCACCCAGTCCTCTGGAATGGCCTCTATCAGACCTATCCCAACGAGTGGTGGCGCGATTCGGATGGAGTATTGGGCGGGGGTATCGAGCGACCACCCATACACGGGCGCGCGCAGTCCCTCCGACTCGGTCCACGCCTCGATCCACGCGTCTCCCTCGTGTTCTCCTTCCACTGCGTTGGACTGCAACACACCGCCCACAGCGGCCAAGGGCGCTCCCGACGCATCCGCCACCTTCACCACATAGTGGTCGAGCGGTTCCCCCACCTCAGGCACTGGCGCACGCCCGTTTCGGTGGTGACAGCTATCGCAAGATGGACTGGCGAAGCGCGGACCCGCGAGCCCCACGAGGTCGTCGAAGACGGGGTTGTCGGCATGCTCATCGTGAGACCCATCGGTCATGTCGGTGTGGAGCACCCGACGGCCGCGCACAAAGGGCTGCGCATTGCGCCCGGCAAGGTTCGTGGCCATCTGCATGAACGAGTTGTCGGGCTCGGCGGACGTCATCTCGTGGAGGGTGGTGTCGCCTCCGAGCCGGACCGAGGTCTCCAGCGGACGCGAGTCTTCTCGCTCGGAGCTGCCATCGGCGAAGTCGCCGACCGGTCCCCAGGGAACCATCCCGCCGGTGCCCACGGCATAGAGCAGGGTAGTGCCGTAGTAATTGGCGCGCCCACTGGGTGGACCAGCGAGGAATTGGCTGACCTCCACCTCCATGTGTTGGCCCACCGCCAGAGGCTCCACCCCTCCCTCAAGGGTGTAGGCATGGTCGAGGGTGAAGGTGTAGCGGTACTGGCGACCTGTGTCGTCGACCTGAACATGGTCTTCATCGAAGATACCGGGGCCGGTCTCTTCGAAGCCCGCCGCATAGTTGCCGTAGTAGGCCGCCACGGTGCCGCGGCCGCTGTACCAGGCCCGGAGCTCCATCACGCTGAGCTTCCACTCGGTCACAATCGAGATGTCGATGGTGCCGCTGCCCGGCTCGGCGGAGGCCACGTGGTCGACGAAGCGCAGCCGAGCAGTGCGGTACTCGAAGTAGTGGGGCAGCCAGTGGTCGTAGCTCTGGAATTGGTCCTCGCGGGCATGCCGGTCGCGGGCTCGGTCGCCGATATCGGTGATTAGGGCGCCGTCCTCGGAAAACACAATAGCGCGTTCCAGCACGGTCTCTTCGGAGTACAAGGGCACGATGTCTGCCGCAGGCACGCCGGTGTCGGTGGAAGGGTCCCCCGAGTCCTGAGAGTCCGCGACCTCCTCCGAGCCTGCTGGAGGAGCCTTGGTGCCCCGAACCGTGTCGTCCGCACAACCAGCCAACAGCAGGAACACAATGCAACGGCGGACCACAGACGCTCCTGTGCTGCTCTACTCTACCTCAAGCCGGCGGGGGTATCGGCGGCAACGTCGACGTCCCACCACTTACGAGCGCACGCGTAGCGACCGACGTCTGGGCCCCGCGACTCCCGATGCACAACGCATCGCTGCACCAAAGGCAGCCGAAGCCATCACAGCGAAACACCACGGCTCGTCGACCTCAGCGCCCCGCTCTATTCGTGCGCCTTTGTGGATGGTCTCCAGCCGTGTCTCGTCGCCCACACCCAGTGCTTTGGTTTGATTGGTTGACGTCTACGACGCAGTTCTGAGATTCTACTGTCCCATTGGAGACGACCCATGACGCGTGTGCTCCCCTTTGCCACGCTCCTTGCGGTAGCCACGCTCCTGGCGGCCTGCTCTGACGCAGGTGTCACCAAGTTCAACACCGATCCCACAGCGGAGGTCACCAGCCACGCCAGCGGGGACACGGTTCGCGAGGGCTACTCCGAGAGCCTTCGTGGCTCGGTCGGCGACGCCAACCACGGCGTCGATCTTCTGACCGTCAATTGGGTGGTGGACGGGGTGGCGGTCTGCACGGAGTCCACCCCTGCGGCCGACGGCTTGGTGACCTGCGACCACAGCTTCCTGCCGACGGGAGGCGAGGTGCTGCTGGAAGTCCGCGATCCACAGGGCGGCTCGGGCAGCGCGCGGGTCACGGTCGACGTCCAGCCCACCGATGCTCCTGTGGCCTCCATCACCGCGCCCATCCCCTCTGGGATCTTCTACTCCGACCAGCTGACCACCCTTGAGGGGCGGGTCTCCGACGCCGACGAAGACGCATCGGAGCTGAGTGTGGTGTGGGAGTCGACCCTCGACGGCATCCTTATCGGTGGCTTCGACACGCCCGACTCGGAGGGAGGTCTGCTCGGCGCGGTCACGCTGCAGGAAGGCGAGCACTTCCTGACGCTGACGGTGACGGATGGCGCGGACAAGGAAGGGCGGGACAGCGTCACCTTCCAGGTCGGACCGCCCAACAGCGCCCCGGGCTGCGCCATCACGGCTCCCGCCGACGGGACGGCAGGTGGCGAGGGCGAAGAGGTGCGCTTCGAGGCCACGGTGTCGGATGCAGACGTCCCGGCCGACTGGCTCACGGTCTCCTGGGCGAGCGACAAAGACGGTCCACTGGGGAACAGCGCGCCCAACACCGATGGCACGGTCGGCTTCTCCTTCAGCGCCCTGACCGTGAACACCCACTCGGTCACCCTCACCGTGACCGACGAGATCGGCGCCACCTGCACCGACAGCGTCTACTACACGGTCGGCACACCGCCAGAGCTCGTGGTCACCGCGCCGGTCGACGGAGACGTCCTCAACGAGACCGAGCCGGTCGACTTCACCGGCACCGCCACCGATGAAGAAGACCTCGAGACCGACATTTCGTTGCGGTGGACCAGCGATGTCGACGGAGAGTTCTCCACCGAGGGTGCCGACTCCGATGGCAACATCGACTTCTCCGCCGACCTGTCTCCGGGTGCCCACATCATCACCGTGCGGGCCACCGACACCGACGACCTCTACGTGCAGACCAGCTTTGGGATCACCATCAACGAGGTGCCCACCCAGCCCACGGTCACCATCGACCCCGACCCGGCCACAACGGCCAACACCTTGACGGCCACGGCATCGGGCTCCACCGACCCCGACGCCTCGGGCACCGTGACCTACAGCTATGCCTGGTACGAAGACGGCATCTTGTCGGGCGGGTCCACCACGGCCACCTTCCCCAGCACCGACACCGTGCGGGGCAGCACCTACCGGGTGGTGGTCACACCCAGCGACGGCACGGGCAGCGGCCTCTCTGGCGAAGCCGAGCGCATCATCGACAACACCGACCCGGTGCTCTCGGGCCCCACCCTGTCCGCCACCACCGTGGTCGTCGGCGACACGCTCACCTGCGCGGCCACGGCCACCGATGTCGACGGCGACGTGCCCACCATCACCTACGCGTGGACGGATGGCTCCACGGGGGCGACCTACCCGGTCACGAGTGCAGACGACCCGGGTGACACCATCACCTGCACCGCAACGGCCGACGACCTCTACGGCGGCGTGGTGTCGGCCACCGCAAGTGCCACCGTCGACAACACGAATCCCATGGTCGACAGCGTCACCGTCACCCCGAGCAGCGGCCAAGTGGGCGATGAGCTGACCTGTTTGGCCACCGCCTCCGACGCCGACGGCGACACCCCGACCCTCACCTACGCCTGGTCCAACGGCGACACAGGCGACACCACCACCATCGCGGTCACCGACGACCCCGGCGACACCCTCACCTGCACGGCCACCGCCACCGACTCCGACCTGGGCACGGCCACGGCCACGGCGAGTGCCACCGTTGACAACACCGATCCCACGGTCGACAGCGTCTCTGTCACCCCGAGCACGGGACAGGTGGGCGACGACCTGACCTGCCTGGCCACCGCCTCCGACGCCGACGGCGGCAGCCCGACCCTCACCTACGCCTGGTCCAACGGCGACACGGGCGACACCACCACCATCGCAGTCACCGACGACCCCGGCGACACCCTCACCTGCACGGCCACCGCCACAGATGTGGACCTGGGCACGGCCACGGGCACGGCGAGCGCGACGGTGGACAACACCGATCCCACGGTCGACAGCGTCAGCGTCACCCCGAGCACGGGACAGGTGGGCGACGCGCTGGTCTGCTTGGCCACCGCCTCCGACGCCGACGGGGGAAGTCCCGGCATCACCTACACGTGGTCCACCGGAGACTCTGGCGGCACCTATGTCATCCAGTCCTCCGATGACCCCGGCGACGTCCTCACCTGCACGGCGACGGCCACCGACCTCGACCTGGGCACCGCCACGGGCACGGCCTCGGCCACCGTCGCAAACACAGCCCCCACCATCGACAGCATCGCGGTGGATCCCACCTCGGGCCCGGTGGGCCAGGTGCTCACCTGTGCGGCCTCCGCCTCCGACGACGACGGCGACATTCCAGTTATCGCCTACGCTTGGTCCAACGGCGACACAGGCGACACCACCACCATCGCGGTCACCGACGACCCCGGCGACACCCT
>Ga0315322_10001906_pt1 | contig 16179 bp, 15 predicted proteins | sample M110021515metaG_FD_203461 | JGI IMG/M metagenome (GOLD analysis project Ga0315322, IMG submission 203461) | Ammonia-oxidizing marine archaeal communities from Monterey Bay, California, United States - M1 100m 21515 | ecosystem: Environmental > Aquatic > Marine > Intertidal zone | place: USA...
TTAACAACTGGAGAATTAGTTGATTCATCACTAATAAAATATAAAGTATTAGAGTCTGGAGTTATTGCATCATACTCAGCCTGAGTAAGTTTTACTATAAAGTTAACATCATCTGATGCTACGCCAGAGGGTGACGCAATCGTAACCTCACCAGAAGATTCCGTAATTTGTATACCCGAACCTGCTGTAAACGCTAACGTCTCACTAGGATCAAGAGTATTGCCACCAGCAGTAACCGTTCTTCCTGCGGATGAGGAGAAGGCTGCTGCCCCAAGCTCCCTAAAACCAATCTCATTACTTCCATTAATAAATAGCGCGGTAGCTTCTGAGCTTTGATTTGATAGACCTGTGAGGGTTAAATTGGGAGCTTCGACTGTTGAATAAAAGGTCTTTTCGCCAGAGATAGACTGTTCCCCATAAACAAGGACGGCTTCATCAATCGTAGCATAGGGGTTTCTCTCAATAGGTTGTTTTACAATCCTATTGGGGCCGACAGTCCAAACTACCCCGGAGCCTATTTCACTGTTGGAAACTAAGTGGAGATAAAAATCTCCAGAATTTGTTTCAAATTTTGTTTCATCTATATCAAAAGTTTGGATACCTAATTGATTAATTGGTGCGGTATATTCAGGAAATAATGACTCGGAATTAAATCCACTGCCAGTAGTAATAAATACATCCAAATCTGTCATTTTGACATATGACATGTCATTATCGAATGTAACTGTTAAACTAATTTGACCAGTTTGACCTGTGGTATTTATACCAGATTTATCTGACAAAGAACCAGAATGGAACGTTGTCCCCGTTGCATCCTTAACGGCAACCCCACTAATTGAAGGAAGGTTCCCATAAAAATAGAACTCAGACTCACTTTCTAAACTATCTCGACCTTGTACTTTAGTTCTGATTCCAAAATGCTTTGCATAATCCCCAAAAACATTTATATTTTCTACTTCATTAAAAGTAAAAAATGTATTTTTGTAATCAACCAGATATCCAGTCTTGATATTATTTCCAGAAATATCTATAATATCTATATTAACTTTGGAGGTAAAAGCGCTAGCTAAAAAAGAACTTTCACTAGTTATATCATTCTCATCTCTATCTAAAATACCTAGCTGTATACGAACATCTTTGTACAAATGAATTCCGCTACCACTAGAAATAGCGGTTGTATCTCCAGTGTTACCAGAGAAGGAAGCGGGAAACTCATAAAGCCCCGTGTTTAAAAGGTCATTCCCGTAATCAAATGGCATCTTATCTAAAGTTTATGTTTGTAATTATTGGTCTATCAAGAGAAGCTATATTCTCATACAAGAAAAAGCTTCTGGTAGTAGTATACTCAGAATCAAAATAAACGTTTGTTGAATCTGAAGTTTGATCTCCCAAAGCTTTTACAGCCATAAAGAAGTTCCCAACACTTGTGATACCTGTAAATTTAACACCAGTAACATTTTGACTAATACTGGAGTTTTTCACTACTCCATTAGGGTAATGTAAATTTACATTGTATCCATTGTTATTGGCGACTTGTGGCCAAGCACCGCTAATGAAAAAACTTGCTGCTCCAGCATCTTCACCCGTTGTTAATACTAAAGAAGTGGGTTGATCTAAATTTGTATAAATTTTATCTCCAACTTGAGTAGCAACAGAATATGCAAAAGTATTTTCTTTTCTGTCTATAGAAATATTTTTCTCGATAAGATCATACTTACCAGTATCAAATTTTATCGCAGCCACTAAGTACTCATTAGGGTTGTCTTCCTTAATTGAATCAATCTGATAGATAATATCAGAAGCATTTTTTATGTCGTATCTATATGGACTCCCAACTTTTATAATGCTTAAGAATTCAGGTTTATCAACCCCGCTTACAAAAGAACCTCTTTCCCCTACCACATCACCAACTGAACCACCACCCGCGACATTTAAAGTAACTATTTGAGATGGAGTCCCTATTCCGATTTCTGATTCAAGAATTCCACCATAATCATGTATATCTTGGGATAAACCAGAGAAATGCCCACTGAGATCACGATATTGTGTTCTCGACCTTCTGTCAGTGGTATCATCATCATCATACTTATAAACACCTGAACTTTCATTTATTGAATATAAAGTATTCCCTCCAAAACCCGTGTCTGATATAAATTTATCATTATCTTCATTATCTTGATAAATTAAGCCACTAGCAAAAACCCAACCTGTAAACCCCGTATTAAAATAAAGTACATTATCCCCAGTTCCCGTGTAACAAGCGTACTCTTCAAATAAATCATTTTCCTCTTTATGCTCCTCAATTTCCCCCGTGCTGTAACCATCTTTATAACCAGAAAATGAATAATCTCCAGTGAATACGTTAAAATCAGCATCAATGTCGCCTGTAATAGAAAAAGATTCATACCTGTGTCTTTTTTTAGTGGCCAAAGCGTTTAAACCAGAAATACTTTCTTGGCCCGTAGGATTGTAAACAGTTAGAACCCCTGTCATTGAAGTCGGGCTAAAAGGCCCACTTAATCTGATATACTGACTATCAGTGTCCACACTCATTATCTTACCAAAGTTGGACTTATTACTTTTTAATTCATCATCTATAATGATTAAGTCTCCGGGTTGGCAAAGTAAAGCTTCCAAACCAGAAGAGAAAGCTACTCTTTGATTCTCTTTAATTGTTTTATATATTAAATGTTCACCAATTCTGAGAGCCATTGCTCTTGAGGTAACACCTGCTGCTTCTATAGTAGTTTTGAAAACACCACGATTTCTTATATCTTCAGCGTCTTCGATAACTTCTATTTTAGGAGCAAAGTTTTCAAATCTATCCTTATAAGCTACCTCAACAGTGTTAAACTGTTGATCTCTTCTAAAATTAGAATAGTTAAAAATTCCATCTTTAACATTAATGTTTGAAAATGTCGCGATAGGCTCTTTTATTCTTTGATCGATAAAAGAAATTTCAGAGTTCCTGAAAAATGTTTTACCTCTGAATAGATTTGATATTAACTGAATAGCGTCAAAAATTTTCTCTTTTGAATTAAATAATATATTACAAGAAAAACGAGGCTCTAAACCACCTCTACCATCTGAAACTCCTACAAAATTACCATTTTCATCTACAGCATCGCAAAACCTTCCTATCTTGTAAAGTTCCCACTTATTAATTTCTGTTTCTGAGACTTGCTGACCCAAACCATACCTCGTACTTGTTAGTAGGTCAAAAAGAATCCAAGCTGGATTATCTGTCCAACCTTCTTTGAATGATCCATCCCAATCTCCAATATATAATTGTTTCTCAAGAGCATCTGATTCTTCAAGCTCTTTTTCTGTTTTATAGTATCTTTTATCTTTTGAGGTTAGAGCAGTAGATGTGGGGAAATAATTACTTGGTATTTTTATTCTTTTTAATCTAGCGTCGTAAGTCCTTTGTGGTATATTACTAAATGTTCTTGTGTCAACTTTAACCCCAAATACAGCAGAAAAAGGATACGTAAAATAAGACGGTATTATTTCTGTTACTTTAGAAAGCATAACATCTTTACTAATCAAAACAGAGAACGTTTCTGTAGATAACTTTGTGACTTTCACATATCTCTTTTGGAGACTACCATCTACAGCATCCGAAGCATTAGAATAAACAGGCGGCAAATCAAATGGGACATTTATATCTTCATCATGTTTTGGATCTCGACCTTGCGCCATAACATGTCTGTAGTTAGTTGGGCTATTCCCCTGATCTGGATTGCCTATATCCAAAAGGGTTACCGTTTCTACTAAAGAAACGATTCTGTATATTTTTGAAATATAAGGCTTCTCATTACCATCTCTTTCTAACAGTCCGACTTCGACTGCAATATTTACAATTGCTGGTATTTTATCCCCCGGTTTAAAAGCATCTGGACCACTTGCACTGGTGTTGAGTTCTTTTTCTAAAGAATCGTATAAACTATTAATTCTCAAAGTAATTGATGCTTGTGCAACATTTGGGTTGTGAACTATGTGAGTGACAGAAACAGCCTCTTCATCGTTAAAATTACTAACATTTTTTGCAGCCCAATCAGAAAAAGATGCTCTACCTTGTGCGCTTCGTCGGTAAGCGTCATTACTTCCTTCCGGGTATTTTTCACCCTCCGCCAACTCTGCCGCTTCCTCACCACCTCCTCTAAGACTAAGTCCAAGTCCATCGTCATTCATTAAACCTAAATTAGCAGTGTTTTGTCGAAAACTTAGTTTAGTGTCCCCGCTACTAAGTCTAACTCGTTGAACCTCACCAAAATTTCTATATGGCCCATATAGAACCCTGTTATAGTTTTGATCAATAGAGATTTTATTGAAAAAATTTAATGGGCCTTGAGATTCTTCACCCAGTTTTTGTTCAATAAGAACATTTGAATAATTGTATTTTAGATTACTTTCATATTTATGTGTTAAAGAAAGTGTTGTTATTCTTCCTAACGCTTCTCTAATAGCGAAAGGGAATTTGGAACCCCGGTAAATCGCCCCGTTAGCTGCTGTAAAAGAAGCGACATGTTGTAGTGACATTATAAAAATAGCCCCTATAACATCCCCAGTTAATTCGTTGTTTTCATTTATTACTGGGACTAATACATTAAGAAATCTCAAGCTAGCTTTATCAATAGCAACAACGCTTCCATTACTAGTGAATTCAAACTGTAAATTTTCTGTATTAGTTATTACTTTACCTGTGTGTCCATTTTGGTCCAAGATATCTCTGTCAGGATAATACATGAGTATATGACCATCAGAAATACCCGGAAATACTAACTTTTCAAGCTCCCCAGAAGGGACGTTTCGCCAGTCATGATCGCCTAACGCATTGGTTAATGTAGTTTCTATTAAATCGTAATATGTTTGATTCTTTATAGTTCCATCAACGTCTACCAAACTTTTTAATTCGTTTAACAAATCAATAAAAGGAGTCATTGCCCCTTCAGAAGTAATCGACTCTTCTTTTGCTCTCTCATTAAAGAAGAACTCTAAGTTCTCTATATTGCGACGGCTATTCAAAAATGTTCGTGAGCTAACATCACTCGCTCCCGTAAAATAAATTAAAGTTGATTTTGAAAAGGCTTTGTTGGTTCCCGTGCGTATTGTCGAAGGATTTCCAGCAACATATGTAGCCCCTTCTTGTTTTCGGCAATTAAGCTGAACGTAGCCATAGTTATGATCACTCCCCTCGATGTTAAACCAAGACTTAGTGTTTCCATTCTCTGGCCCTAACATTATACCATCCCCATAAGAATCTTTGTCAAGCACCTTATCTGTCGATCTCATATTTTCATAAGTCTTACCATCTAAAGTTCTCCAATCCTGAAATGAGTCATTTCTAAATCCATGAATCATTGGGATAGCATTACCTGCATTACCTAAAGGCCATGTACCACCCATATATCTTATGGTAAAGTGAGTCCAGCCATTACGTACGTTACCCTTAAATCGCTCGGCAAAGTCTAATTCTTCAATGTTTATGGTAAAAGAAGATGAAATTGGAGCGTTAGGATCAAAGTCTTTATTTGCCACTGAAACAGCAGTATCGTCTAAATACACACCTCTAGAAATTTGATTTCTAGATAACTTGTTCCCCTCTGGATCAACCAGACCTTCAATTGGCCCATCGGAAATTAAATCAATATTTTCAGCGACACTAAAAGAAGCTCCAAATTCAAAATCTCCAATTGAAGGAGGATTTAGAACTCCGGGTGTTACTTTAGGTTTTTTGCTGCCACCTCCTCGTGAGGATATTTTTTTAAGTAAATGCTTCATTATTCTTGAATAAAAGCTCGTCTTATGTCGGCAACGCCAACGGAGTCGTCGTAGGGGTTTTCGGTCATCAAATTAACAGTTGATATCGACTGCGGCACAGACTTAATAGTGCTTTGGATAATATTTGAACCTACCATTAACCTACCGTAACCAATGGGTAAAGGGTCACCTTGTGATGCTACGTTCGCCGCGCCTCCTTGAAATATTAAAGATTCGGCCCCTCCACTCACTGTAGATTCCCCGCCCTCAATAGTACCCGGGTCCATTAAAGCGTATTGTATAAGGGCTGATGCTATAGATACAACTAAAGAAGCCACAAACATCCCGACAGGTCCATAACCAGCAATTAAAGGCACAATATCTATTTCATTTGGGTTTTTAGTGGACAGAAACTCTTGTGCATCCATTCTTTTCCTATCAACTAAAATATCATAACTTAAACCAGATTTTTGGAGGTCAATCATTCTTTTTCTGAAGCCATCTCTATTTGCATCGATAGCTCGGACAACATCTCTGGGTCTGGACAGCTCCATTGAGAAGGATTCACCATACTCTTTTGCTAGAATTCCATGTATTTTAATTGTAGTCATACAGCCTCCTTTAACCTTTCTATTATACTTACATCTATTTCTGAATTTTGTGGTGTATGAATATGTATTTTTTTGCTTAATAAACTATAAATCAAGAAGGGGTCACAACAATTATCTGCGACCTTCAAATCAAACTCCGAAGGCTTCTCATCCCCATCGATATGGCTATGAAAAACAATTAAATTGTCTACTTTATCTTTAAACAGAAGATAATTGATGGGGTTAATAAGAAAAAAATTAGCAGGGTCTTCTGAAATATTCTCTTGTTGCTCTACTAAAAATTCATTAGAATCTTTCTTTAAGCCTAAAAAACCGCAAACTTCCACATATTTATTGGATTCACAAATTTGAATTACTTTACTTATTGCTTGTTTTTCGTTCATTAGGAAGTTCCTCTTGATTGATAATTATAACCATCTGTCCCCGGAAACCCACCGAATGGCAAGGTAAACGCTTTAGTCTGATTTGGGACGTTAGCGCTGAATTTTGCTGAGTTATAAGTAACTTCTCTCTGTCCAAACCCATTTCCTCCATAACCACTAAGATGTATCTCGCCTGTATGCTCATCTAAAAGACCAGTTACAGTTTCCCCGGAATCCAAAAACCCCGTCTCCATATCATACCAAGCAACAAGTCCATCGCCCGTCAATGAAGCTAGTTCCCCCGTACATTCAGCATAATTAATCGGCATTCCTATACCCTTATTGAAGTTTGAAGCTAGGATTTGATTTCCATTATCATTCACGGTGTTCTCTTGGGTAGAAATTAAATTAGTATTAACTAATAAAGTTCTTTCCTCGTTAGTTAGTTTCCTATTCCAAATGCAAACTTGTGCAATATCACCCTGAAAAGAAGATACTTGTTTATTGGGTGCTGCGTTATTGTCTGCCACAATTGTTTCAGAATCACCAAATACACTAAAGAAATCAGCATTTGCTGTGGTTTGCTCACCTTGATAATGGTAGAGAGGTCCATAACCAGCATTTCCCGGGTTACCCATTAGACTTTTTAATTCACCGTCTACATTTACAGCCATATTAAGTAAAGTTGTTAATCTTTTCCGACCATTGGTATTAACACCTATTATTTGAGTATTAAAAGAGTCCTTTAAAAGACCATTATTTGTGCCTCGACGTTGAAACTTACCCGCAGTAAGAGTCTGAGGTATACCGTTATTATCCTTCTCCCCCAAAAAGCCTTCATGAAGAAAGTTTAATCTATCCTGCCGTGCATTCATATTCCTTGAGGCCGGGTTATTTAGTTTAGTATAAGCCATACTAAAACCTTGGGGGGCAGCTGTTTCAACAGTAAAATTATCAGTATCTCTCGTTAATTTTGTAGTGGCAAAAATAGTTTCATCAACTGTTTTTTGATCAGCAGAGTCAATATTTTCGATACTAGAAAAATCATTTTTTCTCAAAGTATAAAGGATTGTGAACATCCCTCCTCCCTCTTCATAACTTAAAGGGCTACTACTATTCCCAGCGATCTTACTGTTTTCTGTTAAGAAGGATAAAGGATTGTCAGTGTTATTGTGGATATACTTAAAAGACTTTTCGCCTCCATCCCCCAAGAAAACTCTTCTTAAAAAAGAAGAATTTGCAGCAAATCTTTTTTGACAAGCTCCTATTTTTTTAGTGCATCCATCTTTTTGCCAAAATGATTCATTGTCTTCTGGACGCTGCGGGTTGCTAGAGTCATTATCACTTACACAAACATAATAGGTTTTATGAAAAACGGGGGAATCATTTTGATCACCCCTGCTAACAATTATTTTTCTATTTTCTATAAAAACAACATCACCAGCAGTATAAGGTTCACTAACGGAATAAATCAGATTTTCTGATGCAAATTCATCATTGGCGCTCACTGGGACAACTTCATCATTCGTGTTTGTAAAGGATAAGCCATTCGCCTTCTCAATGGGTTTACCTGCATATTGACAACCTAAACCTCGATATTGCCAATGGCAATATTTAGCACTCACCGTTCTCTCATTCACCTTAAAATTATCTAAGTCAAGAGGTGAGTTAAGTTCGAACTCTACATAGTTAGAGTTTTCTATTGTCTTTTGACCAATGAAATACTTCTCTTCCGAGATTTCAGCGGAAGGGTTAGCTATTCCAAATGGGTTACCCCCATCAAAATTAACATCGTCCAGATGCTTTAAAAAAACTTTTTTCCTGAAAACTGCTGCGTTTTTAAAATCAGAAAATTTCTCAAGAAAAACAGTAACTATTTTATTATGGTTTCCAACTCTAATCTTTGGTCGTGGCAATGTTCCATTGGCAAAAACCCCAAAACCCTCCGCCTCAACAGGAAGGGGGAGATATTGAATGCCTTGCCAAGTTATATTATTGGAAAAATTAGAACCACCATGAAAAGTGAAGAATATCTCTGGCCTATTTTGGAAATCAGCGTGTAACTTATACAACTCTAAAACAGTAGTAGGTTGCAAATCGAGTAAACTCTTTGCTGCTTCATTTTTGCCTTGATCCGCCATATTAGATATTACACTTCTTTTTGTTATTATATGTGGGATAAATGAAAATTACACAAATTAAAGACAAAGAGGAGGTTTGGCAGGACTTCTATAATTTTTGTAGTAGGTCTAAGCCATATAGGAATATGCAAGTTGGCTCTAATAACGTGCGTAAAGTGTTTATTAGAAAAAAGTTTGATGATTTTTGCAATTATTCTGATATTTATCTAGCTTCAAACGAAGGTAAAATTGGCTATGTATTCATTAATGAGGAGGAAAGATTTAATCATGTAGCATTCTTATTTGGTGTGGGTGGATCAAAATTTACCAAGATGATTAAAGGTTTTTATAAAATTCTTGATCATATCAATAGTCCAAAATATTTTAAATCAGAAATAAGGAGGTCATTTAAAGTAGATATTTACAAAAGATGGATTGATAAATACGATAAAAGAGCTATAATATTAAGTGATGAGGATCAAACTGTCCTCTGGTATAACTCCGATAAAATGATAGGACAATTAAAAGTAGTAGCTTCAAACGAAATAGCCAATCACTTAGTTGGTAAAACGGCAGAATACAATGGGTTTGTATTTAAAAAGGATACCACCGTAACATCCGTCTTAATTGACAAGAAAAAATACCTATTGGACATAAAAGATGTAGAATTTCTAAGAGATTCTGTAGTAATCAATACTCTCATCTCTAATGATGAAGATTTTGTTGGCAGAGTCTCTTTACTTTTTAAACCATGAACGAAACCGAATTAGTAAAATACAGAGTGTATGATAAAAAAAATAATTATCATCACTCCTATTTAAAGTTGGAAGATGCAAAAAACTGCGCTGAACGAATCTCTGGATCAGTAAAAACACTTACTGGTAAAAAAATTTGATAACACAAAATAATGATCAAAAGTTTAATTGAGAGTCTTAGGTTATATTTAAAACTAAAAAATAAACTTGCATTCTCACAGATTACAAGAGAACACAACAAAAGAAAAAATGAACTTATCGAAGAAATTGAAAAGCTACGCGCTATTGGCGACAATGAGTCCAGTGATCGCGCTGACTTCTTGCGGGGGCAGCTCCGTGCCGAAAACAACCAGTTTAAACATATATCAACCGTCTTCCTTGAAGCTCAAGGCGGGTCAGCCGATTCAGACTGAAGAAGGAGTTTACACTCCTCAAACTAACGAAGTTTGGCATTCAGATGCTCGTTATAGGAAGTTAGAGCGCGAAGTTTACAACAAGTAACTACCTATAAAACCTTCTCCTTTGTAGGAGTAGTAGAATACTTAATCCACTAAGTAAAGCTACACTAGCCTCTGGTATAGCTGTTAATGGGGTCGCATTTCCTTGTACAAGATTTTGCGGAACTGCCTCATCAAAAACAAAGTTATCCATCCCAAAACAAAAACCTGAATTACCACACTCAGGACAACTTGAATTTCCAGTGTGATTACCTGATACACCTCTATCGAAGATAACTACTTTATCGACGTTATTAAAAGAGCTGGGTAGGAAAACATCTCTAGTGCTTGCTGCACCCCAATCTACGCTGGGTAAAGCGTATATCTCCGTAACAGAGGAGCCATTTAAGTAGCCTTGAATTCCGATATTTTCTTCGTTTGTAGCTGGTTGCCCACCAACAGAAGTATTTGATGTGATTTGAAAATATTGCAAATCGAAAGGGGTGTTATTTTGAAGTGAGATTTCTATAGTAGAAATCGCATTCCAATGACCATGAATAACATCATTCCCTACCTCATAATAATCACCTACGGTTTGAAAACTCCAATCTTCGGTGGGCGAAACATATTCAAGAATAACAGACTGCTCTTGGTAGCTAATGACTCCATAATTTTGAGAAGTTGTAGTTGTGATGATAGTGCTTCCTGATTCTAAATTTGCCGTCCCACCTGTAAAGGTAACGATAGCTGCTCTACAAAAACAACATAAAATAAATAGTGACAATAATAAAGGTGTTAATTTTTTCATTTTTTAAGTTTTTTAAGTAAGTAGTCTTTAAATTTTGACAATCTTCCAGTGACCTTGCTAAGTAATCTACTTAACTTGCTATCTTCTGGCGCGAAAAACGCAAGTGTCCCAACTATACCCATTACCGCGATTACAAATTCAGGCAGCGAGGACATATAAGGCGCTAAAATTTTGTCGAATATTTCTTCCATAATTAATAATCAGATAGTTTTGGGGGATTAGTAGGAGGTTCATTGGAATTAATTTTAAGATCCTCCCTTACTTTAAGTAATTCCCTGTCTCTCTTCGCCCCCTCTTCTTCAGAAAGCTCCTGCTTTTCTTCGTTCTCCTCAGAAGAGGGATTAGACCCTTTAATGTCACCATAGCCTTTTTCAGCGTACTCTCTAACGCCTTCGAAGGTTGAAATACCTAAGAGTGACTCAGTAAACCTATTGAATTTGGAGAATGCTCCATATTCTTGCTCTGTAACAACAGCTATCTCTATACCTTCCGTTTTCGCTGCTTTGGCTTGAAAATAGGTTCCGCTTGCAATTGTCATTACTCCAGCAGTTCCTATCGCTGCTACTTTCTGAGTCGTAGCAGCTATAAGTCCAGCCCCTACTGCAACCTTTTTTGATTTTTTTGTTAGCCTCTTATTATTTTTATCTGTCTCTACAAGTTTTTGCAGGTTAGAATCATCTGAAGATTCACCTTCGACTTCTGGGTTTTCTTCCTGCTCTTCAGGGGAGGGTTCCACTTCTTCTTCTATCTCCTCTACTATCTCAATCCCGCACTCCTCACAAACACACTTTTGATCATCTAAATGCTTAACTCTTTGCAGTAACGTCCAAGCCGTCTCTCGCGCATACCTGTCAAGATCAGAGATGACCTCGCTATCATCTGGGTTACAGTATTTTAAAGCGAAAGCCTCGGCTTCTTCAAGATTTTTATCTGTTTCCCCCATTTGATTTTAATTACACCTAAATAATATTATTTTTAATATTTTTAAAAATAATGTGTAATTAAACTTATGGATCATTGGACAATTATCTCATCCGTAGCATCAGCATTATTCGGGGGAGCTTTATGGAAATACATGAGTCACAGACTAAGTGCCGAACAGCAAATAAAAAAATTAGATTACCAAACAGAGGGGGTTCTGCTTAGTAACCTAATTGATAGAGTGAGTAAGTTAGAGTCCTTGCTTGTTAGCTCCTCACACGAAAAAGAAGCTATGAGGGTCCAAGTAAGTGAGTTAACTGTTCAAGTCACAGAATTGAAGGTCGAGATTAAATTCTTGAGAGAAGAGAATGAAAGGCTTAGGGGCCAGTAGGATTAAATAAGTCTTGCACTCCTTTAATAAAGTCAGATTTATTAGGCCCAGAAACCTCTAAATATTTCTTTTTAAGCCTTTTATAATTTCTTTTCGAAACTTCATTGTCAGCTTGTAAAGCTTTCCTTAATTTTTTAGCTTGTTTACCGCTCATAATTTTGCTATATAGCTTTCGGCTTCTAGTAAAAAGCCCATTTTTTTATAGAATTTTTTGACTTTTTCGTAGGCTGGTGATTTAACTGCTGCGCCCATCCTGATATATTCAAACCCTTGATTTCTAGCGAACTCTAGTGCGGTCGCCATTAGCTTAAATCCAACTTTTGGATTATTAGATAGCCAAACTTGCTCTGTAAAAAATACTTTATTTAACTTTGCATCTGGCTGTCTTACAAAAAGGATACCAGCATCATAATTACCTAAATTATTTAGGTTAGCCCACGCAAAAACATTTTGAGCTAAAAGACCTTTATGACTGTAAGCTTTTATGAAAGATTGTCTATCGTTAGGGATGATCTGATAGTAAGGGTTTTCTTCAGAATCTATATCTAAGCTGTCAAATATATTATTGACCGCTTTTTCAAATTTTTCTGGATTTGTAATCCTCTCTATCATTTAGATAAGATGCTAGTAAGCTTGCGAGCTTCTCTTGTAGGCACATCTTTCCAAGACTTCCAATCCTTGATACTCTCACAGGTGTAAACTTTATTCTTCCAGAGTTCTCTAAGCTTCTCTAGGAAATCATCAAACTCAGAGATCGCATGTTTTTGGTCAAGAGTCTTCTGAAGGAGGCCAATAGGGGTCATTGGTGAGGCGTTGGAAGTCGTATTCGGGCTAGAGCTAACGGTTCTATCATTCTTACCCTTTGATTTATCAATCTCATCAGCGCCAACGATATGGACATTAAGGAAGTTGCGAACACAGCGCACAAAAGCTCTATTACAGGCGATAGTCTCTAAGAACTTAGAAGCAAAGGAATCTGTGTTGTCTAGAGTAGCATTGGCTACATCTTCATAAACAATCGTATTGTCTGCGCTTGCATGGTCTTCAGAATAAAAACTCTCATAGTTGCTAATCCATTTAACCTTGCATTTAGCTACCACATAGCCATCTGAAGGGCTTTGAGTCTCAAACGTAACACTTTTAAACCCTCTAAGGTTGGCAAGCTCTTTGATACCAGCGAGCATGATCAGAAGCTGATTATCTCTTAACCCTTCAGAAGAGCTTGGAATCTCTTTGTTTCTAAGTGTAAACCAATCCTTATTAGGATACAGGAACTCAGATTTAATCATAGCTCTCCAATTAACAGAGCCGTTCTCATTGAATTCGTAATCTACATTACTAAGTAATCCATGTTGATTACGCTCGTACATGTCAGGACCATAAGTCTTAACCTTCGCTTTTTTGGCTACTTTCTTTTTACTCATAAATACAGAAGTGTTCTAGTTCTTCCCAATACTCAGGAGTATCCAATACATTATCGTCTGAGTCAAGTCCTTTTTTGTAATGCCCATAACTTTTGTAAACTTTATCCCCTTCGATGATGTTTTTATTACTTAAGAATTTTGATTCTGGTGAGCATTCAATTTTTTCTTTTTCTTCTTTTCTTAATTGGACTGGAACCTCAAAATATTTGTTTCTTAGGTAATCTAAATCCTCCTTCTTTTCTGACAACAAAACTATTTCAATACCCATTCTTTTGAGGATATCGAAGTATTTCTGAGGGATCGTATCTAGTTCTTTATTTATTGTGTATAGAATTTTGGAAACATTACCTGAGAATTTACTTAAGCCACTAGGTTGTATGAGCTTATCTGTAACAATAACCACTTTATGGTTTAAGCAATAATGCATAAAAGAAGACTCCTCGAAACCATAATCAACGCGAAGAAAGATATCTTTCGGAATATTTAATTTACTAATTTCAGTTGGAACAACCTCTGTAATATTTTGATAAAAGTGTTTACCTATATGTTTCGTTTTGAATAGAGGCTCCTCGCCTTCTAAACCGCAGAGATTAAGAATGTGTGAGCAAATATCTTGCGGCTTGATTGTGTTAATCTGCTCTTTGAGGTCCGTAGAGGAAAAACAAGGTTTCTTGTCCCATTCAGGTTCAATAGTCACATGTTTAGATCCATCGGAAGACCAAAAAGGCTTGGTATTTTCCGAATAGCAATTACCATATATGGTAATAGTCTTGATATCTTGAGAGCTTGCGTATTGGGCTAGGTGATTATCAGGACCAACATACAGTAAAGATCTAGAAATAATGTATGCAGATTTTTTAAAGTCTAGATTAAGTAGTCTATCAACGCCTGAAATTTGTTTACCTCCAAATTGGTATACTTTAATATTGTTTTTTTTCAGGATTGGTTCCAATAAGCCTAATACTAAAGAGTAGTGCTTATAATATTTTGATTGAGTTTTATCTTCCCCACAAAGAATGATATACTTATCATCGAGAAGTGGGAAGAAATGCTCTTGGATGATAGGCTTTGAAACCTTCACCCCTAAATTTTTAGCGTATTCTTCTAAAAGGTGTGACATTATACAAAAGAAAATTGTGTTTCATCTTTACCATTATGGGTAAAGCATAGACTTTTTTGAGTTGTTGCATTCGGGTGGAAAACCATTTCGAATAAACCGTTATTTTCCGAAACACCCTCCATATACAAAGAGTTTTCTAACTGAGGTGTATAAGGTAGAATCTTAAATAAGTAAGGGCTGTCTTCTATATACTGATAATTCTCTGGTTTTGTAAAAACGTAGATATTATAATCCTTATAGGTTTCTTTAAACTCTTGTAAAAGAGAGTTAATAAGCAAAACATCTGTTTCAGAGTCTGGAATAACGATGGCTATTCTATTGTCTCTATCCTCTTCACCCAAAAGATTATCTAAAGAAGGTTTGGATTGTTCTTTATTGTAATTAAAAGCTATTTTTTTAAAATGATTTAAAATATCAACAGCCTTTTCTCCTGCTTTTAATTTAGCTACCCAATGTTTGAATGACATCGAATTAGAATCTATGTCTTCGTCTAGGATGTTTTTGTGGATATCAATAAGAAACTTATCGGCATTCATCCCGTCTTCTGGAACGTAATCCGGGTTCATCTTTCGATATTCAGAATCATAATTATAATCTACTTCAGGCATATTATCGAGAATATCCTCAAGTTGTTTGCCAATAACATCAATAGAAAAATGGTCTATAGCCCACTGCCTAGCTCTTTTACCTAAGACTTCTTTATCAGATAAACTCATATCGTAAGTCTTTTGCAGTTGTTTCAGAATAGATTTAGGACAAGTAGAAGCTTTAATGAATTGAGTTCCGGGTTCTCTATACTCGTTCCATTCTAATGGCAAACCGCCGCTCTCTTCTGTGCAATTATCTTCCCCACAAGAATAGTTCGTGACTAACGTGACAAGCTCTGTGAGTTTCGCTTCTTGAATTGGGATTTCCTGCCCACCGCTGGTAAATGGGTGGCAATATACATCCATTAGGTTGTAAATTTCGTTGAGTTGTTGCTCCGTTACACCTTTACCTGTGTTTGTTGTGTTCACAGAGCCTTTACCCCCACAAGTATTACAGTCTTGTTCTTGACCTCGGAAGTTCGCAATGTGGTAAGTTCCACAATTTTTGCAAACATAAGTTGTCAGAATGTCAGATGGATCTATACCTTTTTCCTTAATAAGATTACCAATGTTCCACCCCTCTGACCAATGTGTATGTAAAAACAATTTGGGTTTAGAGTCTGGATTAGCATCTTTAAATAATTTAAAGCCATCTAAAATATTAGGCACACTTTTCCTGAGTTGATTCCTGAAAACAAAACCAATAATAAATTCGTCTTTTAAATTATGAAAGCTTCTGAGCTTTGATCTATCTTCGTCCGAAAGTCTGAAAAAGTTTTTATGATCTAATGAACCTCTAAGGGTTTTAACATTATCGTACCCCATTTCATTCATGGCCTTCTCTGCGAAACTAGCCCAAACAAAATAGTTTTTAGTTTTA
>Ga0315322_10001913_pt1 | contig 16150 bp, 14 predicted proteins | sample M110021515metaG_FD_203461 | JGI IMG/M metagenome (GOLD analysis project Ga0315322, IMG submission 203461) | Ammonia-oxidizing marine archaeal communities from Monterey Bay, California, United States - M1 100m 21515 | ecosystem: Environmental > Aquatic > Marine > Intertidal zone | place: USA...
GTGGGCGTTCGGCAACGCATTCCTCGCGACTAGGAGCATCGAATGCAACCATGGCAGGATGGGGGAAACTCCGGCAGACGTAAGTGTATAGGCTTCGGCGATAAAGTTCGTCCCCTTTGGATTGCTGCCACTTGCGGGCGGGAAAATTAAGGTGACGCCAATACCCGGCGGGTTGGTATGGCTTTACGCTCTTCCCACCGATGCTGGAGGAAAGGAGGTTACTTATGGACAAAGCGGTATCGCGAACGAATTCCGCATCCAAGCGGAAGCGGGTTTGGCGTGCGAACAAGCGATTGGCAGGGTCTCGTTCGAGAAGCTTACCGGGGACGGCGGATGATTGTCTATATGCGCCCGAGGTGACCATGATCTTGACGAGGCGCTTAACGTCCCATCCATTGTCGCTGAAGTCGGCCGCAAGGTAATCGAGGAGTTCTGGATGCGTCGGGGGTTCCCCTTGGCCACCCAAGTCGTCAAGACGCCGCGAGAGGCCATAGCCGAAGAATAACTTCCATGCACGATTGACGAAGGCTCTAGAGGTGAGGGGGTTGTCCTTGGATGCGACCCACTTGGCCAAGTCCATGCGACTGGCTCGCTTATCTCCTGTTTCTAGTTTTCCAAGAAAAGATGGTATTGCGGGCTTGACCTCTTCTCCGGATTTGTCGAGCCAGTTGCCCCTCGGAAGAATCTTCACCATGCGTGGATTGATGGACTGGGACACGAGCATGGAACGTTCGCCCGAACCTTTTGTCATGGCTTCCTCCCTGGCCTTCAGTTTGGCGAGTTCATCCTTCTCCTTGGCGAACTTGCCGGCGCTCGATTCATGAACATAAGCTAGGTAATGGGAGCGCAGGATGTTTTTCTGATCCTCGTTTCTCTTGTTCTCGGCTATCTTAAGGGCGGATAGAACATTTTTGGGTAAATTCTTGGCATTCTTGTTTTGGCTTGCCCAGATCTTTAGCGAGAACGCGGCGTCCTTGGTAGGATCCACAACGGTGATGATCCCCGCCTTGTCCCAATAGACCTTCCCGTCGAATTGCGAAAAGGCCCAACCGTTCAACTTGGAGCCTGCCTTGAGGCCAACTTGAGCAGGGTCGACTTCGAGACGCACCCATTTTCCGGTTTCCGGCAGAGGCCCTATTTTTCTCTTGCTGACCGTACCCTCCTTGCCCCAATCAATTTTAGATTCGCCCCAATATGCGCGGTGGTCCCAAGTGCCGTCATTGAACTGAAGCATGATTTGCTTGGGAGGATTCAGGGTGTCGAGATAAACGTAGGTGAAAAGCTTGGAACCTTTTCCCAGATCAAGAGTTGGTTTGGCTCCATCAAAAAAATGTTGTTTCTTCCCTTTCGCCTCCCTAAAACTGGATTTTTGCCCACTGAAAACGGGTTCCGGCTTAGTTACGAACTTCCATGGAGTGTCTCCCTGGGCTCTTCCACCTGTGGGAACAGCATCTTCGATCCATACCTTTTCCACTGGTTTCGGCTTCTTGGCCAATTTGGGTTCTTCGTAGGAAAGCTTCGAAGCTTTCAAAAACAATTCCTTCTCCAAGGCTTCCTGTTGCTTCTTGATTGCGACCAGCTGCTCGTTGGCTTTAAGCACGGGCGCCAGCCACTTGCTTGCCGTGGCGGATGGAAGCTTGAAGTTGGGAGCCCTTCGACCAAGTACCTTTTCCTTGATGTCGGCGAAGAAGGCTGCGAGGGAATAAAAATCCTTGGTGGTTATCGGGTCGTATTTATGGTCATGGCACTGAGCGCAACCGGTGGTGGCGGCTAGCCAGACGTTTCCGAAGTTTCGAACGCGATCCGCTTGATAAATGGTGACGTATTCGTCGGCTTGGGCTCCACCTTCCTCAGTAGTCTGCAGGAGACGGTTGTAGCCGGAGGCAACCTTCTGCATCGATGTTGCCTCCGGAATTAGATCGCCGGCAATATTCTCGATGACGAATTGATCGTAAGGGAGGTTTTGGTTGAAGGCGCCTATTACGTAGTCCCGATAAGAAGAGACCTCCATGAAGTTGTCGCTGTGATATCCTGCCGTGTCGGCAAAGCGCACAAGATCTAGCCAATGCACGGCCATTCGTTCTCCGTAGCGAGGGTCATTCATGAGAGTATCGACAAGCTTTCCGTAGGCTTGATCAGAGGGATCCTTGAGAAACGCATCCGCTTCCTCGGGGGTGGGTGGAACGCCGAGGAGGTCAAGGTGGAGCCGTCGCAGAAGCGTTGCCTTCTCGGCTTCGGAAGAGGGTTTGAAGCCTGCCTTTTCGATTTGGTCGAGCAACAGTTGATCCACTTCATTGCGAAGGAATGGATTTTTCTTTTGTAATGTAGGAAGCTTCGGCTTGCTTACGGGCCGATAAGCCCAATGTTTTTCATACTCGCCACCCTCCGCTATCCATCGCTTCAAGATTTCAATCTGATCAGCAGACAGTTTCTTGCCACTTTTCTTTGGCGGCATATGATCGTCCTCGTCCTCCGTGATGATGCGAGCGATTAGTTCGCTCTCGTTCGGATTCCCCGCGACAACCGCTTGATAACCGCCCAGGTCGGCCATCGCTCCCTCTGGCAAGTCGAGGCGCAACTTGGCCTTGCGAGTTTTTTTGTCGGGGCCATGGCAATGAAAGCATGCCTCGGAAAGGATCGGACGCACGTCTCGAGTGAAGTCGACTTTGCCAAGGGTTCGCCCGTGCAATAAAATGATAAGTGTAGCAAGAAAAACTATACATGAAGAGTTCATAAAATTTTCTAAATTTACATTCCTAGGGACATCGATGAAAGCGAAAAACTGGACTAAACTTATCTTTTTAAATTATAGCATCAACAACACTTCCGCAAATCTTGGAAAAAAGGCTAAAGCTTGCATGTGGTTGTGATCCATTCGACCGAGCACTACCGTCGTGGGAGAATCCGGGCGTTTTTCTTGAAGTAGTTTTGTAAACTAACAAACCTTTGCACGGTTAAGAGATGGTCAAGGGTTCATGTGATCGAACAGTTTGCTCTCTATCGGCGAGTAGGTTGGAGCTGTGGCTATGTGTTCAGTATGTCCGTAAAAGATTAGCGCAACGACTCGTTCGTGGGGGGGGTGGGTGGGTATACCCACTACTTTAGTGAATTCTGGATGATTCCACACGGGGCCAGTGCTCCATTTCGTGGAAATGCCGAGGTTATGTAGGAGTAGCAGCAGGTTTTGGCAAATACACGCGCAGGTCGCATAGTCTTCTTCGATTACGGCGGGCTTTTGGGCGACGAGTTCCGATGAGCGGTCGGTGACGCATGTGACCACGAGCAATCCCGGCGAGGAACCCCATTCCTTAGTCTTTTTAGCGGCTCGCTCACTGAGGAATTCGTCTGATGAATCACCGGCGACAATTTCACCGAACAGACGTCCGACTTTTCTGATGCGAGATTTGTCCAGAAGGTAGAAGCGAGCAGGTTCAGTTCGATGATGATTAGGTGCCTTGCGAGCGACGTCTATGGCATTGCGGACAGCTAAATGGTCGGGCTCTTTGTCATTGAAGCATGATGGCTTTGACGTCCGGCGACCAGAAATCAACAGTTCTAAGTCATTTTGAGGAACATGCATTGCCTTGGTGTGTCGTCGAATTAAATTAGCTTCTGCCAAGCACCAGGGATACGTTGGCTCCTCCAAATCCGCTGCTGTTGCTGAGAATTCGTTCGGCTTGGCGGTTAATTGTTTCCTGAATTAGATCCAAGTGACCAATTGCATCATCGGTGTCTTCCACATTCGCCGAACCCGGCAGAAAACCATCCTTCAAGGCGAGGCAACAAAACCCGGCTTCCATAATGCTGGAAAGAGAGAGTCCGTGACCGGTTAGAGCCTTGGTGCTTGAGAAAGAGACATTTTGTGGTTCCGGGAAAACTTTCTTGATGGCGCACAGTTCAGATGCATCTCCTATAGGGGTGGATGGAGCATGTGCATTTACGTAGTCAATGTCAGAAGGCTCTAGCGCCGAGTCGCGAAGCGCTTTTCTCATTGCATCTTCCAGTCCTCTACCCTCGGGGTGAGAAATTGCAACGTTGTGCCCATCGGAAGCTTGGCCCCAACCAAGAAACTCTGCATGCGGAGTGACTCCTCTTCGGTTCGCTTCTTCTTCATCCTCAAGGACCAAGCAGACTGCCCCTCCTGTGCCGACGAAGCCATTGCGGGTCTTGTCGAAAGGTCTGGAGGCTCGAGTTGGGTCGCGATCAAGTGAAAGGGCTCTCATTCCGGCAAAAGGAACAATGCTTTCAAAGTTACAATCCTCTGCTCCCACCACAAGCATTCGCTTCTGGCGTCCGAGCCGTATTTCGTCCAATGCAATGCCTAGGGCATGTCCCGATGAAGCACATGCCGAGACTAGCCCCGAGGAAGATCCTCGAACACCTAGTGCGGCAACGAGATTGAAGCTAAGAGTGCCTGCAATTGATGCTATGATCGCGAGAGGATTGCAGGCCATCACGCCATAGTCATCCATCTTTTGAAAGTGCTTGTGAATACTTCTCATCGATCCACCTGAAGCGGTGTATAGGCCGGAATCGGGGCTTGAGAGATCTTCTTCGGATAGTTCGGCATCTTCAATTGCTTGTCGCGCGGCGCACCAAGCGTACAGCACATGGGGAGAAAAGCTACGTATGATCGTGCGAGGGACATGGTATGCCGAAGGGTATGTCCAGTCCTCGGGGTCCGACGACTCGAGGTTGAACCCCTTGACTGTTCCCGCCACTTTAACGGGTGAGGATTCAACTTTAAGTTCAGGGTGTTCTTCAATTCCCGATCTTAGCTCAATCAAGCTATCGGTGACAGTAGAGCGATCATTCCCAATGCTGGTGATGAATCCGGCTCCGGTAACAAAAATCTTAGGGTCCATGAAAAATTAAATTAGGGACTCGGAGTAAGACTGATCAACGCTAAACGAATAAGAAATCATAACTATTTGACGCAGATTTTAGAGCTAGCTTGTTACTTGATCTTTGGGGGGAGATCCATTTGTAAACCTTCGATGTAATTGATTTCTTCCAGAAGGGTTCCCTCGGAGTCCCAACTTCGCCAAATTCCATTGGGAATGCCTTTTTCGTGTCGTTGCTCTCGCCACTTGACTCCGTTCGGATGCCAAACTGTCGACAGTCCATCCTTTTCGCCATTAAGAAAAATGCCTGCCATTTTCTTTTTTCCGTCCGGATACCACATGGTGAAAGGTCCGTTGTTCTTACCATCTTTCTTTTGTCCTCGCCAGCGTGGCGAGCCGTTGTCGTGAAAGGTCGTCCAAAAACCCTCTGCTTTGCCTTCCTGTAGTTCTCCTTCGAAAATCTTGCGGTTTTGATCGTCCAGACCGACAGTTGAGCCCTTGGCCTTTCCGTTTTGCACTTCGTATAACTGTCTCCCGTCGGAAGTTTTTACGATTCCATTGAATCGGGACCGATTGGTCTCCGGGTTGTCGAACAGTTCGGCTTCATCAACCGCTTCTTCCATTCTGTCCTGCAACTCTTTATCCCCACAGGACTGGAATAATATAACGGTAAGGATTAAAATAAAAGCAGATGAAGTCTTCAAGGTAGATAAAACGAAGTCATCGGTATAGGCTTCAAGTGCATTCCTTGAATGCTTGCTGGTCAAGGGGGAGTGGTGGAGCCGATCGGGCTCGAACCGACGACCTCCTGCATGCCATGCAGGCGCTCTTCCAACTGAGCTACGGCCCCAATCAAATAATTAATCAACATATACGCTCCGGGATTTGCGTCCAGAGCAAAAGTGAAATAAGCAGAAAGCTTAGGCGTCCGGAGCCGGTGGCGATGATTTTGGTGCCATCGGTGGACGCGTAATGTTCAAAGTCGGTTTGATCACTTTGCCTGATTTGCCGCCCAACTTCAAGGTTGGTTTCTTTGATGGTCCACCCAGCTTCAATCCCAGTTTCTTGCCAAGCGGAGGGCTTGCAGTTGCAGCGTCCGCTTCGGGCTCCATCGTCTGAGCAGATGGAGAGGGAGGTGGTGAGGGTGGGGGGGCAGGTTCGCCTCCTAATGATGGTGGCGGAGCAGGTGGTTCCGGGGCACTCGGAAGATCTTCGGCAATCGGAGGCAAGCTAGATGGCGAAAGCGGAACATCCTCAACCTCACTCGATTCTTCTGGCTCATCTGAATCGAATGAAGGGGCCGGTGGAGCAGGGGGAGCAGAGGTTGGTGCGTCCGATCCTTCATCTTCGGCAGCGAATGAGTCCTCGACCGGAGGGAGAGATGGCGGCAGAGATGGGGAGGCAACACTATGTGAGGGTTCTTCGAGTGACATCGGGGGGAGGGGAGGAGCGAGGACACCATCTCCATCTTCTTCGATCCCAAGACTGGAGACGACGGGGGCTTCGTCATCATCGAAGGATGGAGGTGGAGGGATTGGAGCTACATTTTCCTCCTCGGAAATCTCTGGAATGCCATCAGACTCGTCGTTGAAACTAGGCGGAGGCGGGAGGTCGGGATAAATTCCGTCTTCGGTAGCGCTCGTTGCCGCAGAATCTTCCTCTGCCGGATCGGGCGACTCTTCGGGCAATTCCTCAATGACAGGTTCGCTTTCAACTTCAGGAACTTCAAAGGGAGGTGGGGAATTAGGTTTCGACGATTCAGGCAATGATGCGTCCTTGTCCTCCTTCGCTTCGACAGGCGGCAAGTCGATGGTAGGGAGTTCGACGGATTTCGAGTCAGATGAAGGACTCTCTGCGGAGGAGGCTCCAAACTTGTCATCGTAACCGCCTTCAGCGACTTTTCGAACCTGTACTACGCTTACGTTTGTCTTACGAGCAATGGCGGCTTTGTTTGGAGATGGCTTTGCCAGAGCTTCCTTGATTTGCTCATACAATGCCCTATCCATACTGACGGTCTTCCGTCGCCCTGCGGGAATTACAGTTGAACCACTAATTCGTTCGCGCATTGCGGGTGTAACATGATCGGAAAGAGCCCGTACCAGTTCAGTGACACTACTGAAGGATGTCCCGACTTTTTCGTTAACTGCTTGATGGAGAGTGGAGAGGTATGCTTTTGTGCGTTCCTTGCCTTCTCGTTTTTCCACTTCGGCTTTTGCCTGGTCTTGTATTTCTTTCAAGAGGGTTTCAGAATCCTTGTTGAAATCGAGGTCGAAGGAGATTTTGGTCATAGCGTATATGGGTTTTTGCGGAAAAAGGGATAAGCAATCAATTCTGGATCGATTGTGTTTGCAAGTCGTATTTGATTACACGGAAAAGTAAATATTGAAAATTTATTTTTTTACGTAAAGAAGATTCCATCAAAAGGATTGGAGGGCTTTTGTTAGATCGATGGTCCCTTCGTATAAAGATTTCCCAATGATTACACCTTCGATATTTGGAAGGTTCTCGGCGAGTGCGTTGACGTCATCGAGATCTTGATTGTTCGTCATCCCTCCCGATGCGATGAGCTTGCAGTCGGGAATCGCAACGGCCATTTCTTGCTGCGCTTGTAAATTCGGCCCTTTCATGGCTCCATCAGTTGCAACGTCGGTATGAATGATCCAACGGACGCCTAGATCACTCATTCTTCGGGCAAGGTCGAGGGCAGGCACCTCTGTGGTCTCCACCCAACCCTTGGTCGCTACCATGCCGTCGCGGGCGTCAATGCCCACTGCGATGCGCTCCGAACCAAATCTCTCGATCAGTTTTCTCGTCCAGTCAGGATTAGAGCATGCCCTTGTACCTATTATTGCTCGCTCGACACCTGCTTCCAATACTGCATTGACAGCAGCTTCGTTGCGTAATCCTCCGCCAAGTTGTATTCGAAGGTCGCCCAAGGCAATTATTCTACGAACAGCTTTGAGATTAGAAGGCATTCCTTCGAACGCTCCATCGAGGTCGACGAGATGAAGCCACTCAGTTCCAGCTTTTTTCCATTCCTCGGCGGGAACGACTGGGTCATCGTGATAAACTGTCTCGGCGTCGGCGCGTCCTTGCAACAGGCGAACGCAACGACCAGCCTTTAGGTCAATGGCGGGATAGATGGTCATTATCTATTTCTAAACTAGTTTTGGTAAAAGACGCCACGCCAAAAAAAATACTATTTAGACTAAGTCTACTTATTCTCTCGAATTCTTTGTGACCAGATGTTTTTATAATTGTCTTAGTCCTTAATCAGTATGCCAAAAAAATCAGTTTCCCCCAAGCCACCTCCATTTCTGGTGGAACTTCTTGAAGCGCGTTCACCATCAGGTTTCGAGGATGAAGCGCGAACCGTCGTCGCCAAGTACGTTATGTCCAAAGCGAATTCCTTTGAGGTTGATGCTCTTGGTAGTTGTCATGCCACGCTTGGACTGAACGGTTCTCCAACCCTTATGATGGCAGGACACATCGATGAATTGGGCCTTATGATCGTGCACGTCGATGACAAAGGTTTCCTCTATTTCGATGTGATTGGCGGTCACGATCGCACTATGATCTCTGGTCGCCGTGTATCCATCTTGACGAAAAATGGCGAAGTCAAGGGAGTCACAGGAAAAAGAGCCATTCACCTCATGAGCGCCTCGGATCGAAGAAAAGTTCCCGAATTACATCAGATGTGGATCGACATAGGGGCTAAAGATAAAAAGGAGGCTCTTTCAAGAGTGAGAATCGGTGATCCTGCAATATACGATCATGCTTTCGAGCCCTTGCACGGATCGCTGGCAGTCGCCCGAGCCTTTGACGACAAGACGGGCGCCTATGCCGTAAATGAAGCCTTACTTCGCTTGGCCAAGGGGCGCAAGCCTACGGCGAAGGTAGTCGCTGTATCTACGTCACAGGAAGAGATCGGTGTCCGTGGAGCTACGACTTCCGCCTATCTTGCCGATCCTGACGTCGCCCTTGTCGTCGACGTCAGTCACGCGACCGACCATCCGGATGCGGATCATCGAAAGTACGGCGCTTTCATTCTTGGGGGTGGGCCGATTTTAACTCGGGGCGCCAATGTGCATCCGGCGGTATTCGAGCGTCTTTATGATTGCGCTCTTAAAGCAAAGATACCCGTTCAAATCGAAGCAGATCCTCGACCGACCGGTACGGACGCCCGGGCCATACAGATTGCTCGCGCCGGAGTTCCCACCGGAATCATTGGCATACCCCTTAGGTATATGCACACTCCGAGCGAAGTGATCGATCTAAATGACCTTGAAAACGTCGTACGACTTCTCGTTTCCTTTGCTCGTTCTCTAAAAAAAGGTGAGCGTTTCTCCTGAAGCGCAATTCTTAATGATGTCCTCCCATAGTTGACGACACTCCTTCTCGGTCCACGAATAGGTGCGCTGATAGATCGGTATCTCAAACTGTGAAGATTTCTTCAAGAAATCCAGTAACTTGGCTTCGCTAGCTTTCATGATTACTTAAAGGTCAGCGGTTTTAAGGCTGTTCCGAACCAGGGAGAAATCAAACGAGAAATGCTAGGGTGATTAAAAATAGCCCCAGAGGTAGAACTCGGTGTCCATTCCCTAGTTATTTTAGCCGATTCTAGGGAAGTTTTCCAATATACTCAAACCCCATCTCTACACGCTAGCTACTCCTAGCATTGGAGATTTCATTGAAGGTCGGTGTTTGTAACCCAATTCACACATCAAACTAAAGCCCAATTTAGACCGGTTTAAGCAGAGGTCCATGGGAGCTGATTGATCAGCGGCTGGTCTGGATGGGCTTACCTCCAAATTCGATGCTTTGGAAAACGCTATCCACAAACGACACCTCACCGAAGTAAGGACTCTTGAGGGATATTTTCCCATCTTTCCATTTTACCAATTCGCCACTGATACTACCACCGTTACGCATGACTGCTCTGACGGTACGAGCTGGCAATGGCTCAGGTGTATTTTTTGCGAATTTCACGCTCGTGATATTTTTGAGTGGAATCGGCAGTTTAGCAAAGAGTGTCTCAAAGGTCATATTACCATCCGCGATACCAATTAACTTACCACTCATCCTGCCTCCATTGTCCAAAAGAATGAAATCCTGATAGCCCTGTTGTAGGTGAAAATTGTTGGCTCCGGGGATGTTGCCGTTCCATTCAGCAAGGCTAATCCGACTCAGGGTAAGGTGGCTCTTACTCAATGCAGTAAACGACAGCCCCTTGGATTCGATTGGGAGCGGATCGCTTTGCGCGTCGTCCCAGTGTTTGATGAATTTATCGTTTATAAAAGCGCGACGGATTTCTTTTCTCGGTCCACGCGGATCGAGAAACGGGCACGATTGCCGAGTTGGATATATTTGACCTGATTCTGGTCAACGCGAAGGTCAGGAGTTATATTTGGGTGTTTCCAAAAGACACCTTGGACCGGATCAAAACCCGTTAATTTTCCGAAATACATAGAGCCATCTTTCAGAGTTAGATGTTCTTCTACGGGTGGCGGCCCATTGAATGGTGCATGATCCACCCAAGCCTGAACTTGGAAGGTGCTTGTTGCTAGTACTACAAGTACAAGGATGAACACATAACGGCACATACTTATCAGTATGACATACCCAGATTTTTAGTCAACAATCCCATGTGTCCTAAGTGAATTATCCTTTTGGAATTATGGAGTTTCAAAGACTGAAATTGGCTCCAGAGGTATGACTCGAACCTAACGCACCGGACTCCAGATCTTCTGCATCACTCTGTACATTCTAGGGTCATGCTTTTCCAGTTCCGCAAGTACAAACGGATAAAAATCGTTCACGCCCAAATACGCTTCCGTCCTTTCCGCAAAATATTCCTTATGATTGTTTAAACCGTAATGCTAAATCGGAGAAATTCCGAAAGGTAGGAATTCCCTATTACAGTTTGGCGAGAGGACAGTTTGCGTAATGGTCAGGCGGCATCCCGCTTCTTCAGCGGAATCGCTTTCACCTTGGCCTTAGCCTTGCCTCTTAACACGGCTCCATTGATTACGACCTCCATTGGTTCGTTCATCTCGGGGAGGTCGTACATGACGTCAAGCATGGCATTCTCCATTATCGAGCGCAGGGCACGAGCGCCGGTCTTAAGTTCAATCGCTTGCTTTGCTATTTCGTCAACAGCCTCCTTCGTGAAGCGAAGCTCGGCTCCTTCCATGGAAAACAATTTTCGATACTGCTTGATAAGTGAATTCTTTGTATCCTGAAGTATTCTTACTAAATCTTTTCTAGAGAGTTCGTTTAAAACTGAAACCACGGGCAAGCGACCTATGAACTCCGGGATAAGTCCGTATTTCACAAGGTCCTCCGGGCGAACCTCGGCCAATAGTTCCTTTTCGCTCTTTCGACCTTCCGAACTGTATCCGACGGTTCGGTTCCCCGTGCGTTCCTCGACGATCTTGTCCAAATCCACGAATGCCCCGCCACAAATGAATAGAACATTTGAGGTATCGAGTTGGATGTACTCTTGATTCGGATGCTTGCGCCCACCTTGTGGCGGAACATTGCAAGTCGTACCCTCTAAAATTTTGAGAAGGGCCTGCTGGACGCCTTCGCCGGAAACGTCACGAGTGATCGAGACGTTGTCCGTCTTCCTTCCAATCTTATCGATTTCGTCGACGTAAATTATTCCACACTGAGCCTTTTCGACGTTTTGGTCGGCAGACTGGAGCAGTCGTAGTATTATGTTTTCGACGTCGTCTCCGACGTAACCCGCTTCGGTAAGGGTCGTGGCGTCGGCGATGGCGAAGGGCACGTCGAGCAATTTCGCCAAGGTTCGGGCAAGGTATGTTTTCCCACTTCCAGTGGGACCAAGAAGGAGGACGTTGCTTTTCTCAATTTCAACCTCGCTGAGATCACTATCCATAAAGGGATCGGTCTTGGGGATTCCCTTGCCGCTAACCCCAATTTCCATCGCGAGGCGCTTGTAGTGATTATAGACGGCGACTGAAAGAACTTTTTTTGCATGTTCCTGTCCTATGACGTGCTCGTCCAAGTAGCTCTTTATCACCCCGGGTTTAACAAGGTTGAAGATCGGTTTTGAATCTCCGCCTGTAGGTTTTGCCTCATCCTTTTCGCCAAGTTCGCGGTCAATGATCGTCTTGCAGACTCGAACGCAGGAGTCGCAGATGAATACGCTGGCAGGTCCCGCGATCATTTTTCTCACCTCACCGTGCGGCTTGCCACAGAAGGAGCAGAAATTGATTTTAGTGGGACGAGCCATTGCCTTGGTGATAACAGAGAAAACTTATTCAGCCGGCTTGGATGAAATCACTTCATCGACCAGACCGTAAGCCTTGGCCTCATCGGCCGTCATGTAATAATCCCTATCGGAATCTTTTTCTACTTCCTTGGCTGTTTTGTCGCTATGCTTGGCTAAAATGTCGTTGATGGTCTTGCGCCATCGAAGAATTTCCTTGGCTGCAATGGAAATGTCGGAGGTTTGACCACCGGCGCCACCACTTGGCTGATGTATCATTATACGGCTGTTGGGAAGAGCAAACCGCTTCCCCTTGGTTCCTGCGGACAGAAGAACAGTACTCATGCTGGCAGCCATCCCAAGGCAGTACGTGACAATGTCGCATTGCATGAAGTTCAAGGTGTCGTAAATGGCCATTCCGTCGGAGACGCTTCCACCGGGAGAATTTATATATATGTGAACGTCTTTCTTCGGGTCCTCCATCTGGAGGAAAAGAAGTTGGGCGATGATGGAATTCGCCACGAAATCGTCAATCGGAGTGCCGATGAAGACAATCCGATCTCGAAGCAGGCGACTGTAGATGTCCCAAGCTCGCTCTTGGCGACCTTCGCGTTCATAAACGTGAGGAAGAGGTAAGTACGCTCCCATAATTCTGATTTTGTTAGATGTAGTTTCGCTGTAGTGCGAGAATCAATGTTTGTGATCGCCCTCGATTTCGCAAATTTTCTCTGTGCTTTTTCCGGCGATCATGTCGATCGTCTTGTCGTGCAAGACATCTCTTTGGAGTCGGGATACGCGAGCTCTGTCGGCGGTCAGTTCCTTTACATAGGCTTGTGGGTCGACGCGTCTGGACATGGCTTCGCGGGTGGCTGCCTGCGCAAGATCCTCGTTGCTGACCTGAATCTCTTCTTTTTCAGCGATCCGACCAAGAATTATACCAATTTTAACGCGTGCTTGCCCGTTGGTTTGAGCCTGTTTCCACAGCTCGTCCCGCTTCGATTCGATTTCGCCTCGATCCACTCCCTGTTCCATGCCGCTCTGCGCCATGCCTTGAAAAATTGCATTAGCCTCGTCTTCGACTGCCTTTTGGGGGAGTGGGAAATCTTCGGAGTCTAGAAGGTTTTGAGTGATCTGGTTTCGCTTGCCATTTAAGTTCTGGTACTCCTTGCGTTGCTCCAGATCTTTACTGATCTTCTCCTTTAGCTCGTCCAAGCTTTCCACTTTGACGGCTTTCAGGAAGTCTTCGCTTTCAGGATCCGGAGCATTCTTTTCACGTACCTCATGAACTTCCAGCTCGAAGGAAACTGATTTCCCGGCCAGCGGCGGAATTTCGAAGTCCTCGGAAAACTCCTCGGTAACCGTCTTCCTTTCCTCGACCTTCATGCCGATCAACCCGTCCGCAATTGCCTTCACGCCCATGGCGGCCTCGGCTCCTGCCTCTTCCCAGGTGTTTGCTTGTTTTCCGTAAATAGGCTTTTCGGGCACGATTTCGGCTACCGGCTTGCCGTCGAGAGAACCTTCGTACGAGCATTTGACGTAATCACCCTTTTCGATCGCTCTTTCCACTATTTCGTAACTCGCTCTCTGCTCGCAAAGATTGGATAGCTCCTTTTCGACCTCCTCGTCCGACGCATCGGTCTTGTGTATGGACAATTCAAAACTTTCGTAGTCGGGAAGTTCGAAGTCGGCCTCGACGTCCAAGGTGACTTCGACGATTGTGGATTTGGTCGGCTCGATCTCTCCCGCATCAACCTTCAACACTGAATGAACCCGCAGGTCGTCGCGCTTAAGTAGCGCCTCGTATGCGTCCGTGGACACTTGTCGCTTCAATTCTTCGCCCATTTGCTTTCCGAAACGGCTGCGAATTACGTTGGGAGGCACTTTGCCCTTTCGAAAACCAGGGACATTGGCTTGGTTTGCAAATTCCTTGCACACTTTCTTTTCCTTCTCGGCAATTTCCTCGGCTTCGAAGGTGATGCTTGCGACCTTGCGGGCGTCGCCCGCATCTTTAAGCTCTATTTTCACAATATGATTAGGTTCGTGTAATGTTCTTCAAAAGTTGATTTTAACTATATTACTCAGCTTGGCTATCCTTCCAGCAGGGTACCGAACAACCAAATCAAAGAGTCGTTTATTAAAGGGCGCGAACTATTGAAGGTCAACGAGATTCAGTATGCGAAACCTGCCTCGGCGGAGGCGGGAAAGGCGATAGGGAAACTGCTTTCACCACTCTTTCAAAGCTTTTCAGGTCGTCGATGGCTTTACGGATTTCGGGCGGTGAAATGTCCCTTAGCTGTACGATGGGGTCGCCGGTTCTTGAATTGATTCCGATGATCTGAAACCTTTCCTTGTCGAGAATAGCTCTAAGTTCGTCAGGGTCTACCCCCGAGTGAAGAGTAACTTGAGCTTCCGACGCTCGAAAAAAGCTGAAGGCCGGTTCCACGTCCGCGCTGCCGTTCACTTCCTCGATCGACTCTTCCGCCAAGATGAACAAGCGTTCCGAGCGGAACGAGCCCGCTGATTCGATAACCCACATTCCCGAAGTCGATGAACGATCGGAGGCATTGCCTTCGTAGTGCACGACCACTGCATTGGGGAAACGCTCTCCAAGTTCAGCCGGTACGGGAGGGAATGGTTTTCCGCCCACTGCCGTCTCAAGGGATTCGTAGTTGCCGGGCAAATTCGCCATTTGCTCGTTTTTCTTTTGCAAGGCAAACCGCACCAGCATGGAAGACGCGGCCAAACCTATGGTTACTCCCACCCAAATCGCCACTCGCCTTTCACTTTTCGCTAAACCCATTTACCGATTAAATTATGCCGGGTTCGTTATTCGGAGGAAAGGTAAAACCACTTGAGGGAATTTAAACCTTCCGCCGCCTCGCGCTCTACGTCTACTTGCAAAAGGTTGATCTGAAGTATACTTTCGTTCATTTATTGGAATTCATCCAGTCTTTCCAAAAGTAAAAACCAACCATGCTTTTATCCTCCACGACGATTCGCGTTCGATACGCCGAAACCGATATGATGGGCATCGTTTACCACGCGAACTACTTTACTTGGTTCGAGGCGGCTCGCATTCAATTACTGGATGACCTCGGTCTGCCATATAGCGATCTGGACAAGCGCGGATACCTGCTCCCCGTCTTGGAATGCGAGGCAAAATTCATCTTGCCCGCCCGATTCGACGACCAACTGACGATTCAAGTGATTATCGAAGAACTTCCCATTGCCCGAATCGAGGCCCGTTACGAGGTGATGTGTGGCGAGGACGTTCTCGCTACCGGTCGCACCATGCACGCCTTCATGTCTCCCGAGGGCAGAATCATCCGACCGCCGGAGGAATTCGCGGCAAAAGCTCTCGAGGCATTCGGCAAAAACAAGGCATAAAATTTCCCCTTCCCGCTAATCCATCCAGGCGCTTGGGTGCAATTGGTCGGGGTTCGGATTCTCGTTCTCGGCAAAGTAAATCGCCATGCGAAGGTAAGGCAAGCGATACTCGGGGGCATCGGGCTTCTTAGCGAGAATATCCTCCATCAACGATTCGGCCGACCGTCCCTGCAGTTGGTATAATTCTCGAATACCTATGTCCATTAAGTCGCGAGCTGCCCGAACGTCCATGCGGGGCACGCGCATGATTGGGGAGGCAAGGGCCTCCCGGTCGACCTTCTTTTTCTTCTTTCGTGAATTTCCTCCTCCAAGCAAGGCATCCAACGGCAAAATGTCTTTTAAAGCCATAGATTATTTATTTGCCCGAAAGCCAAGCGTTCGCAATCCAAAATGCTTAATACCCTTGCGGGAACCACTTTTCGAGATGATAATAACTCCATTGCAGTTGCGGGTATGGTTTAGTGGTAATGCGCGAGCTTCCCAAAGGTTCGTTATTGCAACCCGAGAGTAAATTGAAGAAAAAGTAATTTTGCAGGCATAGTATATCGGTAGTACGTGAGCTTCCCAAGCTCGAGGGGAGGGTTCGATTCCCTCTGCCTGCACCATTTAATCAGAACTTCGGCTCGGGTGTTATTTCCCTAGGTTGCCATGGACAAAGAGAATGCCACTGAGAGAAGCCCCCCCC
>Ga0315322_10001914_pt1 | contig 16138 bp, 10 predicted proteins | sample M110021515metaG_FD_203461 | JGI IMG/M metagenome (GOLD analysis project Ga0315322, IMG submission 203461) | Ammonia-oxidizing marine archaeal communities from Monterey Bay, California, United States - M1 100m 21515 | ecosystem: Environmental > Aquatic > Marine > Intertidal zone | place: USA...
GCGGCGATCGAAGCGTCGATCTCCTTCTGGCGTTCGATGCGGAGCTTCCACCATTTGGCATGCAGTTTCTTGGCTTTGTCGGGCCAAGGGTCCCTCGCTTCGCTCGGTAACGTTTGAAGAGTGAAGGGTGAAGTGTGAAGGGAGGAGTTTTCCTTGAGGTGTTCGTTCAGCTTGTTCAGGTCGGCGGCGGCTTCCTGTTGGACGATCTCGCGGACGCTGTCGACGTGTTCGGCCAGCTCGACCGATTCGAGGACTTCCAGCGTCAATTTGAGTCGCCGACGATGTTCGAGTAGCGAAGCGTGCAGCTTGACCGCCTCGTCGTCCCACCGCTGCCCCGCTTCGCGTGGAATCTCCCATTCCTCCCAAGATTCACCCAAAACCGAGTTCAGTTCTTCGCGGATCGGTTCGAGCTTCGCCTGGAACTGCTCGTAAATGACGTCGATTTCGGCGTTGTTGGCTATCGACTTGAGTGTAATGTGGGGCACGCGTTCGCAAACAAGTCCCTCACGTATATTCCCAGATGTTTCTGAATCCACGTAATCATCGCCGTTAAGTTCTGCTTCCTTTCGTTTTCCCGCTTTGCTGTCCGCTAGTAAATAGAACGGGAACCTAGCACTCATGATTCTCGATCTAGCCAGAGCCAGTGCTACGCGAGACGTGTCGATCGTGATCCATCTTCGGCCCCAATCTTCAGAAACGAATGCGGCAGTTCCTGAGCCACAAGTTGGATCGAGTACTAAGTCTCCCGGGTCGGTTGTCATGAGGATGCAACGCTGCACGACCTTCGGCAAGGTTTGAACCACATATATTTTGTCACCGGGTCGACCTGCGATTCTCGTATCAGTCCAAGTGTTTGTCATCCCAACAAACGGATAATCCTCAAAGTACCGCAAGTATCCGAGAGATTTCGCACGTGGAATTATCCGATCGGCGCGAATCAGCCTTTTCATGTTCTCCTGATCTGTCTTCCAGTATCCAGAAGGAAAAAAACGTCTTCCTTTAACCTCAACCCAATATTTGGTTCCTGGTGACTGACTCGTGAGTGTGGTTAGACGAAACACCCTTGCGTCGGATTCTAATAACTGCGGATTTCCGATTTCTTCACGCGATAGTCGCTTCGTTTGGCCGTTAGGAAAAATTGCAGACCGATACTCGCCGCCCCCAGCACCATCAAGCTCTCGCCGAGTTCCGGGTGGCCGATATTTCATTGAAGCTGAGTCGCGAGCGTACCAGATCAGGTAGTCGGCAGTTGACGCTAGCGAGTTCGTAGTAGCACTAGACGTTTTCAGGAAGGAAACTTGACTAACAAAGTTCTCTTCGCCGAAGACTTCGTCGAAAATCGCGCGAACTCTATGAACATTGTCATCACCAATTTGAATAAAAATTGACCCAGTTTCTGAAAGCAGGTCTCTTGCAGCTATGACACGGTCGCGAAGATAAGCGAGGTACGAATGAATGCCATCTTTCCACGTATCCCGAAATGCCTTTACTTGTTCGGGTTCACGTGTGATGTGATCGACCTTACCGTCTTTTACATCCTGGGTCCTCGTCGACCACTGAAAATTCGAGTTGAACTTAATGCCGTAGGGCGGGTCGAAGTAGATGCACTGGACTTTGCCTCGCAGGCCCTCTCGTTCGGCGAGCGAGGCCATCACTTGCAGGCTGTCGCCCAGGATCATACGGTTGGTCCAGTTGGCATCGTGCTGGTAGAACTCGGCCGAGCGGGCTTCTTCAGGCAAACCGTTGAAATCGCCAAACAGATCGAGTTGCTGCGCAGGCCCCTTGTCTTTCAAGTCGTCGGTGCGACGCATCAAGTCGTCGATCAAGACCTTGGGGTGAACCTTTTCCTGGATGTACAGCGGCGGCGCATTGGCGACTAGCGGACCGGCGTCCTGCTCGTCCTTGCCTCGCCAGACCAACTGCGGATCCAGATCGCGATTGCGACGCTCGTACGCCACGCGGATCGAGTACTTTTCCTCGGTCTCCATCACCGATTGTTGTTCAGCGGTGGGAATGTTCGTCCGCTTGCTGTCGGCATGCGTCAGCGTCTCGACGGTCTTCTTGGTCGCTTTCTTCCGTGATGCTTTCTTGGCCATGGAGAATTCGTTCTATGATTCTGGACGTTCTATGGATGCGGGAGATTCAGGTAACTTAGGCTTCGACCAACAAGTCGTCGTCTTCAACTTCAAATTCGGGCTCATTGCTGCCGTGATCAAGAACGACCGATTTACCCATCGCTTCGCCTATCAGATTCGACAGCTTAGACATTCGATCTGCGAAGAAGCCGTCGAAGTCGTCAGAACGCAGGTATTCAGGTTCAATCAAGTGAGAACGCAAGACGTCATCAAGCTCGTCGCTACTGAGGCCGGTCTTTCGTTCAATCTTGGCGAGATAAAGCGAGGGGGCGACGCCACCGATTGCAATGTTGGACTTCTTCGATAGCGGAGTCTTATTGACGATGCTGTCGAAGACCTTCTTTTCGATGCCCTGCTTGGTACACCAGTCTCGCGGGAAAATATGGTGCACGTCCATCTTGCTTTGAAAGAAGGTCATCAGTTCGACCGTGTCGCCGTTGATGAAATCACGACAGCCCTGTTTCATCAGCAAGGCGTGGATTGCCTTGTAGGCGGCGGAAAGACGACTGCGGAGAGATCGCAACCGATCTTGCTGGAAAATGGCGTCGCCGATTGTCTTCGGAACTGGCCCATCTTCGCGAACCCACGCGACGATGTCCTGCAGATCTTTTGCCATTCGGGTTTCACTACCGCCGCCATACAGTTCCCCGAGAGCACCGCACCAGAACCAGCGAGTCATCTTTTCTTTGGCTGGGATCGTCTTCGCGTCTTTCCCTAGCGTGGCGTAAACGGACGCCAACGCCACGATTTGGGTGGTATAGGGTACGTCGCGTTTGCCGATAATTTTTTGCTCATTCAGGAATGCTGCGGCAGAGATGAAACCCTCCTGCACCGCGGATTGGTGTTGTTTAAATCCAGACAACGGAAGGCCCAACAGCGCCTCCCTGTTGCACGAGATTTGGGGAAGCTCTTTACCGGTTTTGCCTGCGGCCTCTTTCGCCATCCGAATTTCCCGCGTGTGTAAGAGCGTGCAGGATTGAAGAAAGTCCGTGTTCTCGATGGGGTTGAGAACGCGGCGTGGGAAGTCGCCTCCGACCAGGTGCTTCTTGATTCCGCGGTTCTTGCGCGTGCCATCGCCACTCCATGCTTGTCGAAGGTCGAAACTCTCGGACGCGTAGACCGCGGTGAGCAACTCAAATGCATCAAGCTTCTTGCCGCCGACGTTGACTTTTTCGAAGACGAGACAGATGGCTTCGCGGCTGTTCTTTTTGTCGAGCCGAATGATCGGCATTTTGTAGCGTTCGATGTACTCGAGAATATTCCGGTAGAAATCTTTCTCTAGGTCAACAACGTCACGATCTTGAGGCTTCCAGTAGTCACGCCATCCATAGAACCAATCTTTGCTGTCGAAAGACTGTTCCAGCGGAAACATGTCGTTCTGGAATTCTTGGTCGGGCGAAGACAGATCAAGTTCAATGTCTTTGCCAAAATTCGTGCGAACAATGCGGTCGGCTGGAACACCGAGGATGGCGTCATAGAGGTCAACGTTGCCTCCGACAGCTTGTTTGATGTCGAGATAGTAATGACGCTCGACCTCAACCTTTTTCTTCTTCAGCCGAGTGCGAACGGCAGCGGGTGAAAATAGCGACTGGTAAAGCGACGTAATTCGTTGCTGGCCATCGAGCAGTAATTCGGCCGGCTCAACGCTCTTGTCCGGAACACCGACGATCAAACGAGGCTTGAACGAAACTTCACTTCCGGTTTCCAAAGTCAATAGAGCGCCGACGGGGAACCCCTTTGCGATAGACGCGATGAGGCTGCGAACGTCTTCGTCCGTCCAGACGTAGTCGCGTTGGAAGTCCGGTAATTGGAGCTTGCCTTCATCGGCGTCTCGAAGGATGTCTTTGAGATCTTCTTTTGTTGAGTCGAACATCAGGCGGGACTCTCGGCTTGTTCAGTCTGTGATCGAATAGCTTCGTCTATCATCTCGTCGAAACGGCCGGCGATCTGCTGCTCGAAGTCGGCTTCCATTTGGAACACTTCGGTAAATTCGGCAAAGGCCCAGCGGCCGAAAGTGCCGAGGTTGTTAACGCCGGGGATCCAGTACGTCTTCATCGTGTTCGCTTTCTCGCGATCGTGTTCGCCGCGGTAGCCTTTGATTTCGACGACGAGGTTCAACAGATCGGGTGTGCCGTCGGGCATGTCATCGCGTCCATCGTCGATCTGGACAATGAAGTCGGGGCGATACTTTTGAGCTTTGCCCATGAAGCGATAGGGGACCTCCAAACCGAGCCCGTGATTCTTGACGTAGGCTCGCACGGCGGGGTGTTCTTCGGCAATGCGACAAAACTCAGCTTCCCAGTCGCTGTCGAGTACGACCCAGTTGACGTGGCAATGATTGACGCTGGTCTGCCAACGATCGGCTTTGGAGGTGGTGAAGTTAACGAACCGAGTACTACCGGACGGGTTGTACGCGTCGAGCATGGCTTTGATTTGGGTGTCGCCTTGGTGGGCTTTGACGATTGCCGCACTAATCTTTTTGCAGGCTTGGTCGGCAAGGGCTTGATACATCAGTTGAGCCGGGTAGGTTCCGCCCTCGAATTCGGCGTAGTCTTTGAGCCAGCGGTTGGCGATGCGTTTGAGCTGACCGAACAGGTCCATGCGCGGGTTCTCACCGGGTTCCCGCCATTCGACTTCGATCAGTCGCCGCGTCAGATGAAACAACAGGGTACTGCGACGCAGATCGTTCGTGTGGATCAGGTTCAGGTCAACTTGTTCGCCAATGATGCCGCTGTTCCGGGTTTCGGTTGCGCCGACCATTTTAGGTGTCACTACCATGCGATGGTCATCCGTGAACTCGGCGTCGATCTTCTCGTTGGGTAGTTCGACACGGTATCCGCTAACGCGTGGAAATCGAATCTCTAGCGGGTCGCGATCTGGCCGGACGGCTTTGACTTGAACCGTTTCGCGGGGCTTCTGCGGTGGAGCGACAACAGGCTTGGCGTTGAAGTCGAATGGAATGCCGAGAACATCGGCGTACTCGACGTCAAACTTGTTGTCGGAATTCAGATCGTAGGACTGTCGCCGCAGCGCTCGGCCGATGACCTGTTCGCATAACAGCTGGGTGGTGAAGCCTCGAACGCCCAAAACGTGCGTTACAGTGTTAGTATCCCAGCCTTCGGTAAGCATCGATACGGAGACGACACAGCGAATGGACTCGCCGAGGCGGCCTTTCTTGCCGACAGTGTTCATGACCTCGCGAAGGATTTCTTCGTCGCTGATGTTGTCGGCCTTTTGACGGTCACCCGTCCTCTGAACGATCTCTTTGCGGAACTGTTCGATCGCTTCCGAATTGAACTGCCGGAAGTCTTTGTGTAGTCCTTCACCGGATTCGAGTTGGCCGCTGTCGATCAACAACGTTCGTGGATGCGGATACGGTTCGTGATTGTCAGGATCAAAGTTGCGGAACAAGGGAAGACGTCCGGCAATGGTTTGTGACGTCCCGTCTTCGTTCTGACGTTCGTAGCCGCTGATGTAGTCGTAGACCAGTTTGGAGGACGACGTGTTGTTGCACACGACGATAAAGCAAGGCGGGACATCGATGCCGCCTTCTTGCCAGAGTTCGAATGTCTTCTCGTAATGCCCGTAAAGGGCATCGAGTGCGGTCTCGAGTGGCGTCGGAATTTTGCCAGGATCCAAATCGGACGCTTTGCTGCGGCCAGACTTGGGCATGTCGTTGCGAATATGCTCCCAGAGGTTGCGATACATCGGCATCTCGCCGCCGGGTAGGTTGTCGGCGATGGGAACGCGAGGAAGTTTGACGATGCCACATTCGATGGCGTCCATCAGCGAGAAGTCGCTCATGGTCCAGGGGAACAAAGTGCCTTCGGCGTAGCCGCTGCCGCGCAGGAAGAAAGGCGTCGCAGACAGGTCCATGACTCGGCTGACGCCCATCGTGCGATCGACCGCTTCGATGCCGGAGATCCACAGTCGAGCGGCTTCGCTGTTCTCTTTGGCTTCGTCTTTTTCCTCTTTGCCTTTGAGATCCGCCTCCTCGGATTCCTCCGGTGGTTTTTCGCGGTAGCAGTGATGGGCTTCGTCATTGATGACCATGATGTTCCGCATGCCCATCAGCTCGGGCATCACGCGTTTGATCATCTGGCCTTCGGTTTCCGTCGTTTGCAGTTCTGGGCCGCGACCTTGCAAGAGTGCTCGGCCGCCGCTGGAAAGCTCCAGCGTGTTACGAAGCTTAAAGGCGTGATAGTTGGTAATGACGATGCGGGCCTGTTCCAAGTCGGGCAACATGTCGCCGGGAACAAGCTCGCGGGACTTGTAATAGCTGTCCGGGTCGTTGGGCTGCAGAACGCGCAGCCGGTCTTTGATGGTCAGGCCGGGAGCGATAATCAGAAAGCCGCGGGTGAAACGGCTGCTGGTTTTGCGACGCACCCAATTGATGGTTTGCCACGCGATCAGCATCGCCATGACGGTGGTCTTGCCGGCACCAGTGGCCAGCTTGCAGGCGAGACGCGACAGCCCGGGGTTCGCGGCTTCGTTGGCTGAAAACAGGGTGTCGAGAAAACGGTTCGCGACTTTGTTGTCGAGGTTTGGCGCGACTTCGGTCAGCCAGATGGCGACTTCCGCTGCTTCGACCTGGCAAAAGAATGGCCTGATACTACTGAAGTGATCGCCTCGCCAGTGTTGCAACAAGCGAGCGGTTTCGGGCGTGACGTTCCACTTGCCTGGATCGTCAATCTGTCGCCACTTGTCGATCTCGCGACGAAGCTCGTTGATTACTGGGTTGGGATCGTATTGCTGTTTCTCAGTAGAAATCCCCTCGTCGTCAGCAAATACGATCTCCTTTTGTTTCTCGGCGGATGCCTTCTTCTTTCCGCGACGTTTCTTTGGCTTTGGAATCGGCGTAATGAAGGACGCGATTCGGCGTGACTCTTTGACGTTCTGAGTTGGCTGCCCAGTCTCGTCGAGTTCCCAATGTTGCCCCGGGTACTCGTACGGAGAATTGAGAATTGGCTGCTTGAAGAAGTCGGACACCTGTGCCCCTCGTGAACGGTACGGCTTGACCGAAAAGTGCCAATAGCTTACAGTTTCCGCCGCGGCTCCACAATCACGGGTGTCGTGCCTACACCGCTGCAGCGGTGAGCCTGTGCGATGTCCTGCATAGCTGGAATAACACAATGAAATTCGGCCAACGCGTACGCGAACTCCGAACAGCGTCGTCAATGACGCAGCTTGAGTTGGCCGAGCGTCTCAGCGTCAGCATGTCATACATCAGCAAAGTCGAGCGAGGTCGCCTCCAGTCAGGCGACTATCCATCGGAGAAGTTCATCCACAAGCTGGCTGGTGAACTCAAGGCAGACGAGGACGAGCTACTGTTACTCGCCGATAAAGTTCCTGCGACCATAAGAAGACGAATCAAGCAGCGGCCCGCGCTTTTCCGTAAGCTAGCCGCGATGGATAAGAAGTCGCTCGACGCATTGGAGATGTCTATTGAACCCAATAGGTAAGCTGCCCGGCAACGGAAGCTAGGTAGATCGGATTGCAACGGTCACAACGGCTGCGCAATGCTTCAGCGTCCGATAACGTGGCCTATGTAGCGAAGAATTTTGGGTTGCACGGATTCTGCGGCGGATCCGCCGATTGCGGGGTGGCTTGGCGAATGCACTTTCACTCGTAACCGACTGGCTCCTGATGAGCAACGGTCACGAAATCCTGCTAGAGGTGAAAAGACCGAAGCGAGTTGCGCCCCGACCGAACTCCGTTCGGTCGATGCACCTGACTTCACGAAGAAATCGCTGTTCGTGCTGGCGGTATGGTCACCGATGCAAGTTGCACCAATCGTACATGGTAAATCCGTCTTCTAGGTTCGAGTCCCTATTGGGGAGCTTTCTGGTCCGTCAATCCGAACCAAACCCTTGGTCACGCGTTGCTTGTGACCGAGGGCTTTTTCTTTGGCGGGCTGCCGGCACGACTGTTCCGTGCAGGTCGCAATCCTAGGGCCAGTGCACGCCATCTGAGCCAAGTCGAAAAATATTGGCAGATCTTCCGGATTCTTTGTCCCTAAACGCGTCATTTGCGACAGTAAGGGTATTCGACAACTGAAAATTCCTTTCCTGGTCGCGCAATCGTGAATGAAAAGGCCCGTAGAGCATTCGAGATTTTGGCCCGTGAAAATTCGCGGATGCTGATCGTTTATTTGCGTAGTTTGGTTCGCGATGAGGCCGCGATTGATGACTTATTTCAGGAATCCATGATTGTTGCCTGGCGTCGGCTCGATGACTGTGATCCGGATCGACCGTTCGGACCGTGGCTTCGTGGGATCGCTTCAAGGCTGGTGATGGCTCACTACCGCAAGCAGAAGCAGGTTCCTGTGGCCCTGCATGAAGCCGTCCTCTCCGTTGTCGATCGCCATTTTGAGAATATCAGTCTTCTGGCGGGTGATACATGGGACGAGAAAGTGGCGGCTTTGCGGGAGTGCGTGGATGCACTGCCGGATGGTCATAAGAACGTGATCAGCGGTCGATATTTTGACGGCGTGCAAACTCAGGTTCTCGCTGAACAACTGGAGCTCAAGCTGGAAGCGTGCAAAAAACGACTGCAGCGTGGTCGCGCGATGCTTGCGGAATGTCTCAGGAAGAAGGGTGTCTTGAGTGCGGCGGAGGTCACATCATGAGTGACAAGATTAATGACTTACTGTCGGACTGGCTCGACGATGAACAGCCAAAATCGACAAGCACAGAAGATGAGGTTATCGAGGGATCAAGTGAGTCAGTCGCCGACTCTTTGCTGGTTCATGGTTTACTGGCTGACCAGGGTCGACACGACGATAAACAGGAGGCTCAGCGTCTTCGCAGCGTGATGGAGCGAATCGATTCGGAGGACGATGCTGAATCGGTGATACTTGCGGAAGCACGCCGACCAAGCGGACGCCGTCGGTTCGCGATTCTGACTTCAGCTCTGACGATTGCTGCTGCCGTACTCGTGATGTTTGTTGTGCTGGGGCCACAACAAAATGTTTCTGCAGCGATGGCTTCCCTTGAGAAAGTGATTGAAGCAGCGGCGAAGCCGTTTGATCGAACGTATCGCGTAAGCGTGATTGAAGAATATCCGCGTGGCAAAAAGCCGCGAAATCTATCGCAGGAAGCGTGGGAGCGTGAGGCAGAAGAACAAATCGATGGTGCGACACTCTTTGTGCGGGGCGCGAATCAATTTGTTCTCACCGTGATGCTTCGATCTGGAATCATGAGAACTATGGGCTGCGATGGCGAAGTGAGTTGGGCTTTTCGCGAGAACGGTCCGGTCCATGTGAGTACGGATCTAAGCCGCTTTCGTGGCGGAATGCCAGGCGGGCAGCAAGACCTGCCATTCATGAACATGCACGCGCATTTGTCTCAGTTGCAGAGTGGGTATGAAGTGGAGTTGACCGACGAGGTGGACGCCGCAACCGACGGCACGGTCCTTTCGCATCTTGTCGGTGTGCGGCAATCGCGTGATGTACGTGGTCCAAAGCAGATCGAGATTTGGTTCGATGCCGACAGCGGTACCGTTCACAAAATGGTGTTGGATGGACTTCCTCGTGGGCGAGGCGGGCCGAAGAGCGTGATGCTCGAATTGGAAGACCAATCGGATTTGGCTCCCAACTTTTTCTCTCATCAGGCACATCACGAACCCGGAAAACGCATTCGATATGAGGATGGACAGCGATGAGGCACTATTGGATTAGAACGGCCGTGGCATTGGTCGCATGTTGCAGCTTGCCATCGGTCACAGCACTTGCTCAGCAGGGCCGGGTCGACCCGGTCGCCCGGGCGATCGATACGAATGGTGACGGCTCGGTCACTTCAGCGGAATTGAAATCTGCCGCGGCGTCGATTCGCAAATTAGATGCCGACGGTGATGGGACGGTTTCGCTCAATGAAGTCTCCGGCAGAACCAGTTTGGGTCAGGGACGAGGTGGTGGCAGCAGGCCCAGTGGCAGCAGATTGGGTGGGTACACGACTCCACCGCCTGCCTGCGATGTTCCAGACCATCCCTTTAACGTCATCGTGGGTCGGCTGACCGACGAAAGCGGGACCATTCGTGTTCTGTTTCACAGTGACGTCAAAGCCTATGTGAGCTATGGCGACCGCTCTGGTGAGCTGCCGACCAAAACGGGCGCTGAAGCCCTACGTGCGGGTGAGCCGTTTGACTTCGTCATTGATTCGCTTGCGAAGAACACTCGGTACTTCTATCGAGTTGTCTACCAATCAGATGGACGCACGCAGCAGAGCGACGAGTTCACGTTTCATACTCAGCGTGATACGGACAGTTCATTTGTCTTTACCGTCCAGGCGGATTCGCACTTGGACGAAAACACAAGCGGTGAAGTCTATTTGCGAACGCTCGACAACGCGTTGGCAGATCAGCCCGACTTTCACTTTGCCCTCGGCGACACATTCATGACGGGCAAGTATGTCAAGCCCGAACTGTCGGAGCCTCAGTATCTTGCGCAGCGGTATTATCTCGGCCGCCTCTGCCATTCTGCCGCGTTGTACTTCGCTTTAGGTAATCACGATGGCGAATCGGGAAATCGCGGATCGAACGTCTGGGCAACAACGACGCGTAAACGGTATCTGCCGAATCCGTTTCCCGGCAATTTTTTCACGGGCAACGATCAGCCGGAACGGGAAGTTGGTTTGCCGGAAAACTACTACCAGTTCGAGTGGGGTGATGCTCAGTTCATCGTGCTTGATCCATTTCGTCACACGACCACACGATCTCGTGGCAAAGGAAACACGGGCGGCGGAAACAGCGATAACTGGTACTGGACGCTCGGCGAACAGCAGTACCAATGGCTGAAGCGGTCGCTCAACGAGAGCGACGCGACGTTGCGGTTTGTCTTTCTGCATCACCTCATCGGCGGCAGCGACCGCAATCAGCGTGGCGGGAAGGAAGCGGCTCCGTTCTGGGAATGGGGTGGCAAAGGTGCATCTGGTAAAGATGAGTTTGCCCAGCATCGTCCCGGTTGGGGCAAGCCCATTCATCAGATGCTGGTTGATCATGGTGTCGACGTCGTCTTCCACGGTCACGATCACATGTTCATCAAGCAGGACCTCGATGGCATCGTTTATCAGCTTGTGCCGCAGCCCGGTCATCCGCGCAGCGGGACGAAGAGCGCAAAGGAATACGGATACCTCAGCGGTGAAGTCCAGGGCAGCAGCGGACACGTACGCGTGCGCGTTAGCGGAGATTTGGCCCGCGTGGACTATGTCCGAGCCTATTTGCCGGCAGCCGAAGGCGGAGGACGAATAAATGGCGATGTCAGCTATTCGTACATGTTGTCGAGTGAAAGCGACGGAAGGAGCGATCGATGAGAATCGGACTCAGCTCGTTCCTGATGATCGTGGTCGCGTTACCGTATTGCAAAGCCGACGAACGTCCAACACGACCGAATTTCGTTTTCATTCAAGGCGAAGGTCAGGGCTGGGCCAGTACGTCGGTGCAGCTTGATCCACACGAACCGGGATCGAAGAGCAATGCCTTCTCGACTCCGAATCTTGAACGATTGGCCCGTGAAGGTGTTCGCTTCTCGAATTACTACGCTCCATCGCCGCGATGTACGCCCTCGCGAGCAACCTATTTCACCGGAATCAGTCCCGCACGTTTAGGAATGACGTTCACGTCGGCGGGGGGTGACACGGGACGGGCATTGATCGAACCTCGCGTCGTCAGCGAATTGCCCCAAAGCGTGACGACGATCGCCGAACTGTTGAAGTCAGCGGGATACGCGACGGCTCACTTTGGCAAATGGCATGTCGGCAGAGCCGACCCGCGAGTTCACGGTTTCGACGAATCGGATGGAGCGACCAGCAACAGCGGGCCAGAGAATTCACGCAACCCGAATCCAAAACAAGCGTATGGCATGGCGGAGCGTGGAATCGGGTTTATTCGCCGACAGGCCAAAGCCAACAAGCCGTTCTACGTGCAGCTTTCGCAATACGGAGGTCGCTCGCAGGCAGACGCGAAGCCGGAGACGTTCGAGAAGGTTTTGCAGCTTGGACTTGGCAGAGACCAGCGCAACATGGGAGCCGCCGCCGTAGCGCTCGACATGGACATCACGATCGGCATGCTGCTCAGTACGCTGGACGAACTAAACATTGCGGACAACACATACGTGATCTACACCGCCGATCATGGCACGCCCGGTCGCAATGGTCCGTTGCAGGGCGGGAAAGGCGGATTGTGGGATGGCGGGATTCGCATTCCGCTCTTCATTCGTGGTCCCATCGCAAAGGCAGGCTCGCACTCAAGTGTATTGGCTACTGGTGCAGACCTTGTCCCCACTGTCGCTGATCTCGCCGGCATCGCCGAAAAGATGTCCGACCAAGTGGAAGGCGGAAGCCTGAGACAGGTGCTGGTCGACCCAGCTTCAGGCAAAGTCAAACGTCCCCGCGAAGAGCTCGTCTTTCATTTCCCGCACTACGATAAAGATCCGCTTGGGCCGGTTTCGGCGATCATTGTCGGCGACTTCAAGCTCGTGCGAGTTTACGAAGGCAATCGCAATCTTTTGTTCAATCTCGCGGAAGACCTCGGCGAACGCAACGACCTTGCTGCCAGTCGTGGCGACACGGCTGGCGAACTCTCGGATCGGCTCACAAGCTACCTCGAATCGATTGATGCTGGTATGCCGGTACAGCGGTCGGGCGATGCTCCTGTAGCTGCTGCAAGGCGAAACACAAACTCAAGACCTGACGCAATCATGCAAGGCCTTGATAAGAACGACGACGGGCAGCTCACCAAAGATGAAATTGAACGTCTGCCTGCGTTACTGCGTTCTTTGGATAAGAACAAAGACGGCACACTGTCACGTGACGAAACACGCGGGCGTTAACCAAGTATGCAAACCTACAGCCAACAAAGGATACCAAACATGAAACGGCTCATTACTCTTGCGGCAGCGATCGCGTCGCTGACAATCGCAGACTCTGCGCTGGCTCAGCAAGACAACAAAGGGAACGACAGACAAAGGCAAGGTCAACAACAGAATCGCGATGCGAGACAAGGTGGGGGCAAGGGGCAACAACAGGATCGTGGTGAGAGACGAGGCGGTGGCGAGGGCCAGCGGCGCGGAGGTCAAGGCGGTGGCGGCGGCGGGCTGTTTCGGCTGCTGGACACGGACCGCGACGGCAACCTGTCAGCGAAGGAGATCGACGGTGCGGTCGCCGCATTGATGAAGTTAGACGCAAACAAAGACGGCATTCTTGATGCTCAGGAGCTTGTCGTTCGTGGCGGTGGTGGGCGTGACGGTAGTGGCAGGGGCAGTCAGGGACGCAACCGCGGCGGGGAACGAGGTTCCGAGAACTCGAATCGTCGCGGCGGTGGGCAAGGCAACGGCGGCAAAGCCAAACAGGCGTCTGAGAATTAATAGAGGGTCACTATGAAGTCCTATCTTTGCATCACATTTGCAGTTTGTTTGGTTTCTGCTTCGGCGAATGCCGCAGATCGCCCCAACATCGTGTTCATGATGTCCGACGATCAGGCGTGGAACGGGCTTTCGGTGCCGATGCACCCCGATCTTGATTGGTCGAAGAGTTCGATTGTCGATACGCCGAATCTCCAAAAGCTGGCGGCACAGGGAATGCGATTCTCTGCGGCCTACGCTCCTGCATCGGTTTGCTCACCGACTCGCGTCAGTTTGCAGACTGGGAAGAGTTCGGCAGCGATGCATTGGACCAAGGCTGCCCCACCGGAAATGGGCCACAAGATGATCGAACCCCGCAATATTCGATCGATACCTGCATCGGAAGTAACCATCGGCGAACTCCTGCAGTCCGCTGGTTACGCGACCGCTCACTACGGCAAATGGCACATCAATGGTGGCGGCCCGGCAGCGAATGGCTATGACGAGGGCGATGGAAATATTGGCAACGAGTACGCTCACCGGTACGGCGATCCAAACCCCGCCGACATTTTCGGCATGGCGGAGCGGGCGGTGACGTTCATGGAAAAGAACAAGAATGCCAACAAGCCGTTCTTCATTCAGATGTCATGGCATGCCTTGCACGCTCCACAAAACGCGATGAAAGAGACGCTTGCCAAGTATGCGGCGAAGATGGGTAGCAGTGTTGACGAGAAACGTGTTGGAAGTGCGGCAATTGCAGAGAATCTGGACACCGGAGTTGGCATGGTCGTTGACGCGATCGACCGACTCGGATTGGCGGACAACACGTTCGTGATCTATATGTCCGACAACGGTAGTGGCGGAGGAGGAGGCGGCAAGGGTGGCAAACGCGGGGCGCGAGGTGGTCTGGCTGGCGGCAAAGGCGGCGTCTGGGAAGGCGGCATTCGTAGTCCGATGATCATTCGCGGTCCTGGCATTCCCGCGCATTCATGGTGCCACGAGCGAGTCGTCGGCTACGACTTCTATCCGACCTATTGCGAGTGGGCAGGCGTTCCTGAGTCGAAACTCCCCCATAACATCGAAGGCGGCAGCATTGTCAGCCTGCTCCGTGATGGCAATGGAACTGTGAAACGCCCACGCGAAGAACTGGTCTTTCACTTCCCGCACTATCAAGGCGGTGACGGGCCGCATTCTGCCTTGTTCCTCGGCAATCACAAGCTGATGAAATTCTACGAAGACAATCGCCTTGCCCTGTTCGACATTTCCGCAGACATTTCGGAACAAAACGATCTGTCGCAACAGATGCCTCAGAAAGTCAAAGAACTTGACGGCCTGCTGGTGAAGTACCTGAACGACGTTGACGCACAAATGGCCGTATCTAATCCAGAATACGATCCAAACAAGGCCCCCGTCGCAAGGAAGGGCGGCGGTGGTCGCAACAAGACGCAGAAAAGTGGGAGTAGAAAGAAAAAGGGAGGAAGCCGGTAATGCGTTGTTTCCTGATGATCGCCACGCTGTTGCTCGCTTCAACGACCTACGCTCAGGATGACACTGGAGTGGACGCGGAAAAGAGTGCGGACAACGAGAATCGCGATACCGCCAAAGCGCTAGTCGAAAAGGTCACGGAGAACGGCTTCGTGTTTGTCGATGGTCGCTATGTCGAGGCCCCTTATCGATTTCGAGCCGATGATAAGCGACTGTTCATCAACGACATGCCTTTTGATCAGCCGCTATTCGAGGGCCTCGCCAGTAAAAGGACGCTCGCGAATGGACGGACGATGCAGCGAGCATCTCGGCTCCTGCGAGAGACACTCGAAAGCGATGGAGTCGTCATCCTGTTCGCCAAGTCTCCCGTCGCTGACATCTACGGAACTTACAGCTATGAATTGCTCAGTCTTCTAGTCGATGATGAAGCCAGAGCTTCGTTTTCTATTACTGACCTTCGCGGCGTGCGTAGCGTGTCCATCGACCAAGAGGCCTGGAAAACGTTCGTCAGAGACTTTGAATGCCCGCAGGAACTGCGTGAGCGGGCAGACGGAATACTGACCCGGGCGCAGGCCATTGAGGAAAGCAATGCCGTTCAGATATCAGCGCGTCGAACGCTGGAGAGCAGTGCCTACCCGTTGACGGTCGTGGGCATGATGCTGGTGGTCGCGGCATTCGGGCATCTGCTGTCATTCAAGCCGGATTCGGAAGGTGAAGCGACAGAGCCGCGAATCGCGAACCGTGCCGTTACTCGGTCCCTGGCACTTGTCGCCGCATTATCAGCCCTTGATCTGATTTGGACGCTGATCGTGTCGCGTGCGGGTGACATGAAAGAGTTGAATCCGCTTGGTGCCGTTCTGATTGACGATCCGTTCGCGCTGATCGCTATGAAGACGATTGCGACGCTGACCGCCATCGCTCTCCTGTTTGCCCTGCGGCAACACCGAGTTGCTCAGCAAGGGGCATGGTGGGCGTGCCTCATTTGCACGCTCCTTACCGTTCGCTGGCTAACTTTCAACTCGATGTTCGCATAGCGAATAAGCACATCCAAAACAATAACCCTTTGGGAACACAAACGATGAAAAAATCACTCTTGGTGGGTGCGATCGGCATCACCCTTTTGTGTCAGGCCACGATCATGGCACAACAAACGCCTCGCAAGCCGCGCATCGACGACACCATC
>Ga0315322_10001915_pt1 | contig 16130 bp, 14 predicted proteins | sample M110021515metaG_FD_203461 | JGI IMG/M metagenome (GOLD analysis project Ga0315322, IMG submission 203461) | Ammonia-oxidizing marine archaeal communities from Monterey Bay, California, United States - M1 100m 21515 | ecosystem: Environmental > Aquatic > Marine > Intertidal zone | place: USA...
ACAGTGCTGGCTCTGGTATTTATCGGCCTATTCAATTACGTGACCATCGCTGTGGTCATACCTTTCGTACTCAATTTCAGCATGCACGGCTTATTTCTGAAATTGATGGCAGCCCCATCCAGCAGAGCTAACTCCGGAGCTTTTTGAGAAATACCTGCCCTTTGCCATCGCATTGGAAGTGGAACATGAATGGTCTGATCAATTTACCAAAGTTTTTCTCGCGTTAAAGGCAGATACGGGAACTGTCTACGCCCCAATCTGGTATCACGGTCAATTTAACAGCCTGGAAATGGGAAATTTCGCCGACAATATCGGCAGCGAGCTCTCCTCCACAATCTCATCAGCATCTACTGCACCCGGCTCCAGTTCCGAATCGGGAGGTGGTGGCTTTTCCGGTGGTGGTGGTGGTGGCGGCGGCGGTGGCTGGTAGATGAAGCATGTTTTGGTACTTTGCACCGGCAATTCATGCAGATCCATTATGGGCGAAGCCCTAATAAATCATTTGGGGGAAGGACTGTATCAGGCTGTCAGCGCCGGTAGTTCTCCTGCAGGTTATATTCATCCCGGCTCTCTCGCCACATTACACAATCACAAAGTCAACTGTGTCGGCCCGCACAGCAAATCATGGGATGAATTTGCGTCCACCGAATTCGATTTCATAATTACAGTTTGTGATGAAGCGGCAAAGGAACAATGCCCTGTCTTCCCAGGCAATAGCAGCAAACTGCATTGGAGCATACCTGACCCCGCCAATGAAAAAGGCAGCCAACAAGACATTGATGATGCCTTCGAAGCTGCCTTTCAATTACTCAAGAAAAGAATTGAGTCAGAATTGCTCTCTTACTAAATATTTAGAGCTTGATAAACGCCAGAGCGAAGTTCCCGTTCAATGGAATTACTAATTGATTCTGAACAGAGTCATAACACATGGACGCCGCACTGGGGATACCCGTTGCGATAACTTCAGCATCCTTCCCGGGAACGATTTTCGACACACTGCCAAAACGAACACTGCTAACGTATTTAGTACCGTCTTCGGTCACAACAATACCGTCATTCCCACCTTCTGCCGCATATTCAGTTTTTATTGCTTCGCCGTCAGGGTTATAAGTAATTACCGCATTGTCTCCTACATTTACAACTACGATATTGCCATCCAGATCCATAGCTACTCCGTTAGGCGCAGCGAGTGGCGCACCTTCGGCGAAGATTGATGACTGACCATCTGGGGTGACTTTATAGATGCGCTCTGGAGAACGGGTATTAGATGCGTATACCGTACCGTCAGCAGTAGCGGCGACACCATTAAGAAGAGTTCCACCTTCCACCGGATAGGCGTTAAGCGGTTGACCGCTGGCCAGATCGAATGAGCGTACATGACCGGTATCCACCGTATAGAGCACGCCATTGCTAATAGCGCTACCCAGCGGGTGATGAAGCTCCAGACCATCACGAGTGGCACCAATCCACTTTGGCGTATGCACACTGCCATCTGGATTAATCAGTGAGACAAAGCCGTCATTCTCAGTGCCATCACCTCGATTGCCATTGTTCATGGCGAGTACCAGGTTCTTTTGCGGATCAAATGTGCAGCTCTCAGAAAAATGAAAACTGCCGTAGACCTTAACATTGTCCGACATAGGCATTCTCACTCCGGCCTCATTGATCGAACCTATGGGCTCGCCAGCCACGAATTCCTGTGCGCTAACCGGTAGAGCAGTTACAGCCCCCAGCCCTAAAATCAGAGTTGCCGAAGCAGAGATCATCAAACGGTTCATTATTATTTCTCCTGAAATCAAACGGTTAAACAGACTTAACTAGCAATAATACTGTTTTGAGGGGCTTTGGCAATATCTACTGGCTGAGATCAGCCCCGAAATCAATCCTTATGCCGAATTGCTTTAATCCATAGAACTAATGTATTTTGCACAAAGCCTGACTACCTGCAGGGCTCTGGATGCAAACAGGAAAATAGCAAATGAATGTCTCACACAAATTCCCTCTGTTTTTTGTCCCCCTGTGTCTTCTGTATCTGCTGATAAGCAGTTCATTGGCGGCAGAGCTATCGGCTGTGGTAAAAATCCTGCCTATCCTCCTGTTGGCCTTTCTCGTGGTTCGTACCGGCTTACCGTCAGGGACGGTGTCAAAAGCCACATCGATATATTTACTCATCGCATTATTTTTTAGTATGGGTGGCGATGTGCTTCTGGAAGTCGGGCATTTTGTACCTGGCCTCGTCTCCTTTCTGACTGCGCAAATCGCGTATGCAGTCTTATTTACGAAGAACTATTCAAACTGGAACAAGAACCTCCCGGTTAGTGTAGCCATTATCGTTTTCGCTCTCGGGATGAGCTGGCTAATGTGGGGCTCTGCCGGTGAAATGAGAATACCGGTGCTAGGCTATCTAACTGTGATCTCTTTTATGGGACTGACAGCAGCAAGTTCCTCAATAAAAGGAGTCACTCTTGGCGCACTGACATTTATGGCTTCTGACTCACTCATCGCCATTAATCGCTTCGTGACAGAAGTTCCGGCCTCAGGCCCTGTTGTGATGATTAGCTACTATCTGGCGCAATACCTGCTGATAGTTTCGGTTTTGAATTCTAAAGAGTTGAACTCTGAAAACGATGCCTAGGCTTATCTAGCAGCGGAAGTCACTTCATAGACGTATAGACTGGACGCATTATCCTCAGGGACAAAATAAAACAGATGCGCTGCAGAATCATTGAACTCAAGGTAGGAAGGGTTTCTCACCATAAACTCCCCGCTGGCAGTGGTAGCAAACACCGGTATCCGGTGTTCGATGTTATGACCGTTCATATCGAGCAATTCGATTCCTCCGATAGTCAGGGTATGGGTATTGTCTATGACAGTGTTGCCGATGCCGCTACACACCATTGCGGGTGAATTAAGCATCTGGCAATCCTGATAGGCAATGCGCGAGCCGCCTCGCCTGGTCTTCATCGGCGCACTAATAGCAGAGGTTTCAACGACCTCTTCACTATAAGAATAATCCCAAGAGTAGAGATACTCCGAATCCCAGGATACTCCATGAATTTTCGATGCGGCCGGATCAAAGGCAATCGCTCCGAGATGATCGTCGAAACGAAATACTTCCTCTGCTTCAAGTGAGTCGGGGTCGACACGATAGACAATACTCTTGCTATCAGGCCGATACTCCGCCACAGAAATCCATATTGAATTACCATCGAAGTCGATTCCCCCCGGATGATAAGTAGCCTCCTCACCCAACCGGACCTGATCCACCAGCACCCCGTCCAATCCAAACTTAAACAAGTGCCCGATACCAGCACCATTTGTTCTATCGAATTGCTGTCCACTAAGAGTAACGGGACGCTCCGTCACTTCCACAGAACTAAGAAAGAAATAGTCATCGACGCGGGTTAAGCCTTGGGGATGATAACTATCAAAAGAAAGCGGAATGCTTTCCTTTAGGCTCCAATCGGAATTATTGTCCAGTGACAGCAAACTGTCCTGCTGTGCCATTAGCAATGGCCCATGCAATAGAACGACCAAGCCGAACAGCCTGGCAATAATATTGACTACGGTTGATGTCCCCGGGAGGGTCTGGCACTTGGTATTGATAGCTGTAGTCCGGATACTAAATAGAGTAGATCTAGCTTAGCATAGTAGCAGCGGGTGTCTGCTCTAATGAGCTAGATGCGACCTATATTGCTCACTGCTTGCTGCCAGTAAACGATATCACGACCCACATTGTCCGCCAGACCTGCCAGCAACCCTGCGACATGAACCTCATCAACCATCAATTCAAATTGCAAGCGTTTACGTCGACCGCTCACCTGTTCCGACAGCACCATGTTCTTGTGGTCGCCATGGCCCCGAGCCAGATAGGAAGTAAAACCACTTACCGCCTCATTCACCAGAAGATAATCCACCATATCTTCCTCAAGTTCAGGTCTGATATTGAGAATCAGCAGAGTAATCATCTAGCCACCTCTTTGTTTCCGTTAGCAGTAAGATGAAATCGTCGATAGACGATGGGTAACAGAAACAGTGTTAGTGCGGTGGAGCTAATCAAGCCGCCAATAACCACAATAGCCAAAGGTTTCTGGATTTCGGAACCAGGACCTGTAGCCAGCAAAAGCGGAACCAGACCAAAGGCACAAGTTGTGGCAGTCATCATAACCGGCCGCAGCCTGCGTAGGGCGCCTTCTTTAACCACTCTTGAAATGTCCATTCCCTTGGCAAGTAAATGATTGAAATGGGACATCAGAACCACGCCATTCAATACAGCGATACCCAACAACGCGATAAAGCCAACGGAAGCAGGTACGGATAGAAATTCCCCGGTTACCCACAACGCGATCAAGCCGCCAGTAAGCGCAAAGGGGATATTGGAAAGAACAATCAAGATTTGTTTCAGGGATCTAAATGTAACAAACAGGATAAAAGCGATAAGCATCAAAGAAACAGGAACTACCAAAGCAAGCCTGTTAGCTGCACGCTGCTGATTTTCAAACTCACCGCCCCACTCCAGAGTATAGCCTTCGGGTAAGTCCAGCTCTGTCGCTATGGTTTCTCTTGCCTCGTCCACAAAACCAACCAGATCTCTTCCTTCGACATCGGTGCGAATAACAGCAAATCGCTGACCGGATTCGCGAGAGATAGTTACCGGCCCTTCTACCCGTCGGATGTCTGCTACTTCCGATAGCGGAATGACATCGCCATTTTCCAGATTGATAAAGCCGTTGCTCATGGTCTCCAGACCATCTCCCTGAAACTTCCCGTAACGCACCATCAGCGGAACCCTCGCACCCTGCTCCAGTACCGTGCCCACCCGCAAACCTTCGATTTCCGAGCGCAACCTGCTTTGTAGTTCATCTGCGTTCAGACCAACCTGTCCAGCTCTTATTCTATTTATGCTTACTTGCAGATACTGGGCGCCTTCATTAATGGTGGCAATGGTATCGATACTGCCTTCGAGTTCATCGATTTTCTCACCGATAGACTGGGCATATTCATTGAGAACATCCAGGTCCGGACCAAACAGCTTTATTGCCACGTCACCCCGGGAACCGGTGAGCATTTCCGATACGCGCATATCAATAGGCTGGGTAAACCCATAATTAATCCCCATAAACTTGTCCATTACTATACGCATGTTGTCTTCAAGCTCCTGCTTGCTGCCTACACTCCATTCTTCCGAAGGCTTAAGCTGAAGAAACATATCGGACTCATTCAGACCCATAGGGTCCATACCAATTTCGTCAGAACCACTTCTAGTTACAATTCTTAGTATTTCCGGCACCTCATCCATTAAGGCTTTCTCAACCCGTTGCGTCATTCGGGTTGTGCTTTCCAGGTTTATGGATGGAATAAGTTCTAGCTGAATGATGATATCCCCTTCATCCATAGTCGGCATAAAGGTCTTGCCTACGCGGGGATAGATAGCCGCCGTGAAAACCAGCAACACCGCAGCCAGCCCAATGACAATTTGCGGTTTAGCCAATGACCAATCCAGCAGAGGCTGATACATACGCAGCAGCGTACGGCTTAGCCACGGCTCTTTAAGGTTCGCTGAAGTGATAGCATAAGATGCAAGCACCGGTATTACTGTCAATGACAATACCAAGGCGCCCAGCAAAGCGAAAACGATAGTGAGGGTAACCGGCCCAAACAATTTCCCTTCCAGCCCTTCCAGTGTAAGCAACGGCAGAAACACAATAACAATGATAAACACTCCGGACAGCACCGGAGTAACAACATCCTTAACCGCCCGGAAAATCACATGCAAACGGGGAAGTCTCTCACCCTTTTCTTTCTGCAAGCTTAAAGAAGAAACAATGTTCTCCACAATTACAATAGAGGAGTCCACCAACATACCAATTGCAATCACCAAACCGCCCAAGCTCATGAGATTGGCACTCATGCTCATTGAATTCATCAGCAGGAAGGTAATCAAGGCAGACAAGGGAAGAACTGCAGCTACAGTCAGAGCTGCTCTCCAATTACCGAGGAACAAGCCCAACAGAATAACAACCAGAACCACTGCCTGAATTAGCGCAGTAGATACCGTCCTTACGGCACCACCGATAAGCACGGACCTGTCGTAGAAGATGTTGACTTCAGTGCCTTCCGGAAGCGTCACCTCTATCTCCGTTAACTTCTCTCTGACACTGCTTACCACTTCGCTGGCATTAGCGCCACGCAGACCTATTACCAGGCCTTGCACTACTTCCGACTTACCATCGGCAGTTACCGAGCCATAGCGCTCCAGCGAGCCAAGAGAAATATCGGCCACTTCCGAAATAGGGACTTTCTCCCCCATTCCATTCTCTACCAGAATATTCCCGATATCCTGAAGGCTGGCCACCGCACCGGACAGGCGCACCAGCAGAGCTTCTTCGCCCTGATTGATACGGCCCGCACCATCATTCTTGTTATTGGATTGTAGCGCCTGAACTATCGCATCATTACTAATCTTCAAGCGCGCCATCGCTTCAGAGCGAGGTGTCACTTCATAGGTTTTTACGAATCCGCCCAGAGAGTTTACATCGGCAACTCCGGGCACAGTTCTAAGAGCCGGTCTAATAGTCCAGTCCACAAGAAATCGTTTTTCCTGCAGCGTCAGTTCATCACTATCCAGAGTGAACATGAACATATCCCCAAGCGGAGTACTTATGGGAGCCAGACCACCACTAATTTCACCGGGCAGGTCATCCCAGACTGCATTCAATCTTTCTGACACCTGCTGACGTGCCCAATAGATATCAGTACCCTCTTCGAAATCAAGAGTAATGGAGCTCAGGGCGTATTTTGAGATAGAGCGCAGCACGGATTTCTGGGGAATACCGAGTAACTCAACTTCCACCGGCTGAGTGATAAGAGACTCTACTTCCTCCGGCGTCATGCCGGGGCTCTTGATTATGATCTTGACCTGAGTGGGAGATATGTCGGGGAAAGCATCGATAGGCACAGTCAACATAGCCTGTATACCGGAACCTATTAACAACAAGGTCACCAGACCGATCATCAGCCGCTGGCTGAGAGAAAATTGAACCAGATGGGAAAGCATTATTCGTCGCTTCCCAAGCCCAGTTGAATACCCTTAAGCACCGAAGCACCCTGAACCACTATCAATTCACCCACCGACAATCCTGAGCGGGCTACATAATTATTGCCAGCAGCCTCAAGGCTGAGAGTACGGGCATCAATACCGGAGCCTGATTGCACAAATACTACAGTTTCATCTGCATTGTGCACAACTGCACTGGCGGGTACTAAAACACCACCATCTGCAGGTGGCACTATTACACTTAAGATACGACCGGGGAGATAATTTACTGTGGAGTCAAATTCAGCCATGAGTTCTATTGTCTGGGTAGACTCATCAATCTCCAGGTTCTTCTGCCGTAGCGTAAGCTGCTCCCCTGAACCAGCCAGGCTCAAAGAGTTGCCTGGCTTAAGTGAAGCTGCAAGACGAGCCGGCAACTGAATTCGCAGCCAGGGCTGCACCGACAGTTGTAAGGAAGCCAATTCATTATAGGCTTCTACATATTCTCCAACATCTACCGCGCGGTGGCTAAGCACAGCTGCTGAAGAAGCTTTTAATACATATTCACCGAGGCGGGCATTAGAAGACGACAATGAATTTATTTCAGACTCGGAGAACCCCGCCTGCTGCAATCTTGCGACAGTTACCTCCAACAAGGAGCGTGTTTGCTGATATTGCCTTTCACTGGTTTGTAACCGCTGTCGTGAGATGATTCCATCTTCAAACAAATCTTCATCTCTGCTGCGCTCAAACTCTGCTTGCTCTAATTGAGCTGTAGTTGATAGCCACTGGTTTTGAATCTCGAGTATTTCTTGCGACCTCACAGTCGCCAATGTTGAATCTTGTCCCACCATCGAACCTGTGGATTCATGCCAGCGAATCACTGTTCCGGAAAACGGAGCAAGTAAAACTGATACTGCTTCAGGAGATACTGTCACGGTGGCAGGAAATCTGGAACCGGACTGTCGATCGATCTCGGTAACCGGTGCAAAAATTATTGCCAACCTGGCCATATCCTCTTCACTCAATTGAATTGGATTCTGAGCCAAAACTGGAGACTCGGCCAAAACCAACAAAAGACCAAATACTGATGTCAAAACACGGCATGGCTTTCTCATGGTAAAACTCCTGTAACCTGATTGAACTCCGAGACTAGTCGCTGTCGGTATAGCTGGAGTCGCTTTAGTTCTTTCACACTGTCACTCGCCTGTTGCATCGCAATTATTACCTGCGACAGATCTGCCTCGCCGTTTTCAAAAGCAAGTATGGCCATCTGATGTCTCTGCTCGTCTATCTCCAGCTGCCTTTCTCCAAGCTCGAGAGACTCACCAACCAAAAAAAGCTGATGCTCTACTTCGTGTAGCTGGGCATTTAGTTCTCGCTGGGTATGGAGCAGCACGACTTCCGCTTCCGTTTTGTCCGTACGGGCATCACTCACCGCAGCAGAGACAACAGCTCGCCCACCGAAAGGGACGCTCACTGAGACACCAAGACTGTCGACATAGGGAAGCAAGTTGTTGCCCCGCTCTCGTCTGACACCAAAACTAACAGACGGGTTGCCATTAGCTTCATGCCTTACTCTTTCTACTCGGGCACTGGCCAGATCAATCCCTGTTTTTAAAAACCAGATAGTTGGGTGGGTTATGGCGATGTCGTCAACTACAGACAGGGATTCTTCATACTCCCTATCGGGTCGCGCTGGCAGGCCGGTCAGTTGGACAAAGTCCCTTTCACTATCTATAAGTCTTGCCTCAGCCTGCAACTCTGCTTCTTGCTGATCCAGCAATAAGGATTCAACTCTAAGCGTGTCCAGTTGGGCAACGCTTCCCGCTTCGAACAGGCGTCTGGTCACATCCAGCAATCGTTCCGATTCTACGCTCGCAGCGCGCTCGAGTTCCAACATGGCATCCGCTTCAGTCATATCTGCCAATGTCACACGCACCCGGCCTGCAACAAGCAATTCTATGTAATCGAACCAGGCTTCCAGTCTTTCGTTATAAGAGTCACCCAAGGTTTTGGCGTCATCGCGCTCACCTCTGCGCCATAGGTCTATCTGCACCCCTGCCTCATACTCACGCATGCCAACCTTTTCCAGTAAGCTATCGCCGATGTAGTTGAGCTCCCAACTGGGACGCCCGGTTATCCAACGATCACCGATCTGCTGATAGGCTTCTACTTGTTGTTGACGGGAGTCTATGGAATGGGCTTCGGGAGCATTGCGCAATGCCGCTTCGAATACGGTGGCGAATTCCAGTGAAGAACTACGCTCGAGAACTTCATGGCCACTGAAGTGGTCGTGGCCATCAGCCCCGGCAATAGTTGCATGCATCCATAGCAAAACGCAGGTCATATATTTGTTTGGTGCGAAATTGACTCTGGCTAGCTGCACACTATTTATTCCCTTAATTTTATTAGGTTGTTGCACAAACGTACCTGGAGCAATTCCCTTGCGCAGTAATAAGATTCAATCGCTAGTAAAATTGAATTCAAAGGATGCCTAATTCTGACGAAAACCTGCGAAGAATGTTTGAGCTTCATCAATCATTAACAACATGGAATTTTTTCATTAGAAACGTACTGCAAATGAGAATTATTCCGATTTTATCCGGCTCTTGCGCAGCCCGAATACTAATGGATAGTTACTATCAATTCTTCAAAAAAGTGTAGCAAAGTATTACGGCAGCGCTCTGAAGAGACAAACTATAATTCTTTTTTTCTCGTATATCAGTACATTACAGCCATTTTTCTTATGAGCAGAACAAATAAATCGTTACTTTAAGTAATCTTATGGTAAAGTGCCGCCACGTCAGACAAGCTTGCCTTGAATAGGCATTAATTCTGACGGTGCATTATCTTTAGTTTTAAGGTCATCTTTCCGTGCTATACCACGGTCTCATGAGAATACCGGCGGTTGGATTAACCACGCCGATTCATCCCTTCACTCTCGTTTAGCTGCGCTTGATTTGCGTATTACTCAGAGTTGCCCCCTATCGATTGCACACCCGTGCAAAGGGTTTTTTAAAAAAAGTCCCTAAACACTTTCAGACACAGACGCTGATCTCATCACATCAATGAAGAGCTGCGCTTGTGTATATAAAATATTGCTTCTCAAAAACAGAAGCCTAGTAATCAAAGAGAAATAGAATGACATTTAACACACTCGGTCTATCCGAATCATTGCTTCATGCCGTAGGAGAAACCGGCTATAGCAAGCCAACTCCTATCCAGGAAAAAGCCATACCAGTAATTCTTGAAGGAAAAGATGTAATGGCTGCGGCCCAGACAGGCACAGGAAAAACCGCAGGTTTCACCCTGCCCCTGCTACAAAAGCTCAGCGGAACAACGAATCGTAAAAAGCACACAGCTCGCGCTCTGGTTTTAACTCCCACTCGCGAACTTGCCGCTCAGGTGGAAGACAGCATCAGAACTTATGGCACCAATGAAAGCCTGCGTTATGGCGTGGTATTTGGTGGCGTAAATATTAATCCACAGAAGAAAACACTAGGTCACGGCCTGGACATACTGGTGGCAACACCTGGCCGCCTGCTCGACCTTTATCAGCAGAAATCCGTTCGCTTCGATGACATAGAGATACTTATTCTCGACGAAGCTGACCGAATGCTGGACATGGGTTTTATCCGTGACATTCGCAAAATCCTGGCTCTGCTTCCAAAGCGCAGACAGAACCTGATGTTTTCAGCAACCTTCTCTGACGAAATCAGAAAGTTGGCAAAAACCATTTGCCATCAGCCGGTGGAAATTGACGTTGCGCCAAGAAACTCCACAGTGGAACTAATTTCCCAGAAAATGTATCACGTGAAGAAAGAGAACAAGGTCAATTTGCTTAAAGAGCTGGTGCAATCCAATCCGGAGCAGGCGCTGGTATTCAGCAGAACCAAACATGGCGCAAATAATCTTGCCAAAAAATTATCAAAAAATAATGTCCATGCTCTGGCCATTCACGGCAATAAGTCCCAGGCCCAAAGAACCAAAGCGCTAAAGCAGTTTAAGACAGGTGAAGTGCAAGTTCTTGTAGCTACCGACATTGCGGCGCGAGGAATCGACATCGACCAACTATCCACGGTTGTGAATTTTGATCTTCCACACGTTGCCGAAGACTACGTCCACAGAATTGGCCGTACCGGCAGAGCAGGAGCAAGCGGCGTTGCCATCTCATTGGTGAGCGGCGACGAAAGCAAGCAATTAAAAGGCATCGAGAAACTTATCAAGCGTCCTATCCCCGTGGGCGAAAGTGATGATTTCCAGTTTGCGGAAGCGAAAGCAATGGCTGAATCGGGCAAAACCGAGAGCCGCGCCAGACCCGCCAGACCAAAGAAAGCCAGACCAGCCAAGGCCAAGCGCCGCGGTGCCGGTGCCGGTGAGAAAACAGGCGAGAAAAGAGCTGAGAATTCCAACCGTAAACCCAGCGAAAGCGATTCAGGCAATAGCAAAGCGGAATTTGGAAACTCATCAAAACCGCAACCCAGAAGAAGCGGTTCCAAACCGAAGAGTCACGCAGGGAAGCAATGGAGATCAGCTAATCCACACAAGGCAGCTGTTGGCTAAACCGCAAGATAGGTGAAGGGAGAAAGGTTTATTACTTCGGGTTTCTCAAGGGCTGAATAATAAGCTTTGAGACTGAATAGCCAGAGCTGCCTTCAAACCCCTCTATACCGATATCCATAGTCTGCTGTTCGGTTTTTGCCTGATCCAGGTAAGTACCGAACAGCCGGTCCCACCAAGGAAAATTGAAACCGAAGTTACGATTATGTTCTGCTGCGTCTACTGAATGGTGGATGCGATGCATATCCGGAGTCACTACAAATAGCCTGAGATACTTATCGAATCTGGCAGGAATGCGAATATTACTGTGATTAAACATGGCGGTAGCGTTTAAAAGCACTTCGGCAATAACTACTGAAATAACCAACGGCCCAATTGTCAAGATCAAGCTCAGCTTAATCACTGACGACAATAGAATTGAAAACGGGTGAAAGCGATTTCCGGTAGTGACGTCGTAATCCGGATCGGTGTGATGCACTCGATGAAGCCGCCACAGAACGGGAACCAAATGAAATACCCGATGCTGGAAGTAGATCGTTAAATCAAACAACAGTAGAAAGAGAGCAACCCCGAGCCAACCCGGCACATCAAAGTGATTTAGCAACCCCCAGTTTCTTTCCTGGGCTAATAGAGCCGCCCCTGCTCCAGCCAGTGGAATAGCTATTCTGGCCAGCATGGTATTCAGAAAACTAATACTGATATTGCTCAACCATCGTCGGGTTTTTGAAACTGATAGCTTGCGCCTGGGGATTAGAATTTCCAGCATAGCCATGAACAGGAACACCGAGAAGAAAACCGAAAGCCGTAAGCTTGTTTCGAAATCAAGTGCCAGGCTATTCATGCGTTATAGGTCCAGTGTAGTCTAGCTGGATAATGGGACGGGTTTTTACAGTGGCTTACAATAGTCGGTAAACTTAGTTGCCTGCTATCAGCTTATCCACAAACAGCTTAATCGCGGTCAAGCCTTCCCGATTGATAGAAGTGAATTCCATGCTGCTACGATAACCTTGCTCCGATTCCGCGCTATGAATAATTCTGGCGTAGACATCAGTAGTCCTGGTATCAAACAGTTCCTATGATTATACGGACTCGAAATGTGAATAACCAAGAGATTCTGGCGACAGTACGAATAATAATTCGCAGAAGTAGGAGATATTTTTTCCCGTCATTTTTACGGGATACTTGGCCCTCTAGTGGTTCGGAAACCCTCCCTGACCTTAAAACTTTAGGTAATTTGGACAGCGATTAGACCCGCCTTGAACCCTGAAATTACGGACCTTACCAGAGCCACTCAAGGGTAGTTCTGCTTACAGGCTACGACATGTCTAGAACCAAAGACTTTTATACCAATGAGCACGGTCTCGCCGCCTATTTCGAGTCGTCCTGGTTGGGGCATTTACTTAAAGCTAACAAGAATTCTACACTGCAGTCATTATCCGGCGAGATTCCTTACGGCTATGTCAATTGCTCTTTCTACGAGCGGTTAATTCAGCTTGTAAGTTCTAATATGAATTCTCTGGAACTAAGACCCAAATCACTGCTGGATATTGGCCCTGCTCCAGGTCGAAACTGCTATGAAGCCATAAACTCTTTTAACTCTTTGAGAAAAGTGACTGTTGTTGAGCCATCAGATATTTTCCTGAGCAACTTCCGGAAAATTATTTTGAATGGAGGGATTCTTTCATTTCCTTAGATCTACTCTATTAGCGAGTTAAAGCAGACAGAGGTAGATACAAGCTAGATAGCTAGGACATGTTCACGTACACAAATCGAGACTATCGCATCTCCGATGGGCAAAATGACATGCCGTGACCAGTACGATCTTGTTTACTGCTTGAATGTTCTAGACCAATGCTCAAACCCAATTGAAATTATTCAGTCCGCTATGACTTGCACAAAATTAGATGGCGTCTTGGCACTGTCCTGTTCCTATCAGTGGAGCAAGAAGCACCTACAAGACTTAAGGGAGGTTGTCACTGATATTAAATCCTACTTCGATGACTCGTGGGAATTGTTGGAGGAAATAGATCTGGATGATAAGTTCAGGTTTAACGAGAGATATTCCAAGTTGTTTTCTTGCCATGTAGTTCTGTTTAAAAAAATCTGAGACGCCATACACATTGAAGACAAGGAAATGAGGCTGACGAACCAAGCTTTTGACTCAACGCTTAGTGGATTCAGGATTGCACCAAACTATCAATGCTTCCTTATTACTCAATCTTCAGCCAATCCAGCCGGCGCCCTTCTATGCCTTGTTCGCTGCTCGTAGGAATATGCTATTTCTATGAGCGTCCCTTCAGAATAAGGGCGACCCAAAACCTGCAAGCCTGCTGGCAATCGGTCTTGCCAAAAACCCATAGGCACTGTCACCGCAGGTAAACCTGCATCAGGAGCAAGCATCTGGTTATTGTCACCTAGATATTCCGCTTCAGCCCTGCCTATGTGCGCAGGAGGGTTTGACCAGGTGGGGAATACCAGTGCATCAACATTGGCATTATCCATTGCTTCAATAGCATTGCTGAGTAACTGGTTTCGCTGTGGATGCTCGGGCCATGTGGGACACGGCTCGTCCCATTCATCGGGAACCACATCGAGGGGAAATTGCGAATAGAAATTTTCGAAAACAGACCGGGTTTCCGCAGCGATTTCATTTCTCACCAAAACATCATTCACATCCAGCAGCGGTGGATTATCCAGCGTTCGCAAATACTGACCCATGTCGTAACGAAAGCGCGCACAGAATGGAATACCCTCACTGATTTCATAAAAATCTTCGATTATAAACGGATCAACAATAGTGGCACCGGCCTGCTCCATCTCAGCAACTGCCTGCAAGAACATTTTCTTAATTTCGGAATCAGCATCATCATGATCCACCAACGCTCTAAACACTCCAATCCGCTTACCCGCCAAACCGTCTTCTTTCAGGAAAATACGATAATCTTCTTCCCGCTTATTAGGAAGTACCAATGGGTCCGCAGAGTCGTAATCGGCAACCACATTAAAAAGCCTGACCCCATCCTCCACAGTTCTGGCCATGGGACCGGCAATGTCGCGATCGAATACCAAGGGAATAACACCATCACGACTGGTTAGCCCCAAAGTTGAACGGATGCCAAACAAAGCCAGATGAGACGAAGGCCCACGAATTGAATTACCGGTATCGCTGCCCATGCCTGCAACGCCGAAACTGGCGGCAACTCCTGAGGCGGTACCACCGGAAGAGCCAGCGGGCACATGATTAATGTCATAGGCATTGGCGGTACGCCCGTATGAGGAGGAAACAGTTTCTCTGGGACTAAACGCCCACTCCGCCATATTGGTTTTGGCCAGCACGATAGCATCGGCCTCGCGCAGTTTACGAACCATAAAGGCGTCATCGGGTGGAAAGCTATTTATAAGCGCGACCGAACCTCCGGTTGTCACCATGTCATGAGTATCGAAGTTGTCCTTAACCAGCAGAGGCGCACAGAACAACTCCCCCACCGTTTCTCCGGCCTGCAAACTGCGATCCAGCTCATCGGCGCGCTCAAGGGCTTTTGGATTAATTTGGGATATAGCATTAATCCCGGAGGACTGATCGTAGACTTCGATGCGATCGATATAGGCCGCAACAACTGCCCGGCAGGTGGTATCCCCTGCCAGTATGGCAGACTGGATGTCGGAGATAGTGGTCTCTACCAATGGAAAGATTGCCTGCTGTGAAGTAGTGCAGGCACTAAACAGTAGCAAAGCGCTTGAAAGAAACAGTATTTTCCCAGAGTTCATAATCAGCCAGCCGGTTTTAGTCAGGATTACCTAATCATACAGAAAAGAGCCTCATTGAAAAAACAGGATAAATACAGTTAAAGTTAACTAATAACGAAACTGAAACAAACCACCAATGAATAGCATCCCTTTAGATAAGATTCTGAAAGCAAAAAGACTAAGATTGAGAATAGTGTCTTTTTCAGACATCGATCTGGTTTGGTCTGCGTCAAGATACGAAGGTTTTAACGACGGTATGACGTGGGAGCCTCCTGCAGACAGAAAAGAACTAATCCACATAACGGAAAATAATCTGCAAGATTGGAAGAACGACCTGTCTGACACTTTTACTGTTGAGTTAACTAACCCACTTACTCCTATAGGTCGCATCGACATAAGAAGAGAAGACGAGCCTGATGTATGGAGCATCGGCTTTTGGGTTCATCCAGAACATCAGAATAGAGGCAACGTCACCGAAGCCGCCCAGCGAATAATGGAATTTGGATTTACTGAGCTGAATGCATCGAAAATCACTACCGCCCACGCTGTTTGGAACAAATCCAGCAGACTAGTCATTGAGACGCTGGGGTTCAGCTTTGTCAGGGAAGAGCCCTGCGGGTTTATGAAAGATGGCAAGCCTGTTGCGGAGTTTGAGTATGAGATTACAAAGGAATAAATCAGACTTGGATTATGGTCATTCAATGTCCGGTATTAGGCAACCCAATCACCTTAACTTCTGGGGCTTACCTAAACAACTGGAATCAGTAGCACGCCAAACGCAACA
>Ga0315322_10001919_pt1 | contig 16114 bp, 9 predicted proteins | sample M110021515metaG_FD_203461 | JGI IMG/M metagenome (GOLD analysis project Ga0315322, IMG submission 203461) | Ammonia-oxidizing marine archaeal communities from Monterey Bay, California, United States - M1 100m 21515 | ecosystem: Environmental > Aquatic > Marine > Intertidal zone | place: USA...
ATCCCCACTATCACTGTTGTTGTCGACAGAAAATAAATCCCCAACATCGTTAAATGCAAGTTCCTGAGGATTTCGGAGACCAGTGGCAAACACCTCAAGCCCAGATCCATCCAACTCACAACGAAATACAGCTCCTGATTCAGGGTCAGCTAATACCCGCCCGTCATCGGTTGTGACGTGATATCCACGGTCACCGATACTGAAATACAAACGACCATCAGGTCCTAAAATAAGACCATGCATATCATGACCGCGAAATGCGACACGGACTCCGTAGCCGTCTGACAAAACGACTCTCTCATCCGCAATCCCATTGTCATCCTTATCGATCAACTTCCAAAGCTTCGGGATGCAGGTGTAGTAGATATCGGATCCCCGAACCAGAATTCCCGCACCGGTTCCCTCCTCGAGCCGATTAAATCCATTCGCCAAGACATAACTGGAATCAGCTTTTCCATCACCATCTGAATCCTCGAGGCGACGTACTCGATCATCATGTTGTGCGTACGTGACAGCCGCGTCACCCAGTAATCGTTTGTGATAGTCGATACGATCTTGCACCGTTTGTGCAGCTAAGTCTGCTTTCACCCACTCGTCGTCATGAGCGCGATTATCTGTCACTCCCCGATTCTGGCGAAATGTCTCACAAACATAGACACGGCCACGGTTATCGATATCAAACGCAACAACGTTGGCAAGATCAGGTTCAGCCGCATACAGCTGAATCTCCCAATCCGTCGGGATTCGAATCCCTGCCATCGACTCAACACCCTCCGAGGAAGCCTCCGCAACATCTGGCTCGAGGGGCTCAGACTGTCTGAATTCTTCAGCTTGGGCCGCCAACCCACCACAAAGCATCACCACACAAATACCCCCCAAAATAAAACTCGATTTTGTGTCCCGCAAAAGATTTCCTTTTATTTTCATCTGTTATTCGAGTCGTATTCCAAGTTGCGCGTCGTGATTTGTACGATACCGTCAGTCCATTTGGTTCGAGAACCCCAAAGGTTCGCCTTCGACCAAAACAACCAGCTCCAGCCTTGCAAACCAGTCAGGGCCATGCCAAGACAGGAACTTAGCCACTGATCGCCGTGAAAGGACGATTTGTGCGCGGTCATAACCGAACGGTTTGGTCGAAAATCGACTAAGATTAACGGACGAGGGGTCCCCAGAATAAACTGCAGGCGACCTTGATGGCAATGATAAATCTGACATCCGAATTGGCTGATTCGAACTTGCTCGGCCTCTGAAACTTCTCCGTTTCCAGTACTCCTTTCATAATCACGGGCAACCACTTTCCTGATGGATAATTCGCCGCAACCAAACTCGGACGAAGGCAACCCAAACCCGCCCCGGACGAATCCGACACAGGAACCCAGTCCTGTTGGCACAGAGGTTAGCGAGGAGATGCCGGCAGACCAGAACGTCAATGATGATGTTCCAGTCATGGCTCGGGTTGTCGATGACACACCCGACCGGATTGGTTCACCATTCGCGGCTGCCCCCAGTGGGAAAAAAACACAACAACCACCCGCAGTTGCTTTGCACGACTTAGGGCCTCTCCAGTACACAGCGATTGGCGGAGTTGTCGCGGCTACCATGCTGCTGGGATTCGCAATCATTGCCTTGGCGTGGTTTCCGCCCGGTGGTTGCGTCATTGCCGCACTTGGATGTGCGACTGCAACCCTCGGACTTCATTCCAAATTCAAACGCATCACCACAGGTATGTTAGTCACACATGCTTGTCTATTTGTTGCGTGCTTCATTACCGCAAGTACATGATCTCAAACTTCGCACCATCGAAAACCGTCTTGATCATCGCCTCCTCAGTGTGGTTGATTTTCTCGTCCGCTCCCAGAACTGCCCGATCTGGTGCACCTCCACAGAATGAGGCAGCTCAGCAGGCTCCGACACAGCATGCAGCGGTACAGAGCCCATCAAGCAACCCTGTTCTGAAATTCCTCAGCTACAACATTCACCACGCAGCGGGAACAGATGGAAAACTGGACCTCAATCGCATCGCGGAAGTGATTCAATCCGTGAACCCTGATGTCGTGTCCCTTCAAGAAGTTGATCAACGCGCTCGTCGAAGTGGCTCCATGGATCAACCCTCTGAGCTTGGCAAACTCACTGGCATGGAAGTTCTGTTTGCAGAGAACATCCCCCTTCAAGGCGGATCCTATGGCAATGCGATCCTGAGCCGATTTGAGATCAAATCACAGAACCACGCGTTGCTTCCCAACCACGGCCAGGGTGAACAGCGAGGCTTGCTAAGCTCAACATTGCTTTGGCAAGGCACGGTTAAACAAACAAATAAATTCAACTTCACTGCAACTCATTTTGACCATCGATCTAATGACTCCGAGCGCGTCGCCTCCGCTCTCCAAGTCAATGAGCTAGCAATTTCAGATCCCAACACACCAAGTATCATCGCGGGCGACTTCAACGATGTCCGTGGCAGCAAGACACTGAAGATTCTGCAAGAAAAATGGAGCATTGCGGGTCCAGAACTGCCAACCGTTCCAGTGGCAAAACCGAAGCGACAAATTGACTTCATTCTTTACAGACCCCGAGACCGGTGGACAGTACTCAAGACCGAGGTTCTCAAGGAATCAGTTGCCTCGGACCACCGAGCCATTCTTTCTGTCTTACGACTCAATACGCCGACCAAAACCGCAATCAAGGATCCGGCACAAGAAACAGAGAAAAACAGTACCGAGCAGGATAACAGCAGTGGTCTGTTAGAAAAGAGGCAGAATCAAGAGCGTGGAACACTGCTCCAGTCTCCCACACCTGACGGCCAAACACGAATTGCAACGACAGCAACCGAATGGGCAGCGAGAAAGAAGTCGATTCTCATTGCGATGCAGTCTGTAATGGGACAGTTGCCAGAATTCGGATCACTCAATCCTCCCGAAATGGAATTGGTCGCAGAGGTTGACTGTGGAAATTATGTGCGACGCAGGATTGTGTATCAGTCGCAACGAGGTAACAAAGTTCCTGCATTCCTGTGTGTTCCAAAAGCAGCACTGAAAAAAGATGCCACACCCTTTCCGGCTGTGCTTTGCCTTCACCCGACGGATAATACCGTTGGCAATGGAGTGGTCGTTGGCCTTGGCGGAAAACCAAATCGACAGTACGCGAGTGAACTGGCGTCCCGCGGCTATGTCACTCTAGCGCCTGCATATCCGCTACTGGCGGGCTATCAACCTGATGTAAAAGGACTGGGTTGGAAAAGCGGAACTCTTCTTGCTGTATGGGACAACATACGCGGAATCGATCTCCTCTGCTCACTACCGTTTGTGAGACGAGATGCGATCGGTGCGATCGGGCATTCACTAGGTGGCCACAATGCACTCTACACCGCTGCATTCGATGATCGGATTACGGCTGTGGTTTCCAGTTGTGGTTTTGATTCCTACCAGGATTACTACGGTGGTGACCAATCGAAATGGCTACCAGGCAAAGGTTGGACTCAATTACGCTACATGCCGGAACTCGCTAATTACCGACAGAGGCTGAACGAAATCCCATTCGACTTTGACGAGATTCTCGCCGCGATCGCACCGCGACCAATTCTCGTAGTCGCTCCGTTACATGACTCAAATTTCCAAGCTGGCAGTGTGCGGCGGTTAATGGAGAATGCGAGCACTGTTTATGCTCTGCATGAAGCAGTGAATGGCTTGACTCTCCTACAACCTGACTGCGGCCACGACTTCCCAACTCCGATGAGGGACAAGGCCTATCAGTTATTTGATCAAGCATTGAAACAACCCTGACGGGTGTGGCAACCAACCGAAGCTGGAATACCACCAACGGAAATCATTTTTCCATCGCCGTCGCGGCGGACTTGCTTCGGAAACCAAACCATTTCGGAAATTCGCGATTTACTTGCCTTTAGCTTGTTGGGACTCGCAATCCACAACTCGAACAGCGAGAATAAGCCGGTCAGACTTCCTCAATATTCAATTCACAACCTAGAGAAAATGAACTCCATGATTGTTTTCAATCGTCGTAATTTCATGGCCGGCACACTTGCAACCGGCCTCACAAGCAGCCTCGCGGCAACGAAACTGCGAGCAGCAAACGCTAACGACGAAGTGAATTTGGGCTTTATCAGTTGCGGGGGTCGCGCTGGTCAGCTGATGGGAAAATTCAGCAAAGTCGACGGTATCAATATTGCTGGATTGTGTGACGTGGACGAAAAACGACTTGGATTGGCCCAACAAAAATACCCGAAGGCGCAAGGCTGGACAGACCTTCGCGACCTGATTGCATCAGATTCAATCGATGTCGTTGTCGTAGCCACCTGCAACCACTGGCACTGCCTTGCCGCGATCTGGGCAATGCAAGCTGGAAAAGATGTATATGTGGAGAAGCCGTTGTCACATAGTCAGTGGGAAGGAAGGCAAACGGTGGCTGCTGCACGTAAGTACAATCGCATCTGCCAAATTGGTACTCAGCAGCGATCTGATCCCATGCAGGCAGAAATCAAGAAATTCTTACATGAAGAAAAGTCGCTAGGGGAAATAAACGCCACACGTGTCAATCGCTACGGAGTTCGCCCTTCGATTGGAAAACGTGATAAGCCGCTCGCCGTGGACAAGAATGTGGCTTACGACCTATGGCTCGGCCCCGCCCAAGATGAACCAATCTTCCGCGAAAAACTGCACTACGACTGGCACTGGGATTGGAACACGGGGTCAGGTGAGATGGGTAACTGGGGCGTGCACGTCCTCGACGATGTCCGTAACAATGTCTTCCAAGACTCGGTGGCGCTACCAAAGCGAATCTTGGGTGGAGGTGGTCGCGTCGCGCTCAACGACGCAGGGCAAACGCCGAATGTGCACTTTGCATTTTTTGATACAGGTTCAATCCCAGTTGTCATTGGACTTTCCAATTTGCCAGCGAAACCCGCAGGAAAAAAAAGCCCGTCGCATCCGGGGCCGAGCAGTGGTTACGTCGTCTATTGCGAAGGCGGACGTTACGAAGGCCAACGGGGACGAGGCGCTGCGTACGACTCAGCAGGAAAAAAGATCAAGGAGTTCAAAGGAAGGGGAAATGTTCTACATCAAGCGAACTTCATCAATGCTGTACTCAAACGAGATTCTTCAATCTTGAATGCTGACATCGCCGTGGGAAATGACAGCACAGGATGGTGCAATCTGGCAAATGTTGCTTTCCGCACCGGGAGAAATCTGGACAGAGAAGCAGCCGACGGAATCGAACTGGAACAATGGACCACTTTGGTGGATGAAATGGATGAACACCTCGAATCCCATAACCTGTCACGTTTGAGTGATGAGATCCGCGTCAGTCCAATGCTGGAACTGGATGCCAAGACCGAACAATTCGTGGGACTTGGCTCTAAAAATGCGAATCAGTACCTCAATCGAGAATATCGAAAAGGTTATGAAGTGCCTGAGCTTGCCTGAATTCCAAATGGCAATATTCTCGGCAGTACAGGATTCTCGGCAGTACAGGATTCTCGGCAGCACAGGATTCTCGGCAGCACAGGATTCTCGGCAGCACAGGATTCTCGGCAGCACAGGATTCTCGGCAGCACAGGATTCTCGGCAGCACCGGATTCTCGGCAGCACCGGATTCTCGGCAGCACCGGGGTATCCACCTGACGCTGAGGGCCCAGGCTCCGAGCCGAATGTTTTATGACTGGCGATTTGATCTACGATTCAAATTTCTTGCAGGGCCCAGCAACATAAAGAGCCTCACCTGTAAAACGTGCCTTGAATTCTTCGTCACTCCAAGTCGTCTTTCCGACGGCTGGATCACCAATCACCCAGTCACCGATTTCGTTACGTCCAAACACGACCACGGCATGCCGGTCACCGCGAGCTGCAAATAGGCGGATTGGAAACGCACGACGAGCCGCGCCGAAGCGAACAATCGCCAAATTGGGAAGTTGTCCGCCTGGCAACCAGACATCCGTATTCGATGACGCCACACAAATCTTGTGAAAAGCAGAATTCGAGTAAATCCTGACTCCACGGTACAACCCCAACGACTCCGTACCTTGGTCACTCGTCGAACATACTCGCACAAGATCCCGCTCTTCAGCAACAATTCCCACACCCCTTAATAAAGTAACAGCTGCCGCTGGCGCACAGGTCGAGTTATGACTCTGAAGACAAATCCCATCATCCCACTGAGTTTCTTCACTCAGGTAGACAGGCGAAAGGGCCGGGCGGAGCAACGGTGCCAAGGTATAGCCAAGGGCCATTCCCAACAGACTGATCGCAGCCAGTGACCGGGAACAGGACCGCAAACCTGAACTACAGCTTGCCAAACCAGCAGTGAAACAAAGGACAGGGGCTATAAGACTTGACCACAGTAAAACATCGGGGAGCGGCAGTAGATCAATCCACTGAATCCCACCCGCGAAAATCAAAGGCAGGATGGTAGCGAAACACAGCGCGCCAGCAAAATAGAATGGACCCGAGGCCCTCTGATTTGACCACAGCCCCCTGCCCACAGCGTAAGCAATTACTGATAAGGCTAGCGTGCAGACAAGACCAGAAACCAAATACGCAGCCATCGAAGCACCTCTTCCAAAAACACACAAATGTTAAGAAAAGATTAGCAACAAGTTGAAATCTAAACAATATTTATCTTATCGACTGCGTACGGTATTCCAATATCTTCATAATTCGAAAAATAAGAGCACTTCTGGATTTACCCGCCCATGAAGGGTTCGCCAAAACCGGTCTTGAAATACAAGGGGGCCAGTATTTCAGGGCCTGCGATGCACTAACCAACGCCTGCATCGAAGCAATCACTCGGTTGAAAAGCGATGCACGGTAACTTCATGCATCCGTTCTCCGGGCTTCAATAAGGTCGTTGGAAACGAATCACGATTGGGCGTATTGGGATAATGTTGAGTTTCAAGACAAAATGCTTCATGCCCGCCATAACCATTGGACCTTTCGTTACCGGGTAGATGATTTGCGGTATACAACTGCATTCCCGGTTGCGTGGTTTCGATTTCAAGCACTCGCCCTGAATTCGGATCAACCACCCGAGCAGCTTTCCGCAACTCACCCGCGGCTCCTCGCACGACGTAACAGTGATCATATCCCTTGGTCGCGGCCAGTTGATTCACACGATCCCCCAGTGGCATGCCCATACGAAAATCGAGCACGGTGTCGGCGACTGAATTCAGTTTACCGGTGGGAATCAACTCGTCATCCACGTCGAGGTACTGATCGGCTTCGATGGTTGCAACATGATCCATCGCTGAACCGCTTCCTGCACCACCAAGATTCCAGTAACTGTGATTCGTCAAATTGACGTGGGTAGATGCATCCGTCGTTGCACTGAAAGCTACTCGAAGTTCGTTCTTGTCATTCCAGGAATACTCGACAGTGGCTTGTACCGTTCCCGGGTACCCTTCCTGCCCATCAGGACTAATCAGTTGGAATCGCACGCCAACCACCTCATTCTCATGAAACGATTCACTGCTCCAATTCTGGTAGGTAAAATTCGTTTTCCCACCATGAATGTGATGCTGCCCCGCATTGGTTGTCACCTGATAATCCCTGCCATCAATGGTGAATTTCCCCTCCGCTATCCGATTGCAAAAGCGACCAACAGTGCTGCCAAAATAAGGATGCCCGTCAAGGTAGGGAGCAAGTTCGTCAAACGCGAGATTCACATTTGCCCGATTTCCTTCTCGGTCAGGGACGTTGACATCGAGTAGGGTGGCTCCCCAAGTCATGACCGAAACACTGTTGCCATGCGAATTAGTCAAAGTGAACCGAGTGACGTCTTGACCGTCCTGAGTAGCACCAAATACGTTGGATTGGATGTTCATGGTGGGATTAGCAGCGAGCGAGTTGGCAAAACAGGTAATAATCGCGATAATGGGCATCGCGGTGAAGAACAAGCGTAGCATCATGACGTTTTTCGAAGTGTTCGTGTACCAGACAAGTGAGAGCTTTACGTTAACCGACATCGCGTGCAAATTCACCTTGTGCAGCTCATCGATTTTGAAAAAGTGCGTCCCATTTCTGTGCCTACATTACCTGCCCTCTCACCGCTAAGCATTGGGAATGTCAACATTGGCTTTCCTATCGTGCAAGCTGCCTTGTCAGGCTACAGCGACCTTCCGATGCGAGTGATTGCGCGTCAATACGGTGCCAGTTACGCAATTTGCGAGGTAATGCTGGACCAGTTCCTGCTAGCCCTTAGCAAACGCCAGAAAACAAAACACTTCCTGGATATCCATCCCACAGAACACCCGGTGGGTGGGCAGCTGATGGGCGCGGAACCTGAGCAGTTTGCCATGGGCGCGCTCAAATTGGTGGAAGCCGGCTTCGACATCATCGACGTCAATTTCGGATGTCCCGTCAAAAAGGTTTTGGGGCGCTGTCGCGGCGGATTCCACCTCTCACAACCCGAAGTTGCAATTGATATCCTGCGACGTACCCGTGATATCGTTCCTCAACAGATTCCTGTAACAGTCAAGATGCGACGTGGCATTGATGATTCAGCTGAATCCCGTGACAAGTTTTTTCAGATTCTTGACGGTGCCATGGACGCTGGTCTAGCTGCGGCCACCGTGCATGGTCGAACCGTACAGCAACGCTATGTCGGCCCCAGTCGCTGGTCTTTTCTGTCCGAGGTCAAACAACACGTGGGTACAAGGCTGCGCATTCTCGGCAGCGGCGATTTATTCACAGCCGAGGACTGCTTGCGTATGATTCACGAAACCGGGATCGATGGTGTCACAGTTGCACGGGGTGCAATCGGAAATCCTTGGATTTTCCAACAGGCAAAGGCTCTTGCGGAAGGCCTTCCCAAACCCTCACCACCGGACCTGAACGAACAAGCCGCTGTGATGAGAGCGCATTTTCAGTTGTGCATGCAAACTTACAGCGAACAGCGGGCTCCGCTGTTGATGAGAAAATTTTGCATCAAGTATTCCCAATGCCACCCCCAGCACGAACAAGTGCGACTCGATATGACGCGCATCCGCACCGCAGAAGAATTCGAACAGATGCTCAACAAGCACTATTCGAACAATGTCGCCGGGCGCTACATCCCGCGCGAAGCACATGGATCTCAAGAGGAGTGCTGACGCTCAAAAATCTACGCTGTGTGATCTACTCTCTGTGTGATCTACTCTTCTTCATCTTTCTTGTACTGATCCAATCGGCGATACAAAGTACGTGCACCGATTTGAAGGATCTTCGCAGCTTCATCACGATTGTCATTCGTAAGCCTGAGTGTTTCCTCGATGGCCCACCGCTCGATGACGCCTAACGGCTTCCCAATCAAATCTGAATCACCTTGAATTGGCAATTGCAGATCATCTCCATCTTCCAACGCCTCATCCGCCAACTCAGGTGGCAAATCATCAACATCGAGCTTGCCATCAGTGTCCAGGACAACCATTGTTTCAACAAAGTTCCTCAACTCCCTAACGTTACCGGGCCAGTCATAGGAAAAGAAACGTTTTGTCACCGCAGGTGTAAAGTGAGCCGTCGGCTTGTCATGACGACGAAGAAATGTTTTTCGAAAATGGTCCATCAAGGGCACAACATCTTCAAGCCGATCACGCAAAGCAGGCAACTCGACCGTCACGACTTTTAGACGGTGATACAAGTCTTTGCGGAAGGTGCCAGCTTCAATCATCCCTTGCAACGGACGATTCGTTGCGGAGATCAAACGTACGTTGACTTTGATCGTTTTATTGTCACCCACGCGCGTGATCTGATTCTCCTCCAATACGCGTAGCAACTTGATCTGAGTGTTGGCAGGCATGTCACCAACCTCATCAAGGAATAACGTGCCACCATTGGCATACTGAAAGGCTCCTTCACGGTCAGACACCGCGTCAGTGAACGATCCTTTTACATGCCCAAACAGCTCACTCTCGACAAGGTTCTCGGCTATGGCTCCGGTATTTATTGCTACCATGCGTTTACTACGCCGTGGACTATTTTGGTGAATCGCCTGGGCAATGATCTCTTTGCCCGTCCCATTCTCACCGGTAATCAGAACCGTTGCATCGGTGGCGGCGATTCGACGCAAACGATCAATGACCATTTGCATTTTCTTACTAACATAAATGATGCCTTCAAAACCAAAACGCTCGTCAAGCCGCTGCAGAAGCTCGGTATTTCTGCGTTTCAGTGACACCGCCTCGGCAGCTTTCTCCGCGATCGCGCGAAGCCGGTTGGGAGTGATTGGTTTTTCCAGAAAATTGAAAGCACCTTTTTGCATCGCCTCGACTGCGACCGGTACGGTTGCATGCCCGGTCACCATCACTACTTCGCAATCGGGTAATCGCTCGCGTGCGAGCTTGAGAATTTTCATGCCATCGACATCGTTCATGACCATATCGGTGATAATGATGTCGTAGGTTTCACGCTCCACCAAGCTGGCAGCCTCCGGCCCGCTGGTCGCTACTTCACACGTGTATCCCACCTTTTCCAAACTCTCCGTCATCGCGCGAGCGTGCGCTGCCTCATTATCGATGACCAGAAGCTTGAGACTGGAGGGGTCAAAGTCCGCCACATGGGTGGATTCACCCCCGTCTGCCGAGGAGTAGGACTGATTTTCACTTACCATCGTTGACGCGTGGCTGGGGTATCAAGTGGAAGGATAAAAACTGATTTGCGAACGCGCAGGAAATTTAAAGCTTTAATTTTAGGAAATGTTGGCGTGCATCGGACAAGAAAAGACGAATTAGCCTGAGGAGCGAGGAACCCGTCCACGAAGCTAGTTTATCCGCTCTCTTCTGTCGGAAAGGAACTGCCCCCTCTTTCCGGCACTTCGAGCTCCTACGGGCAACTGCCCCGCCCGTAGGGGCTTTCATCTTCACTTGGGCGCCAATCTTCTCTCCTCTCAGCCGCTCACAGAGACTTTGCATAGCGGGTTTGCAGCGACTCAACTTCCAAATCTGTATCGCGTGTAGCCCGCATGGCCCGTACCGCTGCCTCAGCGGCAGCCAGCGTGGTGATGCAGGGCACTCCATGTTGCACGGCCGCCGCTCGAATGCGGCCCTCGTCCGTACGAGCGCCTTTTCCACTGGGCGTATTGAGGATTAGCTGAACATCGTCATTCTTCAAATAATCAATAAGATTTGGGTGACCTTCGGCCAACTTTTTGACCCGAGTCACCTCAACACCACCTTCTTCCAGCCGTGCCGCCGTTCCCGAGGTGGCAAGAATTTCAAACCCGAGTTCTCGCAACTCCATCCCGATGGCCTTGGCTGCCTCTTTGTGGCGTGCGCTAAGGCTGATAAAGATTTTTCCTGATTCAGGTAGCAGACTGCCTGCAGCGATTTGGCTTTTAGCAAATGCGAGCGAGAACTTGTCGCTCACGCCCATCACTTCTCCAGTACTCCTCATCTCCGGTCCCAGCACGATATCGACTCCAGCAAATTTTCTGAAAGGGAAAACGCTTTCCTTGATGGAGACGTGCCGTGGAATCGGCTCGGTGGTAATGCCCTGTTCAGCCAGCGAGATTCCTGCCATGACCTTCGTCGCAATACTCGCCACCGGCACTCCCGTCGCTTTGGCCACGAACGGTGCTGTACGGGAGGCTCGAGGATTGACCTCAAGCACGTAGAGAATCAGACCTTGGCCTTCCGACTTGATCGCAAACTGAATGTTCATCAGTCCTATGACATTCAATTTCTGGGCAAGCTTCTTAGTCGCCTCACGAATTTCGTGAAGTACCGGCTGCGTCAAACTGAATGGCGGTATCGCACACGCTGAGTCACCTGAATGGACACCAGCCTCCTCAATGTGCTCCATGATGCCCATGATCACACAGTCAGTTCCATCTGCGATGGCATCGACATCCACCTCAGTCGCATCTTCCAAGAAGCGGTCGATCAACACAGGTTGCCCGTCTGCGACCACAAACGCCTCAGCCACATAGCGATCAAATTGGGCTTGGTCGTAACAAATTTCCATCGCCCGTCCCCCGAGCACAAAACTCGGCCTGACCAGCATCGGAAACCCGATCACCTTGGCCTCAACCCGAGCTTCATCCATATTTCGAGCGATACCGCTGGGCGGTTGCCTCAACCCCAGTTCATCAATCAACTGCTGGAACAACTCCCTGTCTTCTGCCGCCTCGATGGTGTCAACACTAGTACCAATCACTGGCACGCCCGCCTCAGCCAAACCTCTTGCCAGATTCAGTGGTGTTTGTCCACCAAATTGAACGATCACACCGTCCGGTTGAATCGCATCACAGATATTCAGAACATCCTCAATCGTGAGCGGTTCAAAAAACAACATGTCGGATGTGTCATAATCAGTACTCACCGTCTCTGGATTACTGTTCACCATGACACTTTCGATTCCGATGTCACGCAAAGCAAAACTTGCATGGCAGCAGCAATAATCAAATTCGATTCCCTGCCCGATACGATTGGGACCGCCGCCCAAAATGACCACCCGTTTCTTGTCACTCTTCGGGGGCAACTCATCCTCCATTTCATAAGTGCTGTAGTAGTAAGGCGTATACGCCTCGAACTCAGCGGCACATGTATCAACACTTTTGAAGACGGGCTTCACACCCAATTCCAAACGTCGGGCTCGAACTTGGGTTTCCGTGGAAGATGTGATTTTCGCGATTTGGCGATCAGAAAAACCATCCCGCTTTGCCTCCCACATCTGTTCACGGGAAAATCCGTTGAGCGAACCGATTTCGATAAGGCGATTTTCGTGCTCGATGATCTGAGCAAGATGATCAAGGAACCAAGCATCAATATGTGTTAAGCCGAATACCTCATCGATGGTCATTCCCGCTTTCAGGGCATACCGGATATAGAAAATCCGCTCCGCACCAGGAGTACTCAATTTCGCTCTGATTTCATCAAGATCAGGCTGCTGCTCGGTTCCCCAGAGGTCCCGGTTATCACTGCCCAAGCCGAACGCGCCAACTTCCAAACCGCGCATCGCTTTCTGCATCGATTCACGAAACGTCCGGCCAATGGCCATCGTTTCTCCGACACTTTTCATTTGCGTCGTCAGTGTTGCATCAGCCTCAGGAAATTTCTCAAATGCAAATCGAGGCATCTTTGTGACGACATAATCGATCGTTGGCTCGAAGCAGGCTTTGGTTTGCTTGGTAATGTCGTTTGGCAACTCCCACAAGCGGTAACCAATGGCCAACTTGGCTGCGATTTTCGCGATTGGAAAACCTGTCGCTTTACTCGCAAGTGCACTTGAACGACTAACGCGCGGGTTCATCTCGATTACGATCATCCGGCCCGTATTGGGCTCGATCGCAAACTGAATGTTACTGCCACCCGTTTCCACGCCAATTTCACGAATCACAGCCAACGAAGCATCACGCATTCGTTGGTATTCCTTGTCGGTCAATGTCTGTGCGGGAGCCACTGTGATCGAGTCACCAGTGTGAACTCCCATCGCATCAAAATTTTCGATGCTACAAATGATGACCACATTGTCTTCTTTATCCCGTACAACCTCCATCTCGTACTCTTTCCAACCGATGATCGATTCCTCAATCAGAACTTCGGTGACGGGAGATTGATCAAGACCGTTCTGCACAAGGGAATCAAAATCGTCCTTGTTGTATGCGATCGCTGAACCGCTGCCTCCCATCGTAAAACTGGGTCGTACAACGGCAGGCAAGCCGACATCCTGAAGAGCTTCACGTGCATGCTGCAGCGTTTTGACGGTGTGTCCATTGCAGGTGTCCAAGCCAATTTTATCCATGGCCGCTTTAAACTGCTCACGCTCCTCAGCCTTGGCAATAACCGCCGCGTTCGCGCCGATCATCTCGACTCCATGCTTTTCCAATACCCCGTTGGCTTCAAGGTCCATTGCACAGTTCAAGCCTGTCTGGCCTCCCAGCGTAGGCAACAGCGCATCTGGTTTTTCCTTGGCGATGATCTTTTCAATCATCTGCCACGTCAGTGGCTCGATATAAGTCGAGTCCGCCGTGTCAGGATCTGTCATGATGGTCGCGGGATTGCTGTTGACCAATACGACTTCGTAACCCTCCTCTCGAAGAGCCTTACAAGCCTGAGTGCCCGAATAGTCAAATTCACAAGCCTGCCCAATGACAATTGGACCGCTGCCGATAATAAGAATCTTGGTGATGTCGTCGCGACGAGGCACGTTTTTATTTCCAACGGCGTGGAGCTTAAGGGGTCATACACAGAACTTACACGGAGCCAACCCTCAATTCCAAACTTAAGGAATCCTAACTCGCGCCCTCAGCACTCTCGGAGGTCTAACACCGACGACAGAGCATGAGAATTGACACCTGCAAATTGAGGCAGAGGATAGCAGAAAACCGCCGAGTCGTAGAGGACGTACCCAAAACGTATGACAAAAGACCCTGCCACTCATACCAAAGACGGAATCAAGACCTTCCCTGCGGTCCCATTACGGCGTTTTTTCCTATCAACCGATGGATTTCAAACCGTTCCTGCCGCAGAGTCTTCCCCAAAATGAGCTTATTCGAGTTCTGTCGCATGGACCGCCATCCAGGAGTATTTGGCTCGCCCTCTCGGAAATAGTGCCAGAGCTAAGGTGCGTCCTTGTTGGAAGGATCCGAATCTCGTGATTTCCGACGTACCAGACCATACCGCCACACAAATCCTGCCGCGATGAAGGCTGCCCCTACCAGTGTCCACCACCGGGGGAACTCATAAGTGGCATAATTCCGCCACGCCAGAAACGTCCAAACCGGCACCATCACTGGTTCCAACAACGTGATCAACGACGCCTCATTGCTCTCCACTTCTCGAACCGCCCACGCAAAGATCATGTACGGAATCGCCAACTGCACTGCCCCCAGACAAAACAGAGCGATCCATTGCCCACCGTGTGGGAGCGGAGCCTTGCCAATGACCAATGGAGCCAGACACACGACACTAAAAAGATGATTCACCAATCCGAGCCAAGCTACATCAACACCACGAAGTCTCCTCAGGGAGACCATGACGACCGCATACATTAATCCTGAAAACAGCGCAAGACCCACAGGCCCAGTGACGAGTGACTCATCTGCCACTTGTGATTCCATTCCAATGATGAAAACAATCCCCACCAACGACAATCCCACCATCACCCAATCACTACGCCGCGGACGATCACCAACGCCAAGTAACCCAGCGACCGCAACCCAAGCAGGTCCCACGTATTGCAACCAGATCGTGGTTGTCTCCGATCCATTCACCATCGCGACAAGAAAAGAATAAGTCATCGCGACAAAGGCCATCGACATCGGCACCATCGCGATACGGAACTGTGGGCGGCGAACAAATGGCAGTACAGTCAGAGCCGCGAAAACTGCACGCCAAAATGTCAATGCAACACCACGTGTTTCCATTGGCCAATCATCAAACCATGGAGCCTTGGCATAAAACCCACTCGTACTCCATAACAATGCGGCGACCACAACCAGAAGACGCGAACGATCCCGACGTGAAAGATTAGGCATCAGTTTTCAGTCGAATCAGACTGGGGCCAACTCGCCACAACCTGCACAGGCAGATGATCACTGGCATAACGGCCTGAAGAGGTTTTCGGATCAAGCGTTGACAGTCGTTCAATCCTGACCGACCCCCGAACAAAGATGTGATCGATGATCCGACCAGAGGCAATCTCCCTAAATCCATTCCACGTGCTTGCAGGGCCAGTGACCTTCTGCTTACTCAGCACACGCGCATCCTTCAACGTTTGTTCGCCGACCAATGCCATGTAAGGCGGAGATCTTTGCAAACAATTGAAATCACCCATCACAACGCTTGGGATTGCCACAGGCTGATCACCGACCACTCGCTTGATCAACCGAGCACTTTCTAACCGCGCCGTTGAACCACGATGATCAAAATGTGTGTTGGCAACCCATAATTTTCTCCCGGTCAGCCTGTCTTTCACAAGCATCCAGGTACAAGTTCTGGGTAGGGAAGCGTCCCACCCTGCAACACCGACTTGCTCAGGATCATTACTTAACCAAAAAGTTCCCCGCTCCAAGACTGCGAAGCGAGTCCTTCTGATACCAATGGGTGCGTGCTCACCACGACTGCGGCCGTCATCTCGACCGACACCATAAAAATCGAGTTCCGGAAGCCTTGCCACCAGCGTTTTCAGTTGCC
>Ga0315322_10001932_pt1 | contig 16073 bp, 12 predicted proteins | sample M110021515metaG_FD_203461 | JGI IMG/M metagenome (GOLD analysis project Ga0315322, IMG submission 203461) | Ammonia-oxidizing marine archaeal communities from Monterey Bay, California, United States - M1 100m 21515 | ecosystem: Environmental > Aquatic > Marine > Intertidal zone | place: USA...
GGGGAAACTTCTAGAACCACATGGCTCTCAGTAATTTTGGTTATCCTCCCTAACTGACCGCCACTAGTTACGACCTCATCACCCTTCTGTAGACCCTCAACCATTGCCTTCTGATCTTTTGTTCGCTTTGTCTGGGGACGAATTACCACGAAGTAGAATATTGCTATGACTAACGCTATCAGAGGTAGCTCCATTAACATACCTGCTCCAGCTGGGGCAGCAGCCTGTGCATAAGCGTCACTAATCAACATAGTATTTCTCCATGGGAGGTTTCAAAGGAGATGCATTTTAGCATGATGCAACGTTAGCCTGAAATTCTTGTACATATTCCCCAAATTGACCACTCTCTATGGCAAGACGAATCTCACTCATTAATTGCTGGTAGTAATACAAATTATGTAACGTATTAAGGTGCGAACCAAGAATTTCGTTAATTTTCTGCAGATGATGTAAATAGGCACGAGTAAAATTGCGACAGGTATAGCAACCGCAATTTTCATCTGGTGGCGCTATGTCCTTACGATATTGGTGATTACGCAATTTGAGCACCCCATTCCGGGTGAATAACCAACCATTACGGGCATTACGTGTTGGCAAAACGCAATCAAACATATCCACACCCTGAGAAACGGCATTGAGAATGTCGGCTGGAGTTCCGACGCCCATCAGATAACGTGGCTTGTTAACAGGTAACTGATGGACAGAATGTTTAAGAATACGTTTCATATCACTCTTGGGCTCGCCTACTGACAGTCCTCCTATAGCATACCCATCAAAATTTATATCCTTCAGCTCCGAGAGAGATAAATCGCGTAAATTCTCATACATTCCACCCTGAATAATGCCAAATAACGCATTAGGATTTCCTCCATCACTATCATGAGCACACCTTGAGCGTTCAGCCCAGCGTAAACTTAACTCCATGGATTTCTTTGCCGTTGGCTCATCTGCTGGATAAGGCGTACATTCATCAAATATCATTACGATATCTGAGTTTAGTGAACGTTGAATACTTATGGACTCCTCTGGAGTAAGAAAGCATGCATCGCCATTTATAGGTGATCGAAATTTTACCCCTTGCTCGGTAATCTCTCTCATTTTCCCCAGACTAAAAACTTGGAACCCCCCTGAATCAGTCAGGATAGGTCTGTCCCAACCCATGAATTTGTGCAACCCGCCGTGTGCATCGATTACGTCCAAACCTGGCCGAAGCCACAGATGAAAAGTATTTCCAAGAACTATATGCGTATTGATTTCCTTTAATTCTTCTGGAGGCATTGCCTTTACCGCACCATAGGTGCCTACTGGCATAAAAGCCGGCGTCTCCACCTTTCCGTGGGCTGACGTTAAAGTTCCACGACGAGCCAAACCTTCACTAGCGTTTATCTGAAATTTCATATTTGTTTTTCTATTAACATAGCATCGCCATAACTAAGAAAGCGGTAGCTCTTGTCTATCGCATGCTGATACGCCTGACATATGTTTTCCGAACCACCAAATGCAGACACTAGCATCATTAGAGTTGAGCAAGGAAAATGGAAATTTGTTAGTAATCTATCAACTACATTTAAGCGATATCCTGGTGTAATGAAAATATCTGTATCACCATAGCCAGATATTAATTTACCATTACCAGCCTTGGCTGCGGCCTCTAATGCCCGTAGGGATGTTGTGCCGACTGCAAGTACACGCCCACCTAAAGATTTTGCCAATCGAATATCTTCGACTGTTTTTTCCGGTACATAATAAATCTCTCTATGCATTTTATGATCATTAATATTATCAACTTTTACCGGTTGAAATGTACCTGCACCTACATGCAATGTTACATACGCAATTATTATTCCCATCTCACGTAACTTTAATAGCATAGCCTCATCAAAATGTAACCCGGCGGTCGGCGCAGCAACCGCACCCTTTTCCTTCGCATAAATAGTTTGATAACGGACCTCATCCTCTTGCGTTACTTCCCTTGGGATATAAGGCGGTAATGGCAAATTACCATAATGATCAAGCAACTCAATTACAGTATTTTTGTGGTCAAAACGTAATATGTAAAAATCATTCTCTCGCCCTAATACTGTTACTGAAATCACTCCAGAGAGTTTAAATGTAGAACCATCTTTAGGAGGATGACTTGCACGTATCATCGCAAGCACACAATGCTCATCCAAAATACGCTCCACCATAACTTCTAATTTGCCGCCACTTTCTTTCTCACCAAGCAAACGCGCCTTAATCACGCGTGTGTCATTAAATATGATTACATCACCAGACTGCATATATTTAGGAAGATCAACAAACATTGCATCTTGCAAGGCTCCCTTTTTTCCATCCAAACACAGCATTCGACTCCCTGCGCGTTGCGTAATTGGGAACTGAGCAATTAGCCTTGGCGGCAGAGAAAAATTAAAATCCTGAGTTTTCATCCGATATATTATAACGGCGTACTATATATCTACCCATATTGGTTGCAACTTCATATGTTCTTTAATTTAGTTATGATCTTATAGCCATAAGATAGATGAAAAATTCTCTGCAATAATTAACTTGGTAATTACATAAAATATAAGCCGTATATATGTCACAGTATCTATAAATGCAGGATTATGAATCCTAAAATAAACCATGTAAAAAATGCCGTTGTTATGGCTATTATTTTGCTAACCAGCAAAGGAATATATGCACAAGAGATCATAACGATTGCAAATGATCTGATATCACCATTCAAGATTAGCGGGTATGTTGAAGCATACGGTTCTACTGCTTTGAACAATCCTCCTAATAACAGAAAACCATCTCTATTTGTAAGCCATAGCCGAAATAATGAACCAGCAGTAAATCTGGCATTCTTAAAAACAGAATATGACACTGAAAATATTAAAGCCAATTTTGCACTGGCTGTAGGCACCTATATGCGTGCTAATTATGCAACAGAATCAGGTTTACTCAAAAATCTCTATGAGAGTAGCATTGCACTAAAAATCTCAAGAAAAAATAATACATGGATTGAAATGGGCGTTTTTTCTTCCCATATTGGATTTGAAAATGCTAAAGGTAGTGATAACTGGACTTTAACAAGGAGCCTCACAGCTGAAAATATCCCCTATTATGAATCCGGTGCAAAAATTAGCCATACTTCAAATGATGAAAAGTGGTTTATGAGTTTACTCATTCTAAGTGGATGGCAGCGTATTAAACCTGTTGATGGAAATACCCTTCCCTCATTTGGCACACAAATTATTTACAGCCCTTCTTCAAGGATAACTTTCAACAGCAGTACATTTATTGGTACTGACTCACCTAATCAGAGAAGGTTGATGCGATATTTTCATGATTTCTACAGTACCTTTAAACTGAGTAGCAAACTTGCTGCAACGATTGGTTTTGATATTGGCATGGAACAGAAAAGCAAAGGCTCGTCAACTTTCAACACATGGTTTAATTCGACGGCTATTATGCGCTACACCCCTACAACAAATACGGCTATAGCCGTAAGAGGAGAGTACTTCGACGACAGAGATAGCGTACTTCTATCGTCTACATCACCGAATGGCTTTAGAACATGGGCCTTCTCTGCAAATTTTGATTGGAACATCACGAAGAATTTTCTCTGGCGAGCCGAGGCGAGATCTCTTATTAATAAAGATAATATTTTTACCAGACAGGACGGTACTATCACAAATAATAATACAATCTTCACGACAGCACTGGCTATAAACTTCTGATAAAACGCAGTTTAAGTATAGCTAATTAGTCATCATAAAATTTCCATTGCACCACTTCTTAATACCCTGAAGAGGACAGGAAGATACGCCGAGATCCTATAAAAACCCAATTATATATTTGTTATCACAACATTCCTGCGATAGTCTGAGTTACAATTAATCATAATCTCCTAGACTATTTATAAGCCTATACTTATTTGTATAAATTAATTTTTCAAGCTTCTAATCTGATGAGATAGAGTTTGCCGGGATGGCGGAATTGGTAGACGCACGGGATTCAAAATCCCGCGAGGGCAACTTCATGGGGGTTCAATTCCCCCTCCCGGTACCAAATATAACTACTATCATAGTTAAATAGCCATTATGTCGATAATTACTATTAGCTAATACAAATCAATATGACAATATCAGTCTATGGTGGCACAGGTTTTATTGGGGGTGTTTTCTGCCGGAAATATCCGAATGATGTCATAAAAATAAAAAGAGAAATAAGAAAACCGAAATCCAAAGAAATCCTTTACTTTATAAGCACGACGAGTAACTACAATGTTCTAGAAAGTTTGAGAATGGATGTTGATAATAATATTTCTGTGCTAATAGAAACTCTAGAGAATTGCAAAGATAAAGACCTTGTTTTTAATTACATCAGCACGGGATTTGTTTATGGGAGCGATATAATTAATGCTGTTGAAACAGATAATTGCAACCCAGGTGGATTTTATTCAATTACAAAAAGATCCGCTGAAATGCTGCTGATTTCTTTTTGTGAGACATTTAACGTCAAGTATCGAATTTTACGTCTGGCAAATGTTTATGGTACCGAAGATCTAGAATCCTCTGGCCAAAAAAATGCATTAGGATTTTTGATCAAATTACTAAAGGAAAATAAAGAAATTAGTCTCTATGATGGTGGTGATGTCTTAAGAGATTATTTACATGTTGAAGATGTTTGTAGCGCTATAAAATTGGTACTGGAAAGGGGTGAAGTAAACAATATTTATAATATAGCCAGCGGTAAACCACAAAAATTTTATGACATTATTATGTCAGCAAAACAGTATCTAGGTAGTAACAGCAATGTCATTCCGATAGAAGCGCCAGAATTTTATAAGAAAACACAGGCAAAAAACTTTTCTCTGAACATCGATAAACTAAAGAATCTTGGGTTTGAAGAAAAAATATACTTAGAAGATGGAATAAAGCTATTATGTCGTTAAATAAACTAATCGTCGAATTTATAAGAAGAAATGGGACTTGAAATCTATCGAATTAAATTGTCTAATCCGGCTCAATTCTAGCCATATGATAAGCATCACCAGTCCATAGGGTCAACATCACCATTCCACATGGGATCATCATCTTGATTCCAATCTGGATCGACATCTTGATTAGTCGTACTATCTTTATAAAGATTACCCCCTGCATATTCATCCAGATGAATACATCCCGTATTTATTACAAATACTAATATGGCTATTAATAATTGCTTCATTTAATTTTTTTAGTACTAATCGTCAGTTTCCTAAATAGAATGGAACTGGTTCCGGGTACAAATGTAATTTACCCTCAACTTTTTAGCTTCTTTTTTTCTACCTCCAGTAATCTAGCGATTAATCTTTAGACTCTATTTAATCTTTCTAAGTTCAATATTATTGGCACACTCAGCCAAAAGAACAGGAGCAAACAAAAATAGATAAGGCCATGATTCAATTGTTGTTACTTACTCTACATTACTTAAAGAGAAGTTCAAGTAGACTACATGAAGTTCTACCCTACTAACTCTTGCCATTCAAAAGGCTTAAGAGTAAACTTGATTAATTGTTACAAAATCAAGTTCTATGATGGCCGATACTATAAGAACCCATGGAGGCAGACGCTCAGGTGCTGGGCGCAAACCAGGCAGTAGCATAGCTCAACCCACTACAGTCATACGCGTTCCGACAAACACGGCTAAAATTATCAAGAGCTTTATCTCTACTCTAACAGAAGAGCGCCCGTTACAAACACACGCTAAGCTCTCTGAGCTAATCCAATTCGTACGAACTAAACAACATACCGTTTTTCCACTCTACACATCAAAAGTAGCCGCCGGCTTCCCATCTCCAGCTGATGATCATGTTGAGAAACGGCTCAATCCAAGCGACTATCTTGTGGAAAATGAGGCCGCAACTTTCTTCGTACGCGTCAAAGGTGACTCAATGACAGAGGCCGGCATCTTCGATAATGATGTGCTAGTTATTGACCGATCAAGAACCCAACAGAATGGAGATATTGTCCTTGCAATACTAGATGGGGAATTTACCGTAAAAATTTTAAAGAAATCTAAAAAAGGTATAGCCCTTATTCCAGCTAACCAAAATTATTCAGTTATTGAAATCAAAGAAGAGCAGTCCTTTGAAATTTGGGGTGTTGTCACCGGATCCATGCGAAAATTTAAATGAACCACTCTATCGCTCTCGTTGACTGCAATAATTTTTATGTAAGTTGTGAGCGAGTATTTAATCCAAAATTAAAAAATAAACCGGTAGTAGTACTTTCCAATAATGATGGTTGTGCAGTTGCCAGAAGCGAAGAGGTAAAGGCACTTGGCGTGAGAATGGGAGAGCCTTGGTTTCAGTTTAAACGCTTAACAGAAAAACATAACATTATTATCTGTTCTTCTAATTATGCACTGTATGCCGACATGTCCGATCGAGTAATGAGCGTTCTCTCCAAATTTAGCCCCAACCAAGAAATATACTCTATTGATGAATGCTTTCTAGATCTCACCGGATTCTGCAAAGATGATCTAACTACCTATGCACAAAAAATCTGTAGATGTATTCAACAACAAACGGGGTTACCTGTATGCATAGGAATTGGAGCATCAAAAACACTAGCAAAGCTTGCGAACTACATTGCTAAAAAAAATTTAGCATTCCAAGGCGTATGCAATTTCAATGCCATGGCGATACAGGAACAAAATAAATGGCTACACAAGATTAAAATTGAAAAGATATGGGGCATTGGCAAACAACTTTTGCCAAAATTACAACAGATTGGTATTTACAATATCAATGACCTGAAAAATATTAATCCGCGCATACTAGATTTGAAGTTTTCTATCTCTTTGGAAAAGACCATCTACGAGCTTAATAATATAGTTTGTTTCAAATTGGAGGGAACAACCGCGAAAAAAAAACAGATAACCTGCTCCCGCTCTTTTAGTGTACTGATAACTAACTTTAAAAGTCTAGAGCAATCCATAGCTCTCTATGTCACCCGCGCTGCTGAAAAATTACGCCGACAAAATTCATATACGGGATCGATCCATATTTATATCTGTACCAGTCCATTCAATAAGAAAGAATCTTGTTACGAAAACAGCATAACTATTCCATTGCCAGAGCAAACAGACAATACTCTGACACTTATACAATTTTCATTATTCGGATTGCGTAAAATTTACCGCAACGGATATAAATACCAAAAGGCAGGAATCATCCTATCTAAAATTGTATCAAATAAAAAATACCAACCTGACCTATTTAGTAAAAAGGAGGGGCGAAGAAAATCAAATAACCTAATGGCAGTGCTTGATCAAATTAACACGCTGATGGGAAAGAGAACATTGATAATTGCAGCCGAGGGAATAACACAACCATGGAAGATGAGACAAAATAATATGAGCCCAAGATATACGACTAACTGGAATGATTTGATAGTAGCTAATCAGCTTATATAAAGAAGCTCTAACCAACGCTGAATCTCTGTAATTTATACAACAAGGGACTCTCAACCCTTACAAAATCTCCATAAATTAGATTCTCTAATAATAAAAGCTCCTATGATTAAGCCAAAATATCCCATTATCCTATATAGATAGTAGACTCCCTCACGTTAGCCCATACAGGTGGTATAGGTGCTTATATTTAATTTATGCAACTTACGTGCTAAAATGTGGTCATATAGATAGTTTAACAAGATATTAAACAAGGAGAACAACATAAAGACCATACTTGCTAATCCGAGAGGGTTCTGTGCTGGCGTAGTACGCGCGGTAGAAATCGTGGAGCAAGCACTGTTACTTTATGGGGCTCCAATTTATGTTCTACACCAAATTGTTCATAACCAACAGGTAATCCAAGATCTGGAAGCACGCGGAGTCATTTTTACCGAAGACATGAAGAGCATTCCGCCCAAAACGGTAACTGTCCTCAGTGCTCATGGCGTATCCGATGCCGTTATGGAAACTGCCAAAGCTCAAGATTTGGAGATTATCGATGCGACCTGTCCGCTTGTTACCAAAGTTCATTTACAAGCTAAACGTTATAGCAAAAGTGGGCATGAAGTGGTAATTATTGGCCATCGAGGCCATGTTGAAGTGGAAGGTACATACGGGCGAGTGCGTGGAACAGTCCATGTGGTTGGTACTGTAGAAGATGTTCAGGCTCTAGTGGTTTCTGATCCGAAACAAGTATCCTATGTGACCCAGACTACTCTTAGTCTAGATGATACACGTTCCATCGTGGAGGCCTTGAAAGATCGTTTTCCGGAAGTAAAGGGTCCTGAATTGTCCGATATCTGCTATGCAACACAAAATCGCCAGAATGCTGTGCGGAGTCTTGCAGAAAAAGTTGATGTCATTCTGGTAGTCGGCGCTCGAAATAGCTCCAATTCTGCGCGTTTACAGGAAGTAGGTGAAATGAGTGGTGTAGATGCTTATTTAATTCAAGATGCTAACGAAATTTCACCAGACTGGTTTGCTAATAGCTCCGACATAGGTGTAACTGCTGGCGCCTCTACTCCTGAAATATTAGTACAGGGTGTTCTTGATCGTTTGCGGAGTCTTGGAGTGAACAACATCGAAGAGATGGAAGGAGTATCGGAAGACATCACATTTAAGCTGCCTGCATCGCTATTGAGAGAACAGAAATCTTTGTAATCACAACAATAAATTCTAATATAACTATGAATGACTATCATTCGGCCTATTAAATTAATCTTGGAGAGATTTGCTCATGGGAGTTCCAATACGTCAACAGCTAGCTGTAGCCAGCTATTTATTAAAACAGAAATTTAATGGGGTAAAAAAATACCCGATGGTTTTAATGCTGGAGCCACTCTTTCGTTGCAATCTGGCCTGCGGAGGTTGTGGGAAAATAGATTATCCTGATGAGACCTTAGATAAACGTCTTTCATATGAAGAATGTATGCAGGCTGTAGATGAATGTGGTGCGCCGATGGTATCAATTCCGGGTGGAGAACCACTGATCCACAAAGAAATGCCACAAATAGTCGAGGGCATTGTAGCGCGTAAAAAATATATCTATCTATGCACAAATGCCCTTTTATTGAAGAAAAGAATTAATGATTATAAGCCATCCCCCTATTTAACTATGTCTGTCCATCTAGATGGAATGAAAGAAAGGCATGATAATTCTGTCTGCCAAGAAGGAGTCTTTGATCGGGCAGTTGAGGCCATAAAGATAGCTGTAGAAAAAGGCTTTAGAGTCACTGTGAACTGCACTCTCTTTCAGGGGGAGACCCCAGAAGATGTTGCTGAATTTCTTGACTACGCTATGACTCTAGGTATAGAGGGGGCAACTATTGCACCCGGATTTAGTTATGAAAAAGCACCCCAGCAAGATGTATTTATTAAAGGAGAAGACACCAAAAATCTGTTCCGAGGTATTTTTAAACTTGGCAAAAAACGGGACTGGAAATTAAACCATTCCACACTATACCTTGATTTTCTTGCAGGCAATCAGAGCTATGATTGCACCCCATGGGGGAATCCAACCCGTAATATATTTGGCTGGCAAAAACCCTGCTATTTACTATCGGATGAAGGCTATGCATCTAGTTTCCAAGAGCTTTTAGAGGACACTCCTTGGGAGAAATATGGGAATACTAATAACCCGAAATGTGTGCAATGTATGGCGCACTGTGGTTATGAAGCAACTGCAGTTGAAGATATGTTGCAACATCCTCTGAAAGGACTACTTACATCTATACGGGGTCCAAAAACTGTAGGGGCAATGGTAGCTGAACCAGTTCCCAAATGGATAACCGAAGAACAAGGAAAAAAAAGTACACTTTCAGAAATTCCTGTTACAGTTAAATTATAATTAGCTTATACCTGAATATTGATTTAGTAGCTTTTTATAAAAACGGGAATGATTTTGTTTAGTATAAACTGAACAAATCACTATCTCTTTTGCCAGTTACACTAATTAGCGGTATTCTCTTCTTTTTGGTAAGAGATCTTACCTGAGCAAGCAATATTTATACAAGTAATTTCCTTGCTCAGCCCCCTTACTATATACTTAAACATAATCAGAATTTGTTAGCCATATTTTCTATATGCATATATATGTTGAAAAGCCAAAAATTATGAAAATTTCTCTAGAAGCCAGATCAGCGTTGCATCTTCTTATAGTGATAGCAATGCTTCTGTACATACCGGTGGCTTGGACCCAAGAACCAGAGACTACTCCCGCCAAAATCATAAAGAGTCTGCACGGTTCCTTGCTAGAGGCAATGCGGGGAGGAGAAAAACTTGGATTCCAGGGTCGCTATAAATTATTAACTCCAGCAATTGAGAACTCTCATGATCTTGGCTTCATTGTAAAAACTATTCTAGGAAGACAATGGACTAAGCTAAGCGGTGAGCAGCAACAAATTCTTATTAACCACTTCCGCGAACTCAGTATTAGCACCTATTCAGGGTGGTTCAAAGAATATAATGGTGAAAAATTTAAATATATTGAGCAAAAAAAAATGCCTAGAGATTATATATTGGTACGCAGCCAATTTACCCGCTCTAATGGTGATACTGTAAGCTTCGACTACCTGCTCCGTCAGAATAAAAAAGGCTGGAGAATCATTAATATTTTGGCTGATGGCGTCAGTGATCTTGCACTGAAACGTGTAGAGTACCGTTCCATTCTTAAACAAAAAGGCTTTAAAGATTTTATCGATATGCTCAAGAAAAAAATTGAGTTAACTAAAAAAAATTAAGCGCTAATCATACAAACCATTCCCTGAAGGACAACCCACAATAGTGGAAGCTTCGAAAGGACATATCTACAGCATTTTTGGACGCTGGGCTGCCACTTCATATCTATACGCGCCATGGATAATTCTTGTAGTGGTGCTTGCCGCTATGAGCTGTTCCGTATATATATCACGTAATCTTGGTATGAATACAGATACCACAGAGATGCTCGCAGAGCATCTGCCGTTTCGTGTCAATCTGAAACACTACAATAAAACGTTCCCTCAGGAAATGGAGAGCATGTTAGTGGTATTGGATGCCCCTACGCCGGAACAAGCATATGCTACCGCCGGTCGCCTTTCCTATCTCTTAAGAAATGACACGCAAAATTTCCAAGATGTATACGCCCCAAATGTGGATTCTTTTTTCATACAGAATAGCCTACTTTACGAGAGCATTCCTGAGCTGGAAAAAATTGCTGACCATATGGCTAATGCACAACCGTTGATCTCCCATATTGCTCAAGACCCAACATTACAAACTTTTATTTCTGTACTCTCTGGGGCGACAGATGAATTACGTAAGGGACGCAATCTGGAACTAGGGCCTTTATTTCATAGTTTGAGTGAGACTTTAAATGCCAGGCTTACAGAGGTACCACGCGTTCTTTCATGGCAAGAACTATTCCGAGGTAAGCCACAAAAGAACAGATATCAAGAATTTATTATGGTAAAACCAAAACAGGATTTTACCCAGCTATATCCTGCTGAGAAATCAATCTCTGCAATACAAGCTGCTGCATCTAAAATTGGCTTAACAGATGACAGCCCTATACAAATGCGCATTACTGGTGAGGTAGCCTTAGCTGATGAAGAACTCAACAGCTCACTACGCGGCATGGAATATGCGGGAATAATTACTTTTGTATTAATTTCATTAGTACTTTTTTTTGCAATGCGTACGATTAGGCTGTTACTTGCAGTAATAATCTGCCTTATCTTAGGTCTAATTTTTACTGCAGCTTTTGCTACGGCTGCAATCGGCCACTTGAATATTATCTCTATCGCTTTTGCAATACTGTACATTGGTCTTGGCGCTGACTTTGCAATCCATTTTCTACTACGGCACAGAGAAATAATAGAGAGAGGGGTATCAAAAAAAGATGCTATCTACGAATCCGGAATTGTAGCTGGGGGCGCATTAACTGTATGCGCCTTAACTAACGCTATTGCCTTCTATGCTTTTATACCTACTGATTTCAGCGGAGTAGCTGAATTAGGAGTTATTTCTGGAACTGGAATGCTGATTAGTCTACTGGTTACCCTTACTATTGGCCCAGCTCTGTTGCGCTATATACCTAAACAATCTAAATTGAAATCCAACATTGATACCTCTCTTAGCAGAGTACTCGAAATATCATTTAAATGGCAAAAATTAATATATACCACTATCTTCCTTGGACTATTATCTGCAGTCATACTCTTTCCTCAGCTAAAATTTGACTATAATTTATTGAATATGCAGGACCGTACAGGAGAAGCTGTAAAAACCTTTAAGGAATTACTGTCGGAAGTAGATAACTCGCCCTGGTATGTAGCTGTATTAGCTAAAAATCGTAAAGAAGCGGATCTTTTAGTAGAAGATCTAACAAAACTAAAGGAGGTAAAAAGAGTAGTAACTATTCTTAATTTTGTACCAGAAGAACAGGAAATGAAACTCCCACTTATTGAAGAGATGGCAATTACCACCGGACCGATCACCATATCGATGCCATCGCAAGTGAATAATAAACAAACACTGATAAAGCAACAAAAAGAATTAGATAAGCTTAGTAACACTCTAGGCCATTTCATTACTGAGAAGCCTGACCATATTTTATTGGCTCCTGCCCGTGCTCTAAAGAATTCATTGGCAGCACTTTTTGAACATCTTAACAAAAATGATACTGCAAATAGAGAGAAGCTATTACATTCGGTAGAAGAAGATTTGCTCGTAACTTTACCTACTTCTTTACAACGTATGCAGACTGCTATTGAGGCTTCTACCACATTCAGTAAAGAAGATCTTCCAGCACCTTTAATAAGCCGCTGGTACAGCCATGCTGACGAATACAAAATAGCTGTCTACCCGTCAGAGGATATAGATGACAACGATGCACTAAAACGCTTTGTTCGAGCGATCCAGAAAGTTGCACCGCAAGCTACTGGGGGTCCCATGGTAAGCTTGGCAGCTGGTGAAGCTGTCGTACAAGCATTCATACAAGCATTTTCATTAGCTTTAGCTGGGATAGTGATAGCGCTATTAATCTTATTGCGGAGTGTAAAATATACTCTTCTGGTACTAGTCCCACTTCTTCTTTCAAGTATATTTATTGGTATTTTCTCCGTATTGTTCAATCTACCATTTAATTTTGCAAATATTATTGCTCTTCCATTATTACTCGGTATTGGATTAGATAGTAGCCTACATATGGTTCACCGGAGCCGTAGTGATAAACTAGTAGGCGAAACTCTGGCCCATACTAGTACGGTGCGCGCCGTTTTTTATAGCGCGCTAACTTCCCTTGTCACCTTTGCAAGCTTAATGCTCTCTTCCCATCAAGGCACTGCTAGTATGGGAATATTACTTACTGTAGGATTGACTTGCACTCTTATCTGCACCCTCTTTATATTACCTGTTCTGTTAAATGCCTCTACCAAAAAAATAGAAGCTTAGAAATAGCGAGCCCTTTCTTATTACAGGGTGCACTGAAATTAAGGCAGTAATCGGCTGGTACTAACTAGGTTAATAATATATTGAAATAGCCTTATACCCACCCGCGCGCCCTTACAACAAAACCTTTCATAAATATCATAATCAAAAGCAGCTCTTTTTGCTGTACAGAACCACTCGAAACGAATTACTATAACGAAAATATAGAAAAGGCTAAAAATAGGTATGAAACCAAGCTATTTAAATGCTGTTTTGCTGGTATTATTTACTGCATTAGCTACAGGCTGCGCGACAGTTTTATCTGAGCCCAAGGAAGATAAGAGCACAGGATACTCTTACTCCGGAAAAAAATTTGATTCTAATAATCAAGAAATTATAGCTACTGATAAAGAAACTATATCTACTGATAAAGAAACTATATCTACTGATAAAGAAACTATATCTGCTGCTGAGAATCCCTGTTTAGAAGGAGATCCTTATGAAGAAGTTAATCGTCGCTTTTATGACGTAACCGAAGATATTGACCGGGGTATATTCGAACCCGTTGCTGACACATATATAGAGAATGTCCCTGATTCGGTGCGAGAATCAGTTGGAAATTTCTACTCTAACCTTGCATATCCGAATGTGGCTCTAAATGCTTTACTACAAGGCAAAGTAAAACAAGGGGTGGGAGACAGCTTGCGTTTCATTGTAAATACTACAGTAGGCTTAGGCGGGATATTTGACCCAGCAAGCTCTGTAGGTTTGGAAAAGAACGATGAAGATTTTGGGCAAACATTAGGGGTTTGGGGCGTTGACAATACGTCTTATATGTACATACCTATTTTGGGACCAAGCAGTAACCGTGATCTAATTGGCCTTCCTGTCACCATAGCATCAAATATGTTATTTTATGCGGGATTTTTTGTTGGTGCTCCAGTAACTGTTCCCTTAGGTATTCTAGCTGCAGTTGATAAACGTGCGCAGTTTACGGAACAGATGCGTATTCGTGATCAGGCCGCATTAGACCGTTATATATTCACTCGTGAAGCATATTGGCAATATCGAGAAAACCTTGTATTCGATGGCAAGCCACCAACTGAATCTTATGATAATCTCTTTCCTGATGAAGACTTTCTAGATCCTGATGAAGACCCTCAAGATACATCAGATAGATATTTCAAGGAACCCTGCCCTAAGAAATCTTCATAGTATTTTTATGCGCAATAAGCCTGACAAAATTCCTTCTTATACAAAAAAGAAATCGCATCAGACGGTATAATTTGACAGCTATAATAGAAATATTGCCAGCTTATTGTTTACAACAACAAACCGATTCAGTCTGATACACCAGAAGGAAATTTAATGAAAGAAACAGATAACGCTCTTACTAATCTGAGCCAGGAAGATACTAGTTTTACGTCTGATACAACCACCTCTGATTACCAGCAGCCACCAGATCTTGACAAGAAAGAATTAGCTGATGCCTTGGCATCAGCACGCAAAGCGCTACTAGCCTTACAAAAAGAAGATGGTCACTGGTGCTTCCCACTTGAGGCAGATTGTACTATTCCAGCTGAATACGTGTTGATGATGCATTTCATGGATGATATAGATACAGGCCTTGAAATAAAATTAGCTCGGTTTATCAGGACAAAGCAGGATACAGAGCATGGTGGTTGGCCCTTATACTATGGCGGTCACTTTGATCTGAGTTGTACTGTCAAAGCTTACTATGCATTAAAGTTAGTTGGTGACTCCCCAGAGGCTCCACATATGGTAGCTGCTCGTACAGCTATTCTGTCACATGGTGGCGCATCAAAAGCAAATGTCTTTACCAGAATCTTACTTGCGATGTATGGCCAACTCCCCTGGCGTGGTGTTCCTTTTATGCCGGTAGAGATTATTCTACTGCCAAAGTGGTTCCCATTTCATCTGAGTAAAATTGCTTATTGGTCACGTACAGTGACGGTACCGCTGACAATCTTATGCAGCTTAAGAGCAAAAGCTGCTAATCCACATAAAATTAATGTTCGTGAGCTTTTCACTATAGATCCAGAGAAAGAACGTGATTATTTCCCAGTACGAACTCCTCTGAACCGATTATTCTTATTTATTGAACGTACTGCTTCATTATTTGAGCCATTTATTCCAAATATATTACGTCGCATTGCTCTACGCCGAGCAGAACGCTGGATAATAGAACGACTTAATGGCGAATGTGGTCTAGGAGCAATTTTTCCCGCAATGGTAAATGCAAATGAGGCCCTCTCACTACTAGGTTATCCTTATGAACATCCGTATCGAGAACAGTGTCGCAAAGCTTTATTAGGGTTATTGGTTATTGACGATGAACAAGCCTGGTGCCAACCATGCACATCTCCTGTGTGGGATACTGTCTTAGCAAGCTTGGCATTACAGGAAGATATTAGTGCAGATCAAAAACATGTCCGCAAGGCTCTAGACTGGCTAGTCCCTCTCCAAATACTGGATGCCCCTGCTGACTGGCGGGAAGAAAATATAAAACTGGCTGGTGGTGGCTGGGCTTTTCAATACGCAAACCCACATTACCCCGATCTTGATGATACAGCAGCGATAGCCTGGGCAATGCACCAAGCAGACCCTCATATTTATCAAAAAAGTTTATCAAGAGCTGCCAGCTGGCTTAGTGG
>Ga0315322_10001938_pt1 | contig 16042 bp, 11 predicted proteins | sample M110021515metaG_FD_203461 | JGI IMG/M metagenome (GOLD analysis project Ga0315322, IMG submission 203461) | Ammonia-oxidizing marine archaeal communities from Monterey Bay, California, United States - M1 100m 21515 | ecosystem: Environmental > Aquatic > Marine > Intertidal zone | place: USA...
TGTAAGCCTGATTGCACCAATTGCGATGGATGAAGGTCTTCGTTTTGCTATACGAGAAGGCGGCCGTACAGTAGGCGCCGGTGTTGTAGCAAAAATCATCGAATAATCAAGCTAGAGCAATATTCGAAAGCCGAAACACTCTTTAAGGGTGTTTCGGCTTAGTCGTCTCTAAAGGTTATCGGTAAATTAAGTATCAGTCCTTGTTGTGCAGTGAGCGAAAAGCGCTGCAACGAGGCGAAGAAGATTTTTGAAATGGGAGCTTACTGAAGTAAGCGACCAGATCAAAAATCTTATTCAACGAAGTGGCAGCGTTTTGCAGCCACTGCGTCAAAAGAATGAAAGGCCAGTAGCTCAATTGGCAGAGCAGCGGTCTCCAAAACCGCAGGTTGGGGGTTCGATTCCCTCCTGGCCTGCCATTATTAAGGCAGGCAATAGACAGGATAAGTTCTAGAAACTTATAAAGTAAATTTTATGTCAGAACGTATTGAAACTCAGGACAACAAACTTGATCTGGTCAAGTGGGCTATCGTAGCGGCAATAGTAATTGCCGGTATATATGTGAATTCCTATTTCTCCGCTGAGTCCTTGTTGTTCAGAACAATCGGTCTGTTGATAGCGGCTGGAATTGCAGGCTGGATCGCTTCACAAACAGTGAAGGGCCGATCCTTTATTAACCTGTGCCTTGATGCGCGAACTGAAATCAGAAAAGTAGTTTGGCCAACAAGGCAGGAAACAACCCAAACAACTATCGTCGTCCTCATTGTTATCTTCATAGTGGCTATTATTTTGTGGCTACTTGATTGGGGATTGAATGGCGTTGTTTCATCAATAATTGGTTAAGGGCAGGGGCTAGAAGTAAAAATGGCTAAACGCTGGTACGTAGTTCATGCCTATTCAGGCTATGAGAAGAAAGTAATGAATGCGCTGCGAGAGCGAATCACTCTCGGCGGCATGGATGATTACTTTGATGAGGTTTTGGTACCCACCGAAGAAGTTCTTGAGATGCGTGGTGGTCAAAAGCGAAAGAGCGAGCGTAAGTTTTTCCCTGGCTATGTTCTTGTGCACATGGAATTGAATGACGATACATGGCACTTGGTTAAGGACACGCCCAGAGTTATGGGGTTTATCGGTGGTACAGCGGAAAAGCCGGCACCGATTACAGATGAAGAAGCGAACAAGATTCTCCAGAGAATGGAGGATAGCGAGGAAACTCCAACTCATAAGACTATCTACGAGCCAGGCGAAATGGTTCGCGTTACAGATGGTCCATTTAATGACTTCACCGGAACGGTTGAAGAAGTTAACTATGAGAAGAGCCGTTTGCGCGTAGCAGTATTAATTTTTGGCAGATCCACACCTGTTGAGCTCGAATTCGGTCAGGTAGAGAAGAGCTGATATTTCAGGAATGCAAAGCATTCCGGGGACTAAATTTATTCTGTCCCCCGTCGCGTGAAAATTTCAAGGGGACAGGATTAACCCAGTCCTCTTTACCAGCCAGCTGAGCTAGCCGCTCATCTGGTTTTACAAAGTCGAACCTTACATGGGGTAGGGTGCGCCGGGGAGTTCGGAGTGATCCGAACGATTGTACCCAAAGGAGAAAATCATGGCTAAGAAAGTACTGGCTTATATCAAGCTACAGGTTGGCGCTGGTAAAGCTAACCCAAGTCCACCCGTTGGACCGGCTCTCGGTCAACACGGTGTAAACATCATGGAATTCTGTAAGGCCTTCAACGCCCAGACTCAAAGCGTTGAGCCAGGTCTGCCTATTCCTGTTGTGATTACGGTTTACGCCGATCGCAGTTTCACTTTTATAACCAAGACTCCTCCCGCTTCAGTATTGTTGCGTAAGGCGGCAGGCTTGCAGAAGGGAAGCGGACGTCCGAACACAGAGAAAGTTGGCAAGGTTAACCGTGCTCAACTGGAAGATATTGCTAATCAGAAAATGCCAGACCTCACTGCAGCTGATATGGATGCAGCGGTTAGAACTCTTGCTGGCAGTGCTCGCAGTGCGGGCATAGAAGTCGAGGGAGTTGAATAAGATGGCTAAGCAATCCAAGAAACAAAAGCAATTGGCTGAAAAGCTGGAAGCGGGAAAAGCCTATTCTGTAGAAGAAGCGGTCACCCTGATTTCCGAGTTCGCCTCAAAGAAATTTAGCGAATCATTTGATGTTGCTGTGAATCTGGGCATTGATGCACGTAAATCAGATCAGGCAGTTCGTGGTTCTACAATCCTTCCCAATGGCACAGGCAAAGACGTTCGCGTTGCTGTTTTCGCCCAAGGGGAAAATGCTGACAAAGCAAAAGCAGCTGGTGCAGACGTCGTGGGTTTTGACGACCTGGGTGAAAGCATTCAGGCAGGCAACATGGATTTCGACGTTGTTATCGCAACTCCGGATGCTATGCGTGTTGTTGGTAAGCTTGGTCAAGTTCTCGGCCCTCGTGGCCTCATGCCTAACCCGAAGGTTGGTACTGTGACTCCGGACGTTGAGACCGCCGTTAAAAATGCCAAAGCGGGTCAGGTTCGATACAGAACAGACAAGAACGGTATCGTTCACGGCGGAATCGGCAAAGTAGGATTTGATGGCCCGGCTGTTAAGGCAAACCTCGAAGCGCTATTGGCTGACCTTAAGAAAGCCAAGCCGGCTGCATCGAAGGGTATTTTCATAAAGAAAATCGTTCTGTCTTCAACTATGGGGCCAGGTCTTCTTATAGACCAGTCTTCATTGGCACTATAAGCCACACGAAATTCGGGAGCTGATGTAATAGTCAGTTCTCTACAGACTTTGGGGTTTTGCTTTCGAGCAAGGCTATCAAAGACCGTAGGTGAGAGAGTCTGCTCTCTCTTAATTTCCTACGCAGATGGTGAAACCCGATTCGGATTAAGTGGTACCGGTCATCTCACCGAACAGCAAGGGGTATATTTTTTGTGCCCGAATCAAGGTTGAGCAATCAACCATATTAAGGAGTTAAGCTAGTGGCAATTCGATTGGAAGATAAGAAACAAATCGTTTCCGAAGTCAATCAGGCTGCTAACAGTGCTTTGTCAGCGGTACTCGCCGATTATCGGGGTGTTACCGTTGGATCAATGACTGAGCTACGTAAGACTGCAAGAGAAAACAATGTCTATCTGCGAGTGGTGAGAAATACACTACTCAAGAAAGCAGTTGCTGACACTGAATTCGAATGCATTCAGGAAGCTTTAGTTGGTCCTACGATTCTTGCATTCTCACAGGAAGATCCAGGTGCCGCAGCGCGTGTACTTAAGGATTTTGCGAAAGAGAATGAAGAGTTCGAGATCACAGCACTATCTGTAGGTGGCAAGTTACTGGATGCAAACCAGATTGACGTTTTGGCGAAACTGCCAACTCACGATCAGGCTCTGTCTATCCTAATGAGCGTCATGTTGGCGCCGGTAACGAAGCTTGCTCGAACTATGAACGAAGTTCCTTCGAAGGTTACACGTGGTGTTGCCGCAGTTCGAGACCAAAAGCAGGAAGCAGCCTAAGTCCTTTTGATAAACGATTATTTTTTTAACATATATGTAGGAGATGTGAGTTATGGCTCTATCTAAAGAAGAAGTATTAGAAGCAATTGCGGAAATGTCAGTAATGGACGTAGTTCAGCTGGTTGAAGCAATGGAAGAGAAGTTTGGTGTATCAGCGGCTGCAGCCGTAGCAGCAGCTCCAGTTGCCGGTGCCGGCGGTGACGCTGCTCCAGCAGAAGAGAAAGACGATTTTGATATCGTTCTTACAGCTGTTGGCGACAAGAAAGTTAACGTTATTAAAGCAGTTCGTGGCATTACAGGTCTTGGCCTGAAAGAAGCCAAAGAACTGGTTGATGGCGCGCCTTCTACTCTTAAGGAAGCTGCACCTAAGGCAGAAGCAGAAGAAGCCAAGAAAGCTTTGGAAGAAGCTGGCGCCTCTGTTGAGCTCAAGTAATTATTTGAGCATATGCGATCAATGTCAGGTTCAGCATAGCTGTACCTGACATTAGTTCGTTGCCTCTTCTCTTGTATTAGTAATTAAAGAGGCAAAGTAAGACCCGCCGTTTTTTAGAGACGGCTTTTAGAAACAAAGTACACAACGCTGGGAACACACAAATGGCCTATTCGTATACAGAGAAAAAACGTATCCGCAAGAACTTCGGCAAATTGCCAAGTGCGATGGATATTCCTTACCTCTTGTCTATACAAGTCGATTCCTATAAACAGTTTACGCAGGTTGATAGACCTGCTGAAGAACGATTGGAGCAGGGATTACACGCTGCATTCAAATCAGTTTTTCCAATAGTTAGCTATTCCGGTAAAGCTGTACTGGAATATGTAAGCTATGAACTTGGCAAGCCGGTTTTTGACGTAAAAGAATGTCAATTACGCGGTTCAACTTACTCAGTATCACTGAGGGTTAAGGTTCGCCTGATTCTTTATGATAGGGAATCAACTACTCAAACAATTAAAGACATCAAAGAGCAGGAAGTCTATATGGGTGAAATCCCGTTGATGACTGATTCTGGTACTTTTGTTATTAACGGTACCGAGCGGGTTGTTGTGTCCCAGCTACATCGCTCTCCTGGTGTTTTCTTCGATCATGATCGCGGCAAGACTCATAGCTCTGGCAAGTTACTCTATTCTGCCCGCGTTATTCCTTACCGTGGTTCCTGGCTGGATTTCGAATTTGATCCAAAGGACATGGTCTACGTTAGAATCGATCGCCGCAGAAAGCTGCCAGCGACGGTTCTTATGCGTGCGCTTGGATATAATTCCCAGGAAATTCTTGAGATGTTCTACGAGAACAATCAATTCAAGATTTCTAAAGGCAAAGAGCCAACTATCTCCCTGCAACTGGTACCGTCCAGATTGCGTGGCGAAGTGGTGACTTTTCCTATCAAGGATAAGAAAGGCAAGCTGATAGTTGAAGAAGGTCGTCGTATTACCAGTCGTCACGTGCGACAGATGGATACAGCGAAGCTTAAAGACTTGAAAGTACCTGCTGAATACCTCGTGGGTGCAGCTCTGGCCGCTGATGTGATTAACGAAGAAACAGGCGAAGTTCTGTTTCCATGTAATGCCGAGATCACCGAAGAGATGGTTGCAGGTTTTCTGGAGCACGGCGTAGCCGGATTCCAGACTCTTTATACCAATGACCTGGATTGCGGTCCTTTCATTTCTGACACATTGCGAATCGATACTACAACTTCCAAACTGGAAGCCATGGTTGAGATCTACCGCATGATGCGTCCGGGCGAGCCGCCAACAAAGGAATCAGCTGAGAACTTGTTCTCTAATCTGTTTTTCTCGCCTGAGCGATATGATCTTTCTGCGGTTGGTCGCATGAAGTTCAATCGTCGTTTGGGTCGACCTGAAACCGAAGGACTTTCTGTTCTTAACGCCGACGATATAGTTGACGTATTAAAGACTCTGGTGGGTATCCGTAACGGCTTCGGTTCTGTCGATGATATTGACCATTTGGGTAACCGGCGTATTCGATCTGTTGGTGAAATGGCTGAGAACCAATTCCGTGTTGGGCTGGTTCGTGTAGAGCGTGCCGTTAAGGAACGTTTGAGCATGGCAGATTCTGAAGGTCTTATGCCTCAGGATATGATTAATGCCAAGCCAGTTGCTGCAGCAATCAAGGAATTCTTTGGTTCAAGCCAGCTTTCACAGTTCATGGATCAAAACAATCCGCTGTCAGAAGTTACTCACAAGCGTCGTGTTTCGGCTCTTGGACCGGGTGGTTTGACACGTGAACGAGCTGGATTTGAAGTTCGTGACGTTCACCCTACTCACTATGGCAGGGTATGTCCGATTGAGACTCCTGAAGGACCGAATATTGGTTTGATTAACTCACTGGCGACGTATGCCAGAACCAATAACTACGGTTTTCTTGAAAGCCCTTACCGTAAAGTAGTGAAGAACAAGGTCACCGATGAAATTGATTACCTTTCAGCTATCGACGAGAGCGATTTCGTTATTGCTCAGGCCAGTGCTGCTCTAGATAAGAAGCGTGGCTTTATCGATAACCTGGTAACTGTTCGATACAAAGGTGAAACAACATTAAAGCCACGCGAAGAAGTGGATTATATGGATGTTGCACCACAGCAGATGGTATCTGTTGCTGCGGCGCTAATTCCATTCCTGGAGCACGACGATGCTAACCGCGCCCTGATGGGTTCGAACATGCAACGTCAGGCTGTACCGACATTGAAGACTGAGAAGCCTTTGGTTGGTACCGGCATGGAACGTAATGTTGCCAGCGACTCCGGTGTATGTGTTGTTGCATTCCGTGGTGGTGTTATTGAAAGCGTCGATGCTGCACGCATCATCGTGCGAGTAAATGACGATGAAACAGATGCGGGTGAAGCCGGTGTGGATATTTATAACCTCACTAAATACACCCGATCCAACCAGAACACTTGTATTAGTCAGCGTTCCTTGGTGAAAGACGGTGATACCGTCAGTCGCGGAGATATTCTGGCAGATGGTCCTTCCATCGACATGGGTGAGCTGGCTCTTGGGCAGAATATGCGCATCGCGTTTATGCCTTGGAACGGATACAACTTTGAGGATTCCATCCTTATCTCAGAGCGCGTAGTGAAAGAAGATAGATTCACTACTATCCACATTCAGGAATTGACCTGTGTGGCTAGAGATACCAAGTTGGGTTCCGAAGAAATTACTGCCGATATTCCAAATGTTGGTGAAGGTGCGCTGAGCAAGCTGGATGAATCCGGCATTGTTTATATTGGTGCCGAAGTTGGCGCTGGCGACATTCTGGTTGGCAAGGTTACACCTAAAGGTGAAACCCAACTGACTCCGGAAGAAAAACTGTTGCGTGCAATCTTCGGTGAGAAGGCTTCCGATGTGAAGGATACTTCGCAGCGTGTGCCTACCAGTGTGAAGGGCACTGTAATTGATGTGCAGGTTTTCACCCGCGACGGCCTTGAAAAAGACGCCCGCGCCATGGAAATTGAAGAAACACAATTGGCCAAAGTCCGCAAGGATATCGACGATGAATACCGCATCGTTGAGGCAGCCACTTTCGAGCGTCTTCAGAAGTCACTAATTGGCAAGGTTGTGGCTGGCGGACCCAAGCTGAAGAAAGGTCAGAAAGTAACAACAGACTACCTTGAAACTCTTCCACATGAAGACTGGTTCAAGCTGCGCATGTCCAATGATGCAGTGAACAAGCAGTTGGAACGAGCTGAAGAACAGCTGAAAGAAAGGCGCATCGATCTTGATGAGCGCTTTGAAGACAAGCGCAAGAAATTAACACAAGGCGATGATCTGGCTCCAGGCGTTCTGAAGATTGTAAAAGTATATCTGGCAATCAAGCGTCGCATCCAGCCGGGTGACAAGATGGCGGGACGCCATGGTAACAAGGGTGTTATCTCCGTAATCATGCCTGTTGAAGATATGCCATATGACGAGAGCGGTGAGCCGGTGGATATCGTATTGAATCCTCTTGGTGTGCCATCTCGAATGAACGTTGGTCAGATTCTCGAGACTCACCTCGGTGCAGCTTCGAAAGGTTTGGGTAACCGCATTGGCGCGATGCTAGATGCCAAGAAGAAAGTTACCGAGCTTCGTAAGCTGATCACCGATGTCTATAACAAGATTGGTGTTCGCACAGAAGATATCAAGGGATTTTCCGACGAGGAACTTGTGGAATTGGCTACTAACCTTCGTGGCGGTGTGCCAATGGCAACACCTGTGTTCGATGGTGCAGCCGAAGCTGAAATCAAGGATATGCTCGAGCTTGCCGGCATTGATGAGAGTGGACAGGTAACTCTTTTCGATGGTCGTACCGGTGATGCATTCGATCGTCAGGTGACAGTGGGCATTATGTACATGCTTAAGCTGAATCACCTTGTTGATGACAAGATGCACGCACGTTCCACCGGCTCGTATAGCCTTGTTACCCAGCAACCGCTCGGTGGTAAGGCGCAGTTCGGTGGTCAGCGATTCGGTGAGATGGAAGTATGGGCGCTTGAAGCTTATGGTGCCGCTTATACCTTGCAGGAAATGCTGACAGTGAAGTCCGATGATGTTGCTGGTCGTACCAAGATGTATAAGAACATCGTTGATGGCGACCATAGAATGGAGCCGGGAATGCCGGAATCATTCAACGTACTGGTGAAAGAGATCCGTTCTCTTGGTATCGACATGGAGCTGGACGTTAGTAAGTAGTCCGGCCCCATTAGATACATTTAGATTAAAAGTACGTAAACCGAAGAATAGTGATTTAGAAAGCCGAGCCGCAAACAACGGCAGGTGGAGGATATAGAATGAAAGACCTTTTAGGGTTACTTAAATCTCAGTCTCATTCAGACGAGTTTGATTCTATTCGAATAGGATTGGCTTCTCCGGAAATGATCAGGGCATGGTCATTTGGTGAAGTGAAGAAGCCAGAGACAATTAACTACAGAACGTTCAAACCTGAACGTGATGGCCTATTCTGTGCCAAGATTTTTGGCCCGGTAAAAGACTATGAGTGTCTGTGTGGCAAGTACAAGCGTCTCAAGCATCGTGGTGTAATTTGTGAAAAGTGTGGAGTTGAGGTCGCATTGTCGAAAGTGCGTCGTGACCGCATGGGTCATATCGAACTGGCTAGCCCGGTTGCACACATCTGGTTCTTGAAGTCACTGCCTTCGCGTATCGGCTTATTGCTGGATATGACTCTGCGTGACATCGAAAGAATTTTGTATTTCGAATCTTTCGTAGTTACTGATCCGGGTATGACGACTCTGGAAAAGGGTCAGTTGCTTACCGATGAACAGTACTATGAAGCGATGGAAGAATTCAGCGACGAATTCGACGCCAAGATGGGCGCAGAAGCTGTTCAGGCGCTGATGAAGGATATGGATGTAGACGCGGAAGTTGCCCGTCTGCGCGAAGAAATTCCAGCCACCAATTCTGAAACAAAGCTTAAGAAGCTTTCCAAGCGTCTTAAGTTGCTTGAAGCATTCGTGGATTCAGGCAATAAGCCTGAGTGGATGGTAATGACAGTATTGCCTGTTCTGCCACCTGATCTTCGTCCTCTTGTTCCTCTGGATGGCGGTCGTTTCGCGACTTCAGATCTAAACGACTTGTACCGTCGTGTGATTAACAGAAACAATCGACTCAAGCGCCTTCTCGACCTGAACGCGCCTGACATTATTGTGCGTAACGAAAAGCGTATGTTGCAGGAAGCGGTTGATGCCCTTCTTGATAACGGACGTCGTGGTCGCGCAATTACCGGTTCAAACAAGAGACCTCTAAAATCTCTTGCAGACATGATTAAAGGTAAGCAGGGACGTTTCCGTCAAAACCTGCTTGGTAAGCGAGTGGATTATTCCGGTCGTTCGGTGATCGTGGTTGGTCCAACCTTGAGACTGCATCAGTGTGGCCTACCGAAAAAGATGGCTCTTGAACTATTTAAGCCGTTCATTTTCGGTAAGCTTGAGCGTCGTGGCCTGGCTACGACGATTAAGGCGGCCAAGAAGATGGTTGAGCGGGAAACCGCGGAAGTCTGGGATATTCTTGCTGAAGTGATTCGCGAGCACCCGGTTCTTCTTAACCGTGCACCAACTCTACACAGATTAGGTATCCAGGCTTTCGAACCTGTACTAATCGAAGGTAAGGCAATTCAGCTACACCCGCTGGTTTGTGCGGCATACAACGCTGACTTCGACGGTGACCAGATGGCGGTACACGTACCTCTGACGCTGGAAGCCCAGCTTGAAGCGCGTACCCTGATGATGTCTACCAACAATATTTTGGCTCCGGCTAACGGCGAGCCGATTATTGTCCCATCACAGGACGTTGTATTGGGCCTTTACTACATGACTCGTTCACGTGTGAATGCGGCCGGTGAAGGAATGGTTTTCTCCGACGCGAAAGAAGTTCAGCGTGCATACGAAACAGGTGCTGCTCATCTTCAGGCTCGAATCAAGGTTCGAATCAAGGATGTCTACAATAACGAAGATGGCGAACAGGTTATTGAAACCGGAATTGTTGATACTACAGTGGGTCGGGTATTGTTATTCAATGTCGTTCCTGACGGACTGCCGTTCTCCATGGTTAATCAGAAGATGGGCAAAAAGCCTATTTCTCAAATACTAAACGCCTGTTACCGAAATGTTGGCCTGAAAGAGACAGTTATCTTTGCTGACCAACTAATGTATACCGGTTACAAATACTCTACGCGCTCCGGTTCTTCTATCGGTGTTAACGACTTCGTAATTCCTGATGAGAAAGTATCAATTATTGCGCAGGCGAACTCTGAAGTTGAAGAAATAGAATCGCAGTTTGCATCTGGTCTTGTAACACAGGGAGAGAAGTACAATAAGGTTATCGACATTTGGTCTCGTGCCAACGATATCGTTGCCAAGGCTATGATGGAAGGCCTGTCTACTGAGTCAGTGATCAATAAGGAAGGCAAAGAAGAACAACAGGAGAGTTTTAACTCTGTTTATGTCTATGCCGATTCCGGTGCCAGGGGCTCCCCCGCACAGATTCGTCAGCTCGCTGGTATGCGTGGTTTGATGGCTCGACCTGATGGTTCGATCATCGAAACTCCTATTACTGCTAACTTCCGTGAAGGCCTGAGTGTATCTCAATACTTTACGTCTACTCACGGTGCTCGTAAGGGTCTTGCGGATACTGCCTTGAAGACAGCGAACTCCGGTTATCTGACTCGCCGTCTGGTGGATATCTCCCAGGATCTGGTAATTACAGAGCATGACTGTGGAACAGAAAACGGCCTGACTATGGCTCCGATCATTGAAGGCGGCGACATCATCGCTCCTCTGGGTGATCGAGTACTCGGAAGGGTTCTTGCAGCAGATGTTATCTCCGAGGATGACGGAAGCACAATTGTTGAATCCGGCGTCATGATTAACGAACGCTTGGTTGAAGTGTTGGAAACCTGTGGCGTTGACCAAGTGCATGTACGCTCTCCAATTACTTGCGAAACCCGTTTTGGTATTTGTCGCCAGTGCTATGGTCGCGACTTGGCTCGTGGCCATGTTGCCAACGTCGGTGAGGCTGTTGGTGTTATCGCGGCACAATCAATCGGTGAGCCGGGTACGCAGTTAACGATGCGTACTTTCCACATCGGTGGTGCGGCATCTCGAGCGACTGCCAGTGACAGTGTGCAGGTCAAGAACACCGGCACCATACATCTCAGCAATATGAAGACGGTTGAGAATATTAAGGGTGAGTTGGTTGTAGTATCAAGATCAGGTGAGTTGATAGTTAACGATACCAATGGCCGTGAGCGCGAGCGCTACAAGTTGCCTTATGGTGCTCTTATTACTGTCGGTAAGAAAGTTGAGGTGGAGTCAGGGCAGATAGTTGCTACCTGGGACCCGCATACACACCCGATTGTTTCGGAAGTGTCCGGTAAAGTTGCTTTCGCCGCTATGGAAGAAGGCATCACTGTCAGAGAGCAAACTGACGAAATTACCGGTCTGAGCAGCATCTCGGTTATCGATCCGGCGGAGCGTTCGGCTTCTGCGAAGGAGTTGCGTCCCGGTGTAACGGTTGTGGACAAGAAAGGTAAGGAAATTTGCCTGCCAGGTACTAACCACCCGGCACACTACTTCCTGCCTGCCAATGCAATCGTAAGTCTTAAGGACAGTTCTGATCTGAATATCGGTGACGTTATTGCCCGTATTCCTCAGGAAGGTTCGAAGACTCGTGACATCACCGGTGGTCTTCCGCGTGTTGCCGATCTGTTTGAAGCGCGTAAGCCGAAAGAGCCTGCAATTCTTGCAGAAATCTCCGGTACCGTAAGCTTCGGTAAGGAAACTAAAGGAAAGCGTCGTCTGGTAATTACTCCTAAAGACGGAGTTAACCCAATCGATGGCTCGGATCATTACGAAGTATTGATTCCGAAGTGGCGCACCATGACAGTGTTCGAAGGTGAATACATTGAAAAGGGTGAAGTTGTTTCCGAGGGTCCACCTGCTCCACACGATATTCTGCGTCTTAAGGGTGTTGAGGCTTTGGCCCAGTACATCGTTAACGAAGTGCAGGATGTTTATCGATTGCAGGGTGTACGTATCAACGACAAGCACATCGAAGTAATTGTGCGTCAGATGCTGCGTAAAGTTGAAATCACCAAGCCAGGCGATTCAAGTCTGATTAAGGGTGAGCAACTTACTTACACTCAGGCTTTGGAAGTTAACGACAAGCTTCGGGAAGATGATAAGCAGGAAGCGGCCTTTGATCGAATGCTTCTCGGCATCACCAAGGCATCTCTGGCAACAGAGTCCTTTATCTCGGCGGCTTCTTTCCAGGAAACGACCCGTGTTCTTACCGAAGCGGCAGTTACTGGCAAGCGCGACTTCCTCAGAGGTCTGAAAGAAAACGTGGTTGTGGGTCGATTGATTCCTGCGGGAACCGGCCTGGCATATCACGAAGCTCGTAAGAAGACTTATGTTGAAGATTCAGATAGTGATTCTGTAAGCGCCAGTGATGTAGAAGCGGCATTAAGTGAAGCTTTGAACATCAAGGCTGAGGGATAAGCACCCTCAAAACCAGGCTTTGAAAGCCTTGAAATAGTTGACTAGAGGATGCGAGATCATTAAACTCTCGCATCCTTTTCAACTGTCAGCCTAAATTAGGGCTAAACAACAGTGAAAATAGAATTAATGAGGTCTAGGTAAACAGATGGCAACAATTAACCAGCTAGTACGCAAGCCCAGGAAGAGCAAGGCCACCAAGAGTGGTGTTCCCGCCCTACAAGGTTCCCCGCAGAAGCGTGGAGTGTGTACAAGAGTTTATACAACTACTCCCAAGAAGCCGAATTCGGCTCTGAGAAAAGTTTGTCGTGTGCGCCTGGTTAATGGCTTTGAAGTTTCATCCTATATCGGTGGTGAAGGCCACAACCTGCAGGAGCACTCGGTTGTACTGATTCGTGGTGGTCGTGTTAAGGATTTGCCAGGTGTGCGTTATCACACTGTTCGCGGCAGCCTGGATACATCCGGTGTATCAGATCGTAGGCAGGGCCGTTCCAAGTATGGTGCCAAGCGTCCTAAATAGGCGACGAAAGTATTTTAGTCTGTGACCTTGTCACAGCTTTAGAGTTAGCGGATTCAGATGTCCGTGATACAAGCGTAAGGATACGCGCCCCTTCGAGACTCTCAAAACAAGTCGTCGGGATTGAGTAAGGCCAGGTACGTACCGCTTAGCGGCGACGGAATCCTGGATAACCCTGAATAAACATAGAGGTCTCTAATGCCTAGAAGAAGAGAAGTGGCGAAGCGTGAAGTTTTGCCTGATCCAAAGTTCGGAAGTAAAATCCTCGCGAAATTTATGAACCACGTTATGGTTGACGGTAAGAAGTCCGTTGCCGAACGCATCGTCTATGGTGCGCTTGATGTAGTTACAGAAAAAGCCGGTGGTGATCCCCTTGAAACATTCGAAAAAGCTCTGGATGCAATTGCACCCATGGTCGAGGTTAAGTCTCGCCGTGTTGGTGGTGCTACCTATCAGGTACCTGTGGAAGTAAGAGCTGAGCGTCGCCATGCTCTCGCCATGCGTTGGTTAGTTGAGCATTCACGTAACCGTGGAGAGAAATCCATGGCTTTGCGTCTTGCTGGTGAAATTACAGATGCTGCAGAAGGTCGAGGCAGTGCTGTTAAGAAGCGTGAAGATGTACACCGTATGGCTGAAGCCAACCGCGCATTCTCGCACTATCGTTTCTAGGTAGTCGTTCCTAATTGATTGTTTCCGAAAAAGCGTTTGAGAAAACGCTTTTTTAACTGAATATTCATTCTTCCAAGAGCTTAAACTGTGGCCAGAAATCATCCATATGATCGTTATCGCAACATAGGAATTGTTGCCCACGTTGACGCGGGTAAAACAACGACTACTGAGCGTGTACTGTTCTATACAGGTATTTCACATAAGATTGGTGAAGTGCACGATGGTGCTGCAACTATGGATTGGATGGAGCAGGAGCAGGAGCGTGGTATTACGATTACCTCTGCTGCGACTACCTGTTTCTGGAATGGAATGGATAACCAGTATGATGAGCACCGAATTAACATTATTGACACACCGGGGCACGTTGACTTCACCATTGAGGTAGAGCGTTCCCTGCGTGTACTGGACGGAGCCGTTGTGGTTCTATGTGGTTCTTCAGGCGTTCAGCCGCAGACCGAAACTGTATGGCGTCAGGCCAACCGTTACGAAGTACCTCGCATGGTATTCGTAAACAAGATGGATCGTGCCGGTGCAGACTTTCTGAAAGTTGTTGAGCAGATGAAAGAGCGTCTTGGTGCTAACCCTGTTCCTCTTCAGTTGGCCATTGGCGCTGAAGACGAATTTAAGGGTGTGATCGATCTGGTGAAGATGAAGTCTATCGTCTGGAACGAAGCAGACCAGGGTACAACTTTCACCTACGAAGATATCCCAGCTGACATGCAGGATCTGTCAGATTCATGGCGTGAGCATATGCTGGAAGCGGCAGCCGAAGCCAGCGAAGAGTTGATGGACAAGTATTTGGAAGAGGGTGACCTTTCCGAGGCTGATCTGGTGAAAGGGATTCGTATCCGCACACTAGATAGTGAAATCGTACCTACTTTCTGTGGCTCTGCGTTCAAAAACAAAGGTGTTCAGGCTGTTCTCGATGCGGTTATCGACTACATGCCTGCTCCTACTGAAGTTACCGCTATCGAAGGTATTCTGGAAGACGGTTCAACGGCCACTTGCGAAGCCGACGACAATGCTCCATTTGCAGCGCTGGCATTCAAGATTGCAACTGATCCGTTTGTTGGAACCCTGACATTCTTTCGGGTTTATTCAGGCACGCTAAAGTCTGGCGATTCCGTTTACAATCCGATCAAGAGCAAGAAGGAACGTGTAGGTCGTATGGTACAGATGCATGCGAACTCCCGTGAAGAAATTAAGGAAGTACTGGCTGGGGACATCGCCGCAGCCATTGGTCTTAAAGATGTAACAACAGGTGAGACACTTTGCGCCATCGACCGGGTTATTACTCTTGAGAAGATGGAATTCCCTGAGCCTGTCATCTCTGTGGCCGTTGAGCCAAAGAGTCTGGCAGATCAGGAGAAGATGGGTATAGCACTGGGCAAACTTGCTCAGGAAGATCCCTCCTTCCGTGTTGAAACAGATGAGGAATCAGGTCAGACAATTATTTCCGGAATGGGAGAATTGCACCTGGACGTATTGGTTGATCGCATGCGTCGTGAATTCTCTGTAGAAGCGAACATTGGTAAGCCGCAGGTGGCATACCGTGAAACTATTCGTAAGACAGTTGAAATTGAAGGCAAACACGTTAAGCAATCAGGTGGTCGTGGCCAGTACGGTCACGTGGTGCTGAGGCTTGAGCCTTTGGATCCTGATTCAGAGTACGAATTTGTGAACGAAATTGTTGGTGGTGCTATCCCTCGCGAATACATACCAGCAGTAGATAAGGGTGTTCAGGAACAGATGAAGAATGGCTGTCTGGCTGGCTACCCGTTACTGGCAATGAAAGTAACTCTTTTCGATGGCTCTTTCCACGATGTGGATTCCAGCGAAATGGCGTTTAAGATTGCTGGTTCAATGGCTCTTAGGAAAGGCGCTTTGGAAGCAGACCCGGCCTTGCTAGAGCCACTTATGAAGGTTGAAGTTGTAACCCCTGAAGAATACATGGGTGACGTCATGGGTGATCTAAACCGTCGTCGCGGCATGGTTCAGGGCATGGAAGACAGTGCTGCCGGTAAGGTGATCAATGCCGAGGTTCCATTGGCTGAAATGTTTGGCTACTCAACCGATTTGCGTTCAGCGACTCAGGGTAGAGCTACTTATACTATGGAATTTGATAAGTACGCAGTAACGCCGAATAACATTGCAGACAGCATTATTAACGTAACATAAATTAAATTGTAAATTAGACTCTTTTGACTTTTAGTGAGGTGGTATCGTGGCGAAGGAAAAATTTGAACGAAGTAAAGTACACGTAAACGTAGGCACGATTGGTCACGTTGACCATGGTAAGACGACGTTAACGGCTGCATTGACGCGAGTATGCGCAGAGGCATACGGCGGCGA
>Ga0315322_10001939_pt1 | contig 16032 bp, 15 predicted proteins | sample M110021515metaG_FD_203461 | JGI IMG/M metagenome (GOLD analysis project Ga0315322, IMG submission 203461) | Ammonia-oxidizing marine archaeal communities from Monterey Bay, California, United States - M1 100m 21515 | ecosystem: Environmental > Aquatic > Marine > Intertidal zone | place: USA...
TTTGGAAACCTCCGTTTGCCACCGTATTCCATCCATTCGAGACATCAACGCCCATGACGCTGGGCACGTAGTTGGGAACGCCATTAGCCGTAACGACCATTTGGTCGTTATCCGAATCTTTATAAATGGTTATGGCATTGGACAAGTTTTGTCCATCGATGGTCAAGGTGACCGGCCCCCCGCCCACAACTTGGTTTCGGTAATTCGATACTATCAAGCGAGCCCTACGCTCAAATGAAGAATCTCCTTGGAGATAAACAAGCGCGGAAGAAAGGGAGGTTTCCGTTTCCTCGGCGACCTGGGTCCAACCATCAGAAGCGGAGGAGTTCGAATCGTAGTAGGAAATGCCCTCGGTCGAGCTTAATGTAATGCGTTCAACATTTACAGAGGAAGTGGATGAGGTGTTAGAGTCGTTAGCTGACCGCACTTGAGCCAAGATTTCGGCTAAAGAAAAATAAGTACTGGCGGCATAGTGGTAAAAGCCCTTGATCGCGCTAAAGTATCGCCAACCCTGGAGATCATTAAGGTACAACCACGGATAAAATTCCTTCTTAGTCCACATCCACTTTAGATCGGGGTGATACAACCAGGTTGCATCCTGTCCCGAGTCCACGGGATAAAGCCAACCTAAGTTTTCGTGGTAAATCCAGTTCGAACCGGAATCAAAAAAGTTACCGAACCATGAACTCTGCTTCCATCCCGAAGAAGCGTCGGTCGAAGTATTCGCCCGAACATATGAGCCAATGCCGGAAGATGTACTTGAGGTCGAACTGGGCGAGTAATTACCATCGGGAAGTTTCGAGATGGGGAACTCGTAGTCGGCTGAAGTCAAAAGGGAGACAACTGCCGGATCGGTCGACTCCAACATGGATCGAGTATAAGGCTTCCATTCACTCGTGTAATCGGAATGGACGCGACCAGTCCAATCCTGACCACCGAGATAGGTAGTGGTCGCCCAGTAGACGTACTCGGTGATCTGGGTTCCGTAATCAGCGGTATCATCGTAATAGGAATACCACGCGCTTGAAGGATACGAAGAAGGGATTGTTTCAAAGTGTCCTCCGCGAGCCGTATCCATGGCCAAGGCGATACTGCTCCCTACCTTTTCTCCCCATACGGCGGGAAAGGCTTCGTCCCATCCCTTGTCGGTGACCAGATGCAAGACCTCCTCGAGGGTGGCATCACGGTTGCTCCCGCTGCTGCCATTTTCGAAAATCTCCATGGCGAAAAGGTTTTGGGCTCGGGTGATGGAATTTTCGAATGACTCGAATGCACTTTGCTTACTATCCTGTTCCTGCTCGGAAGCGAAGAGTACCATGGTCGCTATTTGGGCGTTCGAACTCCCCTTCAAAGCCGCCAGCACTTCCGCTTGGTCAATGTTCCCGTCCTCGTCGTTATCCAAATATTCAGCCAAAACGTTTGCCGTGTAGAGAGTTTTTGCCTCGGAGACTCCCGAAGTGGCCAGCACACGCAGGCCAAAAACTTCCACGCACTTATTGAAAACCGTTTTGCTCGCCGCGATATCGGCAGGGAAGGATGAGGAAAGTTGAATAGGATCCGCCGTCAAGTTCCCAACAACAAGGGAAAGGATGAGTGCACAAATCAATGGAGAACGAAATATCATTTTAGAAAAAAATAATGGATTAACCGAGTGAAAGATTCATTAGAAAGGCAAACGACTGCGAAACAGTATTCATTAGTAGCAGCCAACACAATTCAAGCAAGTCTGCACTGTATGCTGAATGGCTAGATCGATTGCACCTGCATCAAGCCGAGAAGGGTCTCCGCAGCAGCTTGGGCAAAGGCGGAATCGTTGACGGAGGCTTGAATTTCGCGAACCTCTACGTCTTGGCAAAGGTTGGACTTTATTGCTGCGAAGAGAGCTTGATCTGCAATAGGATTGTTGAAGACCTCATTGGGGGCGGAAATAACGCTGATCGCCTGCGTGGGGATGAGCACGGAGCAGGGACCGGTAGAAAGGTTCGCCTTCTCCGCAAGGATGCGACCGAGATCGGTGCATTCCTCGGGAGTGGTTCGCATCAGAGTGACTTGCGGGTTGTGCTCGTAAAAGAGACGGGCAGAGAATTTTTTCGGAATGGTATTGCGCGGACCAAAATTAACCATGTCGAGACATCCCGGAGCTATCACGGCGGGCACACCGTGTCTTGCCGCTGCCTCCAGACGAGTAGGCCCGGCGCCAAGAATGCCGCCGACAAGTTGATCGGCCCACTCGGTAGTGGTGAGGTCGAGAACGCCAGACACGAGTCCAGACTCAATCAAGCTCTCCATAGCGCGCCCTCCGGCTCCCGTGGCGTGAAAGACAAGAACTTCGAAGCCGGCTTCCTCGAGAATAGTCTTTGCATGATTCACGCATTCGGTGGTGTTGCCGAACATGCTGGCCACGATGATCGGCTTATCATCAGATGCGGGTACTTGCGTTTCCACCATCCCACAAATGGCTCCCGCAGCGTTGGCGAAGATGGGACGTGAAATTCGATTAAGACCGGCGACATCGACCACACTCGGCATCATGACCACATCCTTTACACCAACGTAGGCCGGTACGTTCTCGCTGGCCGCGAGGGTAGACACCATAAGCTTGGGAAAGCCTACGGGCAAGGCCCGCATGGCGGCAGTGCCGATGGCAGTTCCCCCTCCGCCGCCGAGGGAAACCACACCGTTAATCTTCTTTTCAGCAGCCAGCTTGGCGATCACTATAGCGGCGCCTTCCGACATGACCTTGACTGCTTCGCCTCGATCACGACGATCAACGAACGCGGCAAGGTCAGTTCCCGTAGCGGCTACCAATTCTTCGCGAGAAACGCCCGGAACAATGCTTGGAGAATCGAGGGAACCAGCGTCGACCAGCAACACCTCGTGACCCCGCTCGCGAATAAGGTCGGCGACATAGGCATGCTCCTCGCCCTTGGTGTCGAAGGTACCTAGGACCGCAATGGTAGACATGCGATCAGTCCCTCTTGGGAAGCTCGATCTCGCAAAAGGACTTCACCTGAGAAGTTAGGGCCGTCTCCGTTGGGAGACGCTCCATCGAACTCGCTCCATAGAAACCGTCGACGCCCCGGCAGTTCCTCAGGACGTAACCCGCATCCTCAGGCATGGAAATTGGGCCGCCATGGCAAATCACAAAGACGTCGTCGCGAACAGACTTGGCGGCATCGGCAATGGCCTGCACATCCCGCACGGCGTCATCCAGAGTCATGGCAGTCTCGGCCCCGATGGAACCGCCGGTGGTCAGACCCATGTGAGCCACGATGATATCGGCGCCTGCCTCGGCCATTCGTTTCGATTCCTCAATGTTAAAGACATAGGGAGTTGTCAGAAGGTCGAGTTCGCGTGCCGCCCGTATTAAGTCCACTTCCAAAGCGTACCCCATCCCTGTTTCCTCCAAGTTCACACGCATTTTCCCATCAAAGAGACCAACCGTAGGAAAATTCTGGATCCCGGCGAATCCCATGTCCTTCAGTTGACGCAGGAAGGGATCGCGAAGCATGAACGGGTCGGTACCGTTCACGCCGGCGAGAACGGGCGTATTCGTCACGGCGGTAAGCACCTCGCGAGCCATATCCACGACCACCTCGTTGGCATTGCCATAGGCCATGAGACCGGAAAGAGAACCACGACCAGCCATGCGATAACGGCCCGAGTTGTAGATAACGATGAGGTCCACGCCTCCGGCCTCCTCACATTTGGCTGAAATCCCGGTGCCGGCGCCTCCACCTACTATGGGTTTACCCGAGGCGACCTTTGTTCGAAGGCGTTCGAGGATGGAAAACCGGGTATTGTCTGTGGTCATTGGCTCGATAAAGGGGAATAAACGGGGAAAAGAAAAATCAGCCACCTTTTCCGTCGAGGCTAAGCTTAGTCAAATTGCGAGATTTAAGCATATCCACGACATCAATAATTTTCTGGTAAGGAAGATTTTTATCCCCACGAATATGAACCACGGGCTGGTCTAGAAGGGGGACTTCGGTGATTTCGTCAAGCAAAGCCTCAAGTCGCTCCTTGGTAACGTCGTCCTCGCCCCATTGGTAAGCGCCATCGGCGGCAATAGTTATAGTTTTGTCCTCAAGCTGCTTCTTGGTTGGCTGATCGGAGATACTTTGGTCTGGAAGTTCTATGCGATTATATTGCTCGATCACGGGTGTCGTGATCATGAAGATTATTAGCAGGGCAAAAGCCAGATCGATGAGCGGTGTGACGTTTAGGTCGGAAATGCAGTCGAGTTTTTTCGTCTGTTTGAAATCTAGTGCCATGATAAGCTTTAAGGTGTCAACTATTCGGAAATTTTCAGGCTCGGAGGCAGAAGTAAAAAAAAAGCTTAACTTGCGGAATCAAGCTCAATGCGGTCATGCACCAGACTAGCAAAATTTTCTAAACGCGTAATCTCGTTTCGAGTAGAACTAAGTAGAGAATTGTAGATGAAGACAGTGGGAATGGCAACCAAGAGAGCAGCCACTGTGGTAAGCAAGGCCCCGGATACACCCGGAGCAAGCTGATCGATGGTGGCACCACCCTTTTCCATGGAACCAAAGGCGTCCATTACCCCCCAAACAGTACCCAAGAGACCAAGAAAGGGTGCGCCCGAAACAATGGTCGCTAAATAAATCATCTTGTCCTCGTACCTATCGGTGAGTTCCGAAAGCGTACGACGAAGAGCGTTTTCCACTTGCTTCATTCGAGCCTTATGGTTTTCGCCACCGCTTTTCTCGTGCTTGCGATAAGCTTCCATAGCTCTAGATAATAAACGTAAAAATGGCCCGCCTTCCCCCTTGAACAATGCAACGTCGTAGTGCATCAAGCTGGGCAGTTCGTGAATTTTCTTTTCGTGTCTGAAATTGACCTGCTTCAACTTGCGAAGATCGGAATACTTGGAATAAATAAGAGACCAAGCGTATATGCTTAGGCCGAACAATGCAAAGATGACACACTTTCCAGCAAAATTGGAGTCCCAAAAATAGTCGAAGACGTTTTTTGCGTCTCCCAGGAAGGAAAATTCAAAGGTTAAAAAATTCTTCAACATGGCGTTAAGATTATGTGAAATAAGACAGAACGGAATCGCAATTGTTCAATAAGGTAAATGACGGAGTGCAATGAAAAAGCACAGGAATCGTAATATAGCGGCTAAGTAAATGATTTTTTCAAGAGAACTGCGGGAAAAGAAATAGAGTCCTTAAGACTAAATAATTAAGTCGAAGGTCAATCGCTTTAGGTTTGCGAAAAAAGGCTTTCGCGTCCAATTTTCAGCCGAAATGGAAAACGCTGAAGAAACACTTAGGGAAGCTGAAAAAAGAACATTTACCTTAACCGGGCACAAAGCCTTGGTTGGTCTTGATGGTTTCGTGGATAAGATAGTCACGCCCGTAAACCAGCGACATGGGATGGGAGAAAACTTCGATCCCATCACCACCATATCCGAACTTGGATCTAGAATAAGCGCCGCGGCAGGCAAGAGCGCCAACATCGAATTATTTTCGAGGTTCGACAAACTGGGTGGCAATGGTCCGATCATGGCGAACTCCTTGCTTTCACTTGGCTTGCCCACCCGTTACATCGGTGCATTGGGGCGTTCAGAACCGCATCCCGTCTTTAAGGATTTCGCTGACAAAACGGATGCCATCACCTTGGCCGATCCGGGAATCACGACAGCCTTGGAATTCAAAGATGGTAAAGTGATGTTCGGTGACATGAAGAGCCTAGACGAAGTCGATTATTCGCGAATTCTCGAAGCTTGCGGAGAAGGGAAGTTCATCGACATGCTTGCCCGGGCAAACTTGGTGGCTATCGTCAACTGGACGATGATTCCCAAAATGACCTCGACCCTCGTTGAAATCCTAGAAAAGATAATGCCCAATTTGCCCCCCCTGGATTCTCGACAATTCTTCTTTGACCTCGCCGACCCGGCTAAACGTTCAAAGGAAGATATCTTGGAGGGCATGAGAGTGTTTGCTCGTTATCAAGCACACGCCGAAGTCACACTGGGGCTTAACTATAACGAAGCCATCCAAGTTTCTGAAGTCTTGGGATTGAATTCGCAAGACGACAACTCCGCCGGTTTGCGACAAATGGCCCGGAATATCCGTAATGAATTGGAACTGGCATGCGTAGTCGTCCATCCGGTCAGCTCGGCAGCATGCGCCACAAAGGAAGACAGTTGGTGGGCTCCGGGACCGTTTACTCCTAACCCCAAAATCACGACTGGGGCGGGCGACCACTTCAACGCCGGTTTCTGCGCGGCCAGATTGTGCGGATTCTCACCAAAAAGTTGCCTTACTCTCGCCAATTGCACGTCAGGGCACTATGTCCGTACCGCACAAAGCCCCTCCAGTTCTCAGGTGGTAGGCTTTCTTAGAGAACTTACACAAGAATCATGAGTCACGAAAAAGGAATCTTAATCTCCTTCGAAGGATCCGAAGGATGCGGAAAATCTACACAGATTCGTCGTATCGCTGATCGTTTGGAGGAAATCGACCATCGCGAGGTAGTCGTAACGCGTGAACCCGGCGGCACACTTATCGGCGAGGACATACGACATCTTCTCATGCACAAGGAGGAAGGCGAAGCCATGTTTCCCGAGACGGAACTGCTGCTCTTTGCCGCGAGCCGAGCCCAATTGGTAAGAGAGGTAATTTTCCCTGCGGTCAAAGAAGGCAAGATCGTACTATGCGACCGGTTCCTCGACTCCACCACGGTATACCAAGGCGTAGCTAGACAAATCGCCGAAGATCCCGTGACTCAAATAAACAACTTTGCCGTAGGTGAAATCATCCCTGATCTAACAGTGATTCTGGATATTCCACCGGAATTAGGTATGGAGCGCATTCGGCACCGGGTATCAGATATGCCCGACCGAATGGAGCAGGAAAACATAGAGTTCTACGGCAAGGTGCGCGAAGGTTACCTTCATTTAGCCGGATCCCTACCCGAACGCTTCTTCGTATTGAACGGCGAACGCGACCCCGACGAAATCGAGCTCGACATTTGGAATGAAATGCACGCCCGTTTCTTTGCGGAAGATTAAAAGTCATTGAATCGTGAACGATTCCTCGGGAAGAACTAAACGCAACTTGGAAGCTCTCGAAAGTGACCTGAGCTCTAATCGTCTACACCATGCTTTACTTCTCCAAGGAAAGAATTTCTCGGCTTTGGAAAAATATGCCATGCAGTTGTCCCGAAAAATTCTGGAAACAAAGGAAGAAACACAAGAACATCCAGACCTGTTTCACTTGCGGCCTTCCGGGAAAGCAAGGCTAATTACCGTTGAAAGCACTCGGGATCTGATCTCCAACCTCAATCGGTCATCCAGTCAAGGAGAGAATAAGGTGGCCCTACTCCATGAAATTGATCGCATGAGGCGCGAGGCTGCCAATGCTTTTCTCAAGACCCTTGAGGAACCTCCCCAAGGTACATTCATCCTAATGGTGACCACCCGACCATACTCGCTACTGCCCACCATTCGAAGTCGCTGCCTCCAAGTGCGACTAGAAGAAAAATTCGAGGAACTCGAGGACGAGGAATGGAAGAGTTGGCTAAACTCCTACAAAGACTGGATCGAACTCGCCTCCGATCGTGAAGCCGTTCGCCAGGATATTGCCGCTCCGATATTTATTGCAAACGGGCTAATTCTTAGCTTCAGGTCAATCATCGCTCGTAAAGCAGATGAGGTCTGGGCTCATCGCAAACAGAGCTTGCCCGAGGGCATCGACGAAAAGGAAATCGACGCAATGGAGGTAGGTGTGAGGAAAGGAACTCGGGCGACACTCCTCGCCGCGCTTGAAGAACGGACTAGAGATTTTGCGATATCCTTGGCGGTGAAGCGCGGACAAGAACTTCCCGGACGTAAACTAGCGCAGGTGATTCAGGCACTCGAAAAAGCCACCAGACTTTTGGAGGTAAATCTAAAGGAGGAAACCGCTCTCGAATACTTCTGGCTTTCCTCTTTGCGGACATGGACGGCAAAGTAAATGATTCTCCATCTTCTAGAATATGAGTGAAAAGACTATTTTCCAGAAAATCATCGACCGCGAGGTGCCGGCTAAATTACTCCATGAGGACAAGGAATGCGTTGCGATTCGCGATGTAAACCCACAGGCCCCTTCGCATCTACTAGTAATCCCCAAGAAGCCGATTCCTCGCATCAGCGAAGCCTCGAAAAAAGATCAATCGATACTCGGTCACTTGTTGCTCGTGGCCCAAAAGATGGCGAGTGAGGAAGGCTTGAACAAAGGATTCCGCATCGTCGTGAACAACGGGCCTGCAGGGGGCGAATCCGTACCACACCTTCATGTCCACGTCTTGGGGGGAAGACAAATGGGATGGCCACCGGGATGAAGTTGCCAACACTTCCACTTAGCTTAGCGGGGACAGCATTCCTGCTGTCGGCAACCCTTACCGCAGACATAGTAATCACCACTGATGGCTCACGCCTTGTAGGAGAAGTCGTTGGGATGGAAGACGGCAACCTTACGCTCTCCACGAAATACGCGGGCGACGTTCGGGTATCTCTTCCGAAAATAAAGAGCATCCAAACGGAAAACCCGGCCTATTTACGTCTGGAAGACAACAGAACCATAGAGGGAATATTTGCCCCTGAAGTCGCAGGAAAACTAAAAGTGGGAGTGCCTCCCGTTTTAGTCGAACTGAAAGAGCTGCAACACATTTGGCGAGAGTCCGAACAAGACCCCTTCATAGTCGCCGAAGACAAACTGGCGAAGGCGAACCAGATGAAGTGGAAGAATACAATGGGATTCGACCTCACGGGCAGTACGGGCAACACGGAAGACTTCGGTCTTGGCCTTAAGGCGGATTCCACCTACGGAAACAGATCACACACCATCGATCTTTATCTAACCTACAATAACAGCCACAAAGAAAACGTAACCATTGTGGATGAAACTAAAGGGGGCGCTGAATACGCGTCCCAATTCAAAGACCATCTCGGGTGGTATGCAAAAACGGATCTCGAGGCCGACCGATTGGAAGAAATCGACATCCGAGCGACCGTGGCATCAGGTTTAAAGTATATCTTGTGGAATAAAGACGGCAGGAATCTCTCACTCCGAGCAGGCGCCGCCTTTCGCTACGAAGTCTACCAAGAAGATAGTGAGAACGACTTAGAGGACCCGGCCATCGACTTCGGTCTCGAACATTCTCTCAGATTCTCGAATTTGCTAATAGTAGAAACGGATGTCACAATCGTCCCGAGCATAACCGATTTTGGAAATTACTTGCTGACCCAAGACTCGGCGTTGGTGGTGCCTCTTGGTAAAGAGTCACCATGGAAAATTCGCTCAGGTCTCGCCAACAGTTACAACAGTACCCCCGCCTCAGGGAAAAAAGGCTTGGATTTGAAGTATTACTTGCGATTGGTCTATTCTTGGGAATAAGTCCTTTGCCCTAGGCTAAATCCGATGGCGAAAAAAGTGGATGTTAATTTATTTTGCTCCCCAGAGTCGTAGCCACTTCCTCAGCGTTCAAGAAATGCCCCACAAGGGGTTGTGACCCGTCGGCGGCAACTTGTTGCCATGCTGCGGCTAAGGTTCCATCGGCAAGGAAGCTCGCCGAAACATAGCGACTACATCCAGATGCATGTGGTGAGACGAATAGAGGGAAATCTTGCGACAGACGACGCAACTTGGGGAATTCATGGTCAAATCCCCAAGCGAGTCCACCGAGTTCCTCGCAGGAGTACCCCCTGGCTCTGCGAGCCGCCCTCGGATTTTGATCAAGAGACCGAAGGCACTCTGCCCCGTCATAGAAGTATAAAGAGAGAGAGGGCAGATTCTCTAGAATCCCCAGCTTAGGCAACAAGAGGCGTTCCGTAACGCGAACACAGGCAACGTCCCAACTTGGACCTCGATCCAGCAAGCTCTTGCTAACAAGGTGAAAGGGATCTCCAGTAACCTCGCGAGTAGCCAAACCCGTATTGGAGCTAGACCAAGAAAAGGGATGCGAGCAAAACACAAGTTGCGTAAAGCCATCGGCATTCCGAAAGGCTACCGGATCCTTCATATGCAACAAGCCACCCTCCGACGTCGAAAGCACGGTAGTCAAATTCTTGGCGCTGATCGAGGTCGGCTCTGAGCAATCACCAGAAAGGCAGTCGATACTCCAGACTCCTGTCCCGGGCTTCTGAAAGTGAATTAGGTTCTTAGGATAAGGAATTTGTTTCTCGGTAGAGACAAACAATTCCCATGCCCCACCATCGATCGAAGGTAACAGACAACCACCCTCGATTGATACTACGGAAGCATCATCGGAAGAGAGATCAGCCTTGGAAAAGGAATGAATTTTTTCGAAAGGGCCCGAGGGATTCGTTGCTCTTAAAATAGAAAACTCAAGACCCCTTTCCCCGGCATCGGTTCCCTTGCGGGCATCTCCGGGATTACGATAGCGACCACAAAGCAGTAATGAGCCCGAAGGCTCTTGAACTAGGTTTCCTCCACCGAACCAGTAACCACTTTCTTCGCCCAACGCAGGAACAAGTGTACGGGCGGCATGCTGATCGACTAGTCGGAGACCTAGCTTTCGAAGCTTTTCGGGGAGTTCTTCGGGAAAGTTCACTGTTTACAAAACTCTGATATCTGCGACCGGAAAAAAACAAGGCTATGGTGAGGAATTAGCGCATCATTCCTGCGGCCAAAGTCTCGTTGGTGAAGGAGTCCACCAAGATGAAACTACCCGTATTGCGGTTGCGCCGATAGGTATCAAAAAACAAAGGCTGGGAAACGCGCAACGTCACTCTACCGATATCGTTCATTCCGAACTCATGATCATCCTCAACCTTGTGCAAAGTGTTGACGTCCACCTTGTACAAAACCTCGGTAACGATAGCCTGTACGTCCTTTGTGGTGTGTCGCAACAAATATTTTGAACCCGCCACGAGCTTCTTGGAGGAAGAAAACCAGCACAACATCGCATCTAAATTCTGATCCACCTTGGGCTGGTTGTTGGGCTTCACAAGCATGTCGCCGCGACTGACGTCGATTTCGTCCTCAAGAGTAATTGTAATGGAGAGCGGATTATAGGCTTCCTCCAGTTCTTTGTCCGCCATGAAAATCTTCTTTATCCGAGTCGAAAAGCCGGAAGGCAGCGCAGTCACCTCATCGCCTGGTTTAAAGACCCCTCCGGCCACTCGGCCTGCAAAGCCTCGAAAATCATGATGCTCGTCGGAATGCGGCCGTATCACCCACTGAACGGGGAAACGAGCATCCACGTGATTGGCATCGGAACCTACGTAAACGGTTTCCAGATGATACAGAAGAGAGGGCCCCTTGTACCAAGGCATATTCTCGGATCGATCCACTACATTGTCACCCTTTAATGCACTGATTGGAATAAAGGTCAGCTCAGTAACGTTATCGAGACGAGAGGCGAAATCGCCGAACTCCCTGAGCACTTGGTCGTATGACCCCTGTTCGTAGTCCACTAGATCCATCTTGTTTATGCAGACTGCGACATGCTTGATTCCGAGTAGATCGGCAATGAAGGCGTGCCGCTTGGTCTGCTCGATCACTCCCTTGCGGGCATCGACCAAGATGAGGGCTAGGTTTGCGGTAGAGGCTCCCGTAACCATATTGCGGGTGTATTGGATGTGGCCCGGCGTATCCGCGATGATGAATTTTCGCTTTGGCGTGGCAAAATAGCGATAGGCGACGTCGATGGTGATTCCTTGCTCTCGCTCGGCCCTTAACCCATCAGTCAATAGAGCAAGGTTAACATTTTCGTCACCATGCTGCTTACTGGAACGTTCGATGGCCTCGAGTTGATCCTCGAAGATTGACTTTGTGTCGTGAAAGAGTCGCCCGACCAAGGTACTTTTTCCGTCGTCGACGCTTCCGGCAGTAGTGAACCTCAAAAGGTCCATTTCCAAGTAATTCTTGTCTTCGGTCATTTGAGGGTCCTAAAAATATCCTTGTTTCTTGCGGTCTTCCATTGCTGCTTCGGAACGACGGTCATCAGCTCGGGAACCACGTTCGGTAATTCTCGAGGCAGCCACCTCTTGTATCACATCATCGAGAGAAGAAGCCTCGGAACGAACGGCGCCAGTGCATGTAGCATCGCCAATCGTGCGAAACCGAACCGTTCCCTTGACGGGGGTTTCACCTTCTCGAGGCGTAACGAATTCCGAAACTGCAAGAAGACTTCCGTTACGGTCAACCACCTCTCGCTCATGAGCGAAGTAAAGACTCGGCAAGTCGATTTCCTCAAGACGCGAATATTGCCATATATCCATCTCCGTCCAATTGCTCAAAGGGAAGACGCGAAAGTTTTCGCCGGGAGACATCTTGCCATTGAACAAGTTCCAAAGCTCGGGTCTCTGGTTCTTGGGATCCCACTGCCCAAACGCATCACGATGAGAGAAGAAACGTTCCTTGGCCCGAGCCTTCTCCTCGTCTCGTCGACCGCCGCCGAGACAAGCGTCAAAACCTTCCCGCTCGATGGACTCCAGAAGGGTCACGGACTGCAACCCATTACGACTGGCGTCCGCCCCCGTTTCCTCCTGAACCGTGCCTCGATCGATCGAATCCTGAACCAACCCCACGATCAATCGCACTCCCAGTTTCTCAACGAAACGATCTCGAAATTCGATGGTCTCGAAGAAGTTGTGCCCGGTGTCGACATGAAGGAAATGAAAGGGAATCCTTGCAGGGGCAAAGGCCTTGGCGGCCAAATGAGCCATCACAATGGAATCCTTCCCTCCCGAAAAAAGAAGGCACGGGTGCTCGAACTGGGCGGCCGTCTCCCGGAGCACGAAGATTGACTCCGACTCGAGTTGATTGAGGTGCGTGACGTTGTATGTGCGCATCGTATTTTTTCGAAAAAAAGATATAGGCAGTAAGTCTCAAAGGAAATTATAGAACCAACTTATTCGGGAAGTCGAACCAAGGGAAGAACGGCATCCGTCAATTGAGCGAGAGATTCCTCGGACGAAAACTTCTCGGTATCGATGCTCAGCCAAGGTGAATCCGGTTCCTCAAAAGCAGACGCCTTGCCCGTAAAATTGGGAATTTCTCCTGCACTCGCCTTTGCATAAAGCCCCTTCACGTCGCGCTCCTCGCAAGTGGCGTAGGAGGCCTTTACGTAAACCTCTCTAAAATCATCCTCGCCGACGATTGCTCGGGCAGCCTCGCGAAACTCCTGCCTAGGAGTAATGAACGATACGATAGTCACCAAACCGCTCTGAGCAAATAGCTTGGCCACCTCGGCTACACGACGCAGGTTTTCCTCACGGTCCTCATCAGAAAAACCGAGGTCCTTGTTCAAGCCTGATCTCAAGTTGTCACCATCCAGAACGGTGGTAACCAGACCGTGTTCATTCAGGCTTCGCTCCAATCCGATGGCCAACGTACTCTTCCCCGAACCCGACAACCCATACAGCCAGAACACTCGCCCGCTTTGGCGAAGCAGGCGTTCCTTGTCGGTTCGGGGCAATAATTTGTCCGCAACCGGATGTACGTTCGTGACAGTCATGAAGTATCGGGGGAAACAAACAAGCATACCATTTTCACCGAAAAGTGAAAGCCTATACGCGTCATAAAGAGATTAGCCGGAACCCATGTCAATGAGTTCATCCACTGAAGGATGCAGTCTAGGTTACTTGATTGCTACTTCCAGTCGGCGGGCTTTGTCGATTTCTCCACCGGAAAGATCACGCAGAATGTAGTAGTGATGCTGGAGCGGGAAAACGCCGGAGTAACTTCCGACGGTAAAGACGGAATTGCGAAGTGACTTCGGACCAATGGTGATTTTCCTTTTGCCATAGACTTTGCCCGAAACGAAGGCGGATTCAATTCCCCTGTGGTAGGTAAGGTTCTTTTTCAAATCGTCCCATTTTTCGAGATAAGAAATGGTTTCCCTAGCCCCCGATTTGGTTTTTACCTCAATGGCCGTTTCGTCTAAAAACTCCTTCCACTGCTCGGGGCCATCCCCGTCTTTCATTAGAATGGATTCCGGGGAGTGGAGCCCAACGGATAATACAGTTTCGTGATCCACGCTGGATGGATCGTCCGCTTCCCCCCAAATGGCGACGCCGCGCGAGGTCGCCTCGAAACCTATCTTGAGGACAACCCCATCCTCCAGTTCCGCGTTCAGTTCAATCCGACCCAATTTATCGGAGGGTTTAGGCGGGTTCTTAAAACCTACCATCTTGCGAAAGTAATAGTGAAGGTCGGCCCTCGTCGACGAGTAAGCATGAGCGTTTCCACGAGGATTAGGCTTATTGTAATATCCGTGGTAGAACCTAAAGACAAGAGGACGGCCCTGAAGGAGCGATTCACTGCCGTCCTTCAAGTAAAGATAGAAATTTCCGTTCCCGTGCAGAGCTATGTCGAAGTTGCTAGCCTCGAGGACGGAATGATAGCTCGCCCACTTGCCCGAACCGAGAGTGGGGAGAAGAACCTTTCCTCTGGGTCCCGCAGCTTCCTTAACTGCAGGAGGATCAGGAGACGCGGGCTTTGAGGGAACGGAGGGATTCACAGGTATCGAGGGTGGGGTTGCGGGCGCTGGAGGGGCGGATAATTTCCGAGCCAACTCCTGAGAGTCGGGTTTGAGATCCGACAGATTGATGACAAAGTTTCGACCGTTAATGAAAAGCGTAACGGTATCCGCATCTCCTCGGACGAATTTTGCCTTGATCGTTCGGCCCCCACTGTTCGTCCACTCATGAATCACGGACTGAGCGAGGACGATCTGAGTGACAGAAATCAGGAACAGGATAGAAAACTTGATAGATTTCATTTCTACGAGTTTGCCCAAAGACGGAGAAACGTCAAACATCGGTGGCCAGTTCGGGCAACTCTAACGCTATGGCATCGGCGAGAATCCGCCCGGCGGCGAGCAAACGGTATCGCCCCCCTTCCCTTTCCACCAATCCTTCGTCCTCAAAACGCTCGAAGAACAGGCGCAAAGGATCGAAGGCAGAAGACGGGATTGAAAACTGGCGCTCGATCTCGCCAAGATCGAAACCCGCGTTGAGTCGAAGCCCGAAGAGCACGGAATCGTGGGCAAGACTTCTGTCGGAAAGAATCTCGATGTCCTCAAGATGGGAAGCATTGCTTTCTTCGAGAGAGAGGCCCCATGCCTCGAGATTGGAAACGTTGCGGTATCGTTTGCCCCCGAATTGAGAAGCAGCCGAAGGACCGTACCCTAGCCACTCGTTCATTCGCCAAGTATTCAGATTGTGCAGGGATTCCATGCCTATCCGAGCGAAATTGGAAACCTCGTACTGGCCGTAACCATGGCTAGGCAGGTATTCCCAGGCCAATTCGTAAAAATCCGCCTCGCGTTCGGGATCTATGTTAAGTTCGCCCTTTGCCAAGCGGGCGTATAGAGCCGTGTCCTCCTCAAATGTGAGGCAGTAGGTGGAAAGGTGGTCGGGACACAGTTCGACGGCCCGGCTAAGATCAGCTTCCCATTGTTCAATGGTTTGGCCGGGAGCGCCGAAGATAAGGTCCAAATTCACGGACTCGAAACCCATGTCTCGAATCAGCTCGTAAGCGGACAGAGCTTTTTCGGGAGGATGCCTTCGACCCATTTCGCCCAAAAGTTCAGTATCGAAGGTTTGTACCCCCAATGACACACGACTCACGCCACCGGCCTTGAGTGCCCCCAATTTTTCCGGAGTTACTTCATTAGGCGCTAATTCAACGCTCCATTCCTTCACCTCGTCGCCGGACTTTTCTCGCACAATTTCGCACAACTCGGAAAGTTCATCGGGTGAAAGCACTCCCGGCGTCCCTCCGCCGATGAAAATCGTGTCCACCGAACGAGGTGGCGCAATCCGCATAAACTCTCGCCTCAACCAAATTATGTAACTTTTGATTGAGTTTTTTCTTGGTTTCTCTTGGTAGAACGCGCAAAAGTCACATGTGGACGAGCAGAACGGAACATGGACGTATACGCCAAGCGAGTTTTGCTCTGCCTTGTTTTTATCTTGAACGTTCATGCCAAATTCACAGACAAAGAAATCATAAACCTCTTAATGACAATGCAACGCCTATCTCTCAAGTCTTT
>Ga0315322_10001940_pt1 | contig 16032 bp, 10 predicted proteins | sample M110021515metaG_FD_203461 | JGI IMG/M metagenome (GOLD analysis project Ga0315322, IMG submission 203461) | Ammonia-oxidizing marine archaeal communities from Monterey Bay, California, United States - M1 100m 21515 | ecosystem: Environmental > Aquatic > Marine > Intertidal zone | place: USA...
GCTTTACCTTCAGCTTGAACTGCTGTTGCTGCAGTTTGGATTTCTGAGTCTGTTGAGGCGACTGCTGCCGCATCTTCGGCGACGATTGCTTTAGCGGCTTTGTCGGCAGCGGCTTTGTCGGCAGCGGCTTTGTCTTCTGCCAAAAGTTGAGCTGGTGTCTTTCCTGAAGCTTTAGCTGCATCTAATTCAGCTTTGGTTTTCGATGCAACATTTTTGAGGTCATCTTGACTGAGGTCCTTGAACTCACTTGGGTTAAGGCCTTTGTCCATTACATTTTCGTATAATGCTAGAGTATCTAAATCTGAAGTTACTGCAGAGTAGTCAAAAACAGCATTTGGATTTTCCTTCTTGGCCTTGATAACAAAATTAGCCTTGATTTCAATTTTGGTTATGTTGCTGAGGGCGAGGGCATTACCTGTAGTTCCTCGAAGGTCGCTCAGCTTGTCCTTTTCTTGGCTAACGGTTGTGATAAAGTCGTTGTCGAATTTAGCTGCCTCCGTTTTGAAGGTCGCTACTGCACTCGAATCTGTAACATCGAATGCTTCGGCAAGCTTAACTGTTACCTCAAGGTTGGAAAACTTGGATGCAATAGATAAACCAGCTTTGTCTTGGTCGGTGGTAGCTCCAATTTCCGTAAACACCTTGAGATCATCATGGGAGAATAACTTTATGGTAGAAAGGACAGCTCCTTGGATGTTAGTGTTTGTGTCTTTGGCCAATTGCAAGCGTTCTGCGGCAGTAGATCCGCCTGGGGCAAGAGCAGAAGCAAATTTGGCTTTAGTCGAAAAGTCGGAAATGGTGCTCGTGCCAGCCAACGCCTTCATGTCGGTGGCAATAAATTTGGCTTCGACCATTTTAGTAAGGTTTGTGGTATCTTTCGATAATGCAATGAAACCACTGTCAGTTAATACATTGGAAACTGTTTTACCTAAATCAACATAAGCTTTAACTACATGGGATTTTGTTCCTAAGGTTTTAATCGTTGCTTGTGCATTGGCGATATTGAAAGCGGGCGGAGCGGCCAAATCGCCAGATCCGTCCGGAGTTTTAACTAGTTCCTGCATTGTTCCTAAATCAAAACTTTGCATGGAAGTTAGGGCATCTGAGTCTAAGTTGTCTACAGTTCCATTTACAATTGTAGTTATGTCTCCGGACCCTGAGAACGCCTTCACAACCGTGGCTCGAGTTTTGAACTGACTGACTAAGTTCGTAACACTGCCTCCTGTATTGGCAGTCTTGTCCGCCAATTTGTTAATGTTGCCAGAGCCTAATGCTACAGCATCACTGACTTCGAGTCCCGCTTGAACAGCAGTGACAAGAGTGCTACTTTCAACGGCTGTTGAAACGACTGCGGCAGGTGCAGAGGCACCCGTAACCATTGCTGCTGCAGATGGTGCCGCAGCTGGAGCGTCACTTGGTGCCGCAGCTGGAGCGTCACTTGGTGCCGCAGCAGGAGCCGCTGCTGGAGCATCACCTTGTGCATCTCCTTCGGCAGGTGCCTCGGCTTCAGTATTTGCCGCTGCAGGTGCAGGCTGAGCGTTGACGAAGCTTTGAGGCAAAGCAAGAGAAGCGATGATTACAGATAGATTAAGAATGAATTTAGTCATTTTTTTAAGGGTTAAAATTCCAACTGTATTTTTTTTGGTGCAAGTGACAACTAGAATTGTTCCTTTCGGTGAATTAATTTGAGGAATTCAAAGATTGAATGGGACGACCACAAATTCATCTCTTGTCAAATTTGACCATACATACGAAAAAGTAATTGATAGTCTTTCGTACCAAGAAAATCGATTTGAGTCATTGAGTACTTAAATACAAATCGAAATAAGAATCCAATTGTCAGATCCTAGAGCTGAATTTTCAGAGGGTGCAGGAAAAGCGTACTTGGAAGAAACCTAGTTTTTGACCAACAACCAGAAGGGCACAAGTGAAGGGTGACTTCTGCCGTTTGCCTTAGTTTAATCTTTTTCTCTTATCAAAAGAGGGAGTGAGAGGGAGGAAGGAAATGGAGCCACCTGTCAGATTCGAACTGACGACCGTTCGCTTACAAGGCGAGTGCTCTACCAACTGAGCTAAGGTGGCGAAATCCAATATGACTACAATAGTATGGGATCGTTTTCGAAAAGGCAATGGGATTGTCCTTCGCGAGTTCATTGCTTTGGTTCTTTGCCCGTCGTTTCACACAGAAAAAGCTTTTCTTCTGGTATGTATTTGAGCAGCTCATTTTGGCAGAACTCACTTCTTTTTTCCTCGATTTCTTTTCGGTATCCCGTGAAATTACCCCGCTTTTCGAATTTTCCAGCAAAGAGAGGTTCCTCAGGATAGAGCTTCTCCATTTTCTTAAAGTAGGAAATGGGAACCCTAAAAGCACCGAGGGAGACCGAATGAACGAAGTCGGGATTGAGCTTGGTAAAGAGTTTTTCAATAAGGCAACGGTAGCGCTTTTCAAAGTTCTTGCAGTCGATGAGTGGGTCGATGCGTATACCAACTGGCCATCCGAGATCAGCGATTTTTTCAATTGCCCGGATGCGGGAAGAAACAGAAGGTACTTTATGCTCGAGTTGCCCGCTTATTTCATCAGGAGTAAAACTGAATGCGGTGACGACATTCTGTAGGGGACTTTTGTCTTCGAGGGCTTTGAGCTTCACGCTTTTGGTTCGGAGTTCAAGGTGTGCATTCGGATGCTCGGCAAAAAAGGGGAGAAAGGAATCGGCAAATCCAGTGACCTGCTCGAGTGCAAGGCTGTCGCAATCGTATCCCGAAAAGAACCAGGTCGCTTCGTCCGGTGATTCCTTTTGTTTTCGGAGTATTTCGTTCTTAAATTCATCAAAGTTCACGAAGAGAACATAGTGGGCTGAGGGAAACATACCCTGAAGGAAACAGTAACGGCAGTCGTAGAGGCAATTGAGGAGATGCGAAAAGTAGAAGTTATGCCTGCCACCGATTCCGTAGGTTGCGGGTACTGGGTGAACCAAAGATCCAGTTTTTCTGGCAAGGATGAGAGCGGGACTTTCCTTCTGAAGGCGAAAACTCTGTCCACTTGGATTGAATACATCTTTGTAATGAGCACAGGGTATAAGTGTTGCTTTCGGATAGAGTCGAAGTACGGCCTGAGAGTGTGGATGATCCAGGATTCCCTCTTCGTGGTAGATTACCTTGATCATTGAAGTATCCTATGGTTTTCCAAGCTATTACTGAGGTTGGAAATTGCCTGCTTTTCCGAAGTTGCCTCCATGACGAGTTGCAGGGTGTCTTTTTTCGATGCCCCGAGTGCATGAGCATGCGTAAGGAGTTTGCGGATCTGATGACATTGGGTTTCGCTGAAAGGGTGCAACGAAAAGACGGAATCGATATGCTCTTTTAGTCCCATTGGAAGCTCTATTTTTTTTGCAATTGTCTCAAGCTGGTCAACTACTGGCAAGAGTGAGGGAAGAGCTTTTTCGATCAAAGCTCCGGCCGAGGAGCGGTCAAAAGTGTCGACTGGGTAATCAGGATTATCGGATACGACCTTGATTACTTGGATGAGTTCCCGAATAGAAAAGGGGGAAGCAGTTTTGCAAAAAGCTGAAGCCTCCATGTCAAAACCGATTGCCTCTGGGTACCCGGAGAGAGGAAATGAGCAGGTTCGTAGGGCAGAAGACTCAAGCTTATGCTTGAGGCATTGAGTCGGATAAAAAGCCCTCTCTTGTTTATCGAGGATTCGGTTGGCCAAAAAAATTTTTCCTACAGGGAGGCTTCCGTGACCAGCCAAACCAAAATTAAGCCAAGCTTGGTTGGGTAGAGGGAAACGATTTCTTAAGAAGGCCGTCGCTTTGGCTGAAAGTTCTTTGCCTGGTCCCGAAAGGACAAGGCGGTGATTATCATTTGTAAAGAGGGGTAATTCTTCAGAGCTTTGCTTGCTCAGCTTGAAGAATTCGATGAGAGGTCCCGCTTCGGCCTTTAGGGCAACGACAAAGTTCATTTTGAGCCTTCTTCCTGTTTGCTGAGCATGGATAGGTAGCTTTCTTTTTTTTGGGAATATTCATTCGCTTGCTCAATCTTTTTCCTCTTCAAAAATCCATTTTCGAGAATTTTGCATTTCTCAGATAACGCTTTCCACACCTCGGGCTTTCGATCTTCAAGCAGAGCGGGGTTTGCCAGCAGCCTTTCCATTGATCTTACGCGAAAGCGGTCCATCCCCCATGTTGAAGTGGAAAGTTGATCAGAATGGCCTCCGTGTTTGACGACTAGTTTTTGCTTGATGAAGAGAGGCTCAGTTAAAACTAGAAGCCTAAGCCAAAAATCATAGTCCTCACAGACTGTAAGGGATTCATCGAAAAAGCCAATTTCTGATAAAAAGTCACGTTTAAAGAGAGCCGAGGAAGCGCAAATCAGACACCGGTGCAGACTCCGAGCAAAAAGACCAGGCGAAGACTTGTCGAGAAATTTGGGGGCAAGTACATGGTTGCCGTTACGAATCCATTTCTCATCGGTATGACAAACCCGTGAGAGGGGATACTTTTTCATGCAATCGAGCTGAATTTCGAGTTTTTCCGGTCTCCATTCATCATCCGAGTCAAGCAGGGCAATCCATGATCCCCGAGCATGGCGAATACCAAGGTTGCGGGCACTGGCAACCCCCTTGTTTTCCTGCCTGAGCCATCGAACCGAGGGGAAAGAAATGGGGAGGTCACGAGATGTGTCGTCAGTGGAGCCATCGTCCACCACGATGATCTCATCAGGCGCTTGTGTTTGCTCAAGAACCGAAACTAGGGCCCGACTAAGCAACTCTTTTCTGTTGAAAGTCGGGAGGATTACCGAAACGAGCGGGCTGTCCGAGTTGGGCGGAAAACCCATTTTAAATGCGGTCAAAAGACCCGCAAGGGAACTTCTACTGGCTGATACCCAGGTGCTGTGACAACGAGTTTGCCTTCGCCGGGTTTTCCTCCACGAATCGGAATATTAACCGTTTTGTTGCCCTGAGTAATGATTGCCTCAGGCATGATCACTGAATTGGGTATGTTTGTCTTCACATCTATGGACAGTCCAGATTCTGGTGCTTCAAAATCTATTTTGAAGAGCAAGGTTTCCGTTTCTCCGGATTTAATTTCTAGGGATGAAGGAACCACCCCGAGAACACTCTCGTCTATTCTGAAATTGCCAATATCTAATGCTCCATGAGGACCACCGATTAATTGGACCGGATAGTCTATACCTGATGGCAAGGCAGGAACTGTGAAGCGGAGTTCGTACTCGGAAAGAAAACTTGTCGTGGCTTTGCTTCCGCCGAGCGTAATCGAATCGTACTTGGTCATACCACGCCCTTGGACGGCAATTTCAACGCCAACCGGGCCACGATATGAGGCAAGATTACCAACATATCTGTTTTCCAGGCGAAAGACTTGAAGATCGCTTTTTACTTCCTTGGGGGGGAACCCAGATCCATCGGCCTGATTGGAGTATTTAGCCAAATAGTAATAGGTCGCTTCATCAAAGCCTTGAGGGAGTTTATAGTCGCAACTCCATAGGAAGGAGTTGACGGGGTCTTTAACCATGGGAATGGTGTCTCCACCGACTACTGCAAACACCTTGATTGATTTAGGGGCAACTTGGCGGTCTTGGATATCGAGTTCAGTTTGTAAGGTATAGATACCAGATGGGTTCTGGCTCAAGTTACCTGAAGTCAAATTAATGAAACTTGGTTGTTTGCAGCTTGTCCAAAAGCACAAGCTTGCTGACAAGAGGATTGTTTTGGATAATGTAGAGAGTATGTTCATCATGATTTTGTCCATATAGGTTCGTCAATTGGTAGACAATGTTCGTTCAAGAAAAGCAAGAAACAAATGTACCTGCCTTGGGTTTGTATGTTCATGTTCCTTTTTGTTCAACCACTTGTGACTTTTGCGCATTTTATCAAGAGAGACCAAGCAAAAATGCATTTGATGCCTTTTTTCTTGGTTTAAGAAGTGAATTCGATCGGTTTCCATCGGATCGTTCTTTTTCCACCGTTTTTGTAGGCGGAGGAACCCCAGGATTGCTTTCAAGTGATCAGTTGGAGGATTTATGCCGAATCATCCAGAATTCTGGCTTGAGTGATGATTGCGAGTGGAGCATCGAAGTAGCACCTTCCGAAATCACTCAAGAAAAACTTGATGTTCTTGCGGATAGAGGTGTCACTCGGATTTCGCTTGGGGTTCAAACCTTTTCATCCGATATGATGAAGTCTTTGGGGCGTAACCACAATGTGGATAAAGTTTTTTCTGCCTATTCCATGATTCGCGAAAAAGCTGATTTTCTCGTTAATTTGGACTTAATCTTTGGAGCCCCCGGTCAGACTTTGGACATGTGGGAACTTGACCTGATGACTGCAGTCGAACTGGAGCCCGATCACATATCAACTTATTGCCTGACCTTTGAAGAGGATACAGCTATGTACATACGTTTATCGGAGGGCAAGGTTGAGTTAGACCTCGATAAGGAGGCCGAGTTTTACGAAAAGGCTTGGTCTCTCTTGCCGCAGTTCGGTTACCCGCAATATGAGGTTTCCAATTTCTCAAAGCCAGGACTGACTTGTTTGCACAACCTAAATACTTGGAGAATGAACGAATGGATTGGCTATGGTCCGGGTGCATCCACACAGTACAAGGGCGTGAGGAGGAAGAACGCAGCAAACCTGCAAAAATGGTCGGACTGTATGGTCAATGAAAAAAGACCAGCTTATGAAGAGTATATTGCAGTTAAGAGCGGTGATTTAGCTGAGGACGCAGTTTTGTTTGGATTGAGAATGAATGAAGGTGTAAACCTCAATGACTTGGCTAAGCGGTTCGATCTTTCTTCTGGGGACCTTGACTCGGTTCGTACTTTTTTCGGAAAACTCACAACGGAAGGTCTTATTGAGGATGTTGATGGTTTTTCGATCCTGACCACGGATGGAAGAATGCGCTGTGACGCGATCGCGACGGAAATTCCGCAGATCGCTCAGAGGTCTTGAGTCAGAGCTTCCTTGAGTAGCCCAAGGCTTTCAGCAAGCCCACCTAATCTAGCTCGGGCAAGCCAGAGTGACTCAAACTTTAGAAGAATCGGCTCGGAATCATAAGATTTTTTTGGTTTTACCCCGCGAATGATCCAAAGGGCTTTTTCGAGTGCAAAAATTGAAAGCTCGATCCCCATCTCAGTCTCATCTGAAGCTAAGGTTGTATTGGTTGAAGTTGACTTGCTTAGGAGTTGGTTTCGGTTTTGGAGAAGAAAGTCTAATCCTTTTTCGATTTGTTCCGCGCTTTGATACTCATCGAGATGTTTGGCAAGCTTGTTCGATTTTGGGGCAAATACAAGATACCAAGGTAGGCTTGTGTTGGGAAGTTTCGACTCAAGGACCTCGTCGAGCTTTCCCGTTTCGAGAATGATTCGAGCTGGATTATCAGGGTGGGAGTCGAAAACCAATCGATTCACGGCATCGCTGACTTGGTCGTCATGAAGGGGCTTCCCATTCCAGGTCATTTGTGCAGCGTACAAAAGGGGAGGGTAGAGAGTAGACCAGGGCTGGTGGTTTCCGCAATCACCCCAACTAGTAAGCAATAATCCCTCGGCGTTGTGGTTGATTGCATTCTTCGCAGCTGATTCAATATTTGCTTTTGCTGTTGCCCATCGTCCCGTGAAGCTACGCCATGTTGCTGTTCCTGGAGCAAGACAATAAGACAATCCGCAGGAAGAAATAGTTCTCGCTTGTTCGCTGAATGGATGCTCGGCCTCATACCCCCATATGATAGGAGAGGCCGAGGGTGACAATAGAGATGCGTTTTCGGGTTTCTCCAATAACACATCTGCCCAGAATTGCATGTGCTTGCCGTGTTTCTCGACGAGCTTGCGAATAGCCTCGAGATGCTCTAGGTATACTTGGTCTTTCCCTTTTCGTTCAATCTCTTCTTTGCTCCATCCCTGTCCTAATTCCCAGGGCTCGTCCATTCCGACATTAAATTTCTTCGAGCTGAAGTTTGGTAAGTATTCCGAATAAAGAGAGTCAACAAAGTCCAAGCTCGTTTGGTTCGGTTTGAGGGTGGTTCCGTGATCACGAACGATATACGGGTTTTCCCTGCGAAATCCATCGGGGCATTCGGCCAAGTGCTTGTAGGGTTCATGCATGAGCCATCTCTCAAAGTGACCGAATGAGTTCAGGTTGGGGACCAACTCGATGAAGCGATCTTGGCAATACCTGTCGATTTCGCGAACTTCATCACAAGTAAGGGGTGATGCCTCCTTCCAAACAGTTTCATGATCAACAAAGGCAAAGGTATGCTCAATATAAAGTTGGAGTTCGTTGAATCGAAGTTCGGCCAGCAGGTCTATCATGGAAAAGAGGGTTTCCATGGTGGGAACTTTGCATCGGCTTATATCGAGCATGAAACCCCGACGGCGAAGGGTCGGATGGTCATCGATTTTAAGGCATTCAAGTTGCTCCCCATCGACCTTTCTTTCGATCAATTGAGACAAGGTAGTCAGCCCATGAAAGAGTCCCTTTGGCTGCTTGGCAGAAAGTGTGATTCCGTCCGGAGAAATGCTAAGAAGGTATCCTTCTGGCGGGGCAGTTTCTACTTTCTCGATCGTAAGAAAAGACGGATTTGACGATATGCGTTCGGACAACCCAAGGCGTTTCGCGAAAAAAGCCACCACATCTCGGAATGATTCTTCCCTAAGCAGCCAACTCCGCACATCAGGGACTGCAAATGTTCCCGTCAAAAGTTTGGTCTTTTGCGGATGAGGGAAAAAGCAACTCTGATCGATGGAATTCAAGATTGTGTTTTCTTGGCGAAGGGCAAACCGCAGCCCCATGTTATAAATACTGTAATGGGCCAAGCCCAAGCAGAGTGAAGGAGGGATTTGAGCTTGCCGTTTTCTTGTCCTATCCCATGCCATGCTGTAGCATCTTTTATTGATATAAACTCGAAGTTAATTAGGATCTGATAGAAATCCGGTCGAATGAAGGCAACGAGCAAGAAAGATAGGCCGAAGCCTATGGCAAGGCCTCCAGTGCGAGCATGTGGCGTAAAGAGAGCTGCCAGAAACATGCCGAGCATCGGGCCAGTCGTGTAGGAAATCATGCCAAAGGCTAGGTTCACGACATTGACATTCCCACGAAGCGAATTGAGTTGAATTGCAAAAGCGGAGAGAGTGATCCCCCAAAAGAGAACGAGAATTCTTGAGCGAAGCAGGTTTTTCTTTTCGTTTTTCGGGTCTGATTCTTGAGTTTTAAATAAGGATAAGGTGGTTTGCGATAGGGCAGCTAATATCGAATCTAGACTGGAGATGGCTGCGGCAAAAATTCCGGCAAGAATCAATCCCCTGAGACCAATGGGGAGCTCGGTTACAATCCAAACAGGGTAAATGTAGTTACTGTCTTGGGAGAAAATGCTTGGCTCCATTCCCGCAGAGCGCATGGGCTCGTAATAGGCAAAAAGAGCGGCTCCTATGACAAGCATGAGAGTGGTTAGGAGAAGGGCTGCCGAACTGGTAATCATTGCTTTGCGGGCATCTGATGAATTTTTGCAGCAAAACATTCTTTGTGCGTTAAGCTGGTCGACGCCAAAGGCACTGAGGTTTTGAAAGGGAACTGCGATAATGGCTACCCATAAAGTGAAGCCAACTGCAGGATCGCTGGTTAAGTTCAATAGGGTGAACTTCCCCCCTTGGTCTGCAACTTGGACCATGTTCGACCAACCGCCGTCCATAGAGGAAGTTATCCATATCAAAGAAAGGATACCTGCCCCGACGAAGAGAAAAAATTGCATGACATCAGTCCAAATGACCGTTCGCATACCGCCCATCAAAGTCCAACCTATCGCAAAAACTCCAATGATCCAAATGCACTCATGAAATTCGAGGGGCGTGACCACTTTGAGGGCAAGTGCGGCGACCAAGACTCGTACGCTTTGACCAAGAATCCCTCCTATTTGAAAGATGATAGTGGCGAGTCTTTTCGCTCCTATACCCAGCCTGTTTCCCATGAAGTCATAAGGACTGTAGATTTCCTTTTCGTAAAAGGCTCGAACAAAAAAGATTCCTACAATGATACGGGCAATAATCGAACCTATTCCCCACTGAAGGTAGGTGAAGTCTCCACCGGCCGCATAGACCATACCTGGTACGCCGATGAATGTGACGCCACTGATCTCCGTGGCGATGATAGACCCAGAGACGGCTAGCCAAGGTAAAGACCTTCCCCCAAGAAAGAAATCTTTAATGGTTGATTGCTTTCCTTTCAGGAGATGGCCAACCCATGTTGTCAGGAGTAAATACCCTGCTACCACGCACCAATCCAAGGTGGTAAAGTTTTCATAAAAATCCATCCGAGTAGTACCAAAATAGGTTTTGACCTGATTGGAAACTGAAAAGCTTCCTTCGTGAATAAGATTTCGATTTGGGAACAAGTTCTTGTTTTCCTTCCTCTATTTTTAGATAAGTATGATGTTATGAACGTATTCACACTCTTGATTGGAGGGTCGGCTCTTTTCATCGCGGGATGTGCTGCGTATTTCAGCGTTCGTGGTATTGCCTTAACCTTTGGTGCTGTAAGCTCCTTTACGATACCGATCATTATTATGGCATCGAGCCTGGAGTTCGGAAAACTGATCGCCGCGTCCTTCCTTTACAGGCATTGGAATACTTGCAACAAAACCTTGAGGACTTATTTGAGCTTTGCCGTTGTTTTGCTTATAGGCATAACATCAGCCGGGATTTACGGATATTTGTCTCAGGCCTTTGAACAGACTCTTAGTCAGGTCGAAGGCTACGAGCGGGAGATTGGAAGCCTTCAGCGTCAGCAAGGCGAATACGACCGATTGATCTCAGCTTACCGGACTTCTGGTCAAAAAGGTTCGGCCATACGCGAGGAAAAGCAGTCCGATGAACGAAGGCGGTTGGAGTCATACATTCGCGAGAGAAGAGAGGATATTAAGGACGCCGAATCCTCGAAGGCCAATTATGCCACACAAACCGACCAGATGATTATTGGCGAGCGTGGTAGGCGTGAAGCTGAGCAGAAGAGGCTCGAATCGGTTATTGGAATTCGCCGTCAAGATATTGCTGCTCTGGAGGTCCAGAAAAGGGAATATAAGGTAGAAGTCGACGCGAGAATCCAGCAGGAACTCGTTAAGGAAGAGAGGGCAAATGAGCGCCTTGCTCAACTTGATATCGAAGAGGAAGCGAAGGAGTCAGAAGTAAATATGCGATTGGCTAAACTCGATGCCGCAGTGAAGATCTACCGAGACAAAGGAAGAACTTTCCTCGAGGATGGTATCAAAAAGGCAAACGAACTTCTCAAAAACCAGGCAGGGGAAAGAGAGGCTCTTCGCTCAACTCTTTCTGGGATCAATGCCTCGGCCCAAAAAGAAAGGGATTCTCTCCGCTCAACTCTTGCTAGCATTGCTGCTGGTTCTCAAACTGCAAGAGACGACTTGGATAAAAGGTATAAGGCACTAGACGTGCGAATTGCATTGGTGCAAAAAGAAATTTCTGAAGCTAGTCTCAAGATTACCGGATTGACAACAGGGGGAGCCGAGCAGGCAGACAATATTAAGACGGCTTTGGAGACCCTTCAGGTTGCTCGGGCAGGTGCCGATTCTAGAATTGCCAAGCTGGAGAACGAGATCGCAGAAGCGAGTCGCAAATTGACTTCATTGAGTGAGGCTGAATCCGTCTTTGGACCGGACAGTTCCGAGGAACTCGAGGCCAAAAAAGGCGAACTGCTCGCAAAAAAGGAGGACGCGGAGCAGCAGATTTTGTTGTTGGAAGGAAAGATAAGATCGACTGATATCGGATCGTTCAAATTTGTTGCTGGAGCTTTTGATGACGAAGTTGCTGCGGCACAGGCAACCGACAACCCAATCTTGATCAAAGAGGCGATGGACAATGCAGTTGACCGGGTGGTCAAGTGGTTTATTCTCATTTTGGTTGTTGTCTTCGACCCCTTGGCAGTGACGCTGGTTATTGCTTACAATGCATCTTTATTGCGGAAAGATGAAGATGATTCGGATTCAACTGAAACCGCTCAAAATAAAAACGATGATACTTCATCTTCGAGTTTCTTTAAGGTAGCGAACTTGCCCCTGATCTTGATTTTGGGAGGGGTGGTTGTATGGGGAGGATATAGCTTTTTGAATTCTAATTCCGCTGAATCTTCTTCAGGCAAAAAATCGAAGTCAGATCTGCTTGGTGATTTGTCAGCACATCGTTTTGACGATCGCTCATTTGCTTATGTTCCTGATGTTGCGTTCGGTACCTGTGCATTTTCGGGCGTTCGAATGATGGAGCAAGTTGGGGTCCCCAAGATTTTATCGAGTTACCTGACCGACCGGATCCCTTTTTTAGGGGATTTGGGATGGGATCCCCGTTCATGTGGAATAAGCCCGGACGGTCGTGTTTTGTATTTCCTCCAGTTTCCTAGTCCAGATTATATCGAGTCGCGTCCACACGATGTCGTATTCGGACTTGTTATGCCTATTGGAGACCAAGAATTGCTCAAGGAGTTCATTCTACAAAAGCTCGACCTTAAGTCCCAATCGCCCAATTGGAAAGTTCAAGAGAACACTTCGCCCGAGTTTCTTTCAATTCGTCACAAAACCGCTCATGTCTCTTTAGGTATGGACAAGCACTGCTTGGTGATGCTTACCTCGTGGTGGAATGATAAACCTGACCCTACATTCCTGGACAAGGAGCTCGAGCAAGTTTTTCTTTTTGGGCAAGGAAACGACACTTCGGCACCGGCTTTTACGGACCGGCTTTCGGGTAACAATTATGATCTCGGGTTCAGCTTGAATGGCACGAATTTCTTTGAAAACTTTAAGAAAACCACTCAGGAGGAGGCTCTTTTCAGCGAGTTTAGGGATTACCTGTCGTTTCAGTTGACCGCAAAAGCGAAGGAGTCGACAGGCGAGATTACTTTGGAGGGAGAATTTGATTATGTAAAACCGGTTTTGGATTCTGATTTTGGGTTGCGCGTAGCTAGTAAACTTTCTGAGTTCAGGGATGGTTCTGATTCGTCAGGTTTGTCAAAGGCATTCGGGAACTTCGTCGAAATCTTTCTTCAGCGATTGGACTTCCAGACAACGGTCGATTTGCTAGATAGGATCGATTTATCGAAGTCTAGTGGATTTGAAGATTTCGACCCAGATTCGGTTTATTCCGGATCTCGTGTGCAGGGGAATTCAACCGGTGTCTTCTCCTTGAAGGTGAATTCGAGAAAGCCTGGCGGAGAATCCCTTTGCCTGCTGATCGATCTCTTGGTTGCCGCCCTTAATCCGTTGTCTCCTCCCTCCGCCGTCTCATCAGCTTCAGATGACGAATAACAATCATCGCCTTCGGGCTACTCTTTTGTTGATTTGGGGTGCTCTCATTTTTGGCTTTGGTTGTGCTTCGGTACCGAAATCCGGAGAGACTTCATCGTCCGCGGAAATCAATGAAACCTTTGTTTTGCCTACGCCTCTTAACTTCAGTCCTGTTCAAGAGGGTGGTCTTGTCGAAAAGGCAGAAGTTGAACCTCAGAGCGTTCAGTCAAACGGGGCGAATACCAAACCTGAAGCTACTGGTGATAAAAAGCCTTCAGTTAACGAAGATAGCAATACAAAGGCACGGAGTATTTCACCTTCTCCTCAAAAGGATATAGAGATCGCTAAAGAGCCTAGTTTAAGGTCAATGCAGAAGGGTAGTGGGGATTTACCATCGATTTCAGACATATTACCAAATGTGCATGATAAAGGGGAGCAGGATTCTCCTTCTGTTTTCGAGAAAATGATTGAGGATAGCCCCGTCTCAGATACGGCAAAAACTTTGAAAGCAGCAACTTCGGGTCAGGGGGAAAAAACTGACCCTTCCCATCTCTTAATTCCATTGACCGCACCCGCCAAGCTTACTGGTGAGGGTAACCTTGTCGAGGACTCCCTCCCTGATTCTAATAGCCTCATCGCTCCAGTGGACTCTTCTCGCCCGCGCCTTTCTTCTGATCTTCTTCAATCGGAGGGTCTGTCTGGTGAATTCCAACTCAAAACCGCTGGTAGCGATTCAATAAATCCTATCCTTGATAAGTCTGATCCCCCAAAGAACAGTGTTTCCGGAGAAACTGTTCCGATTGATAATCTCGTCACATCCCCTTTATTAGGCTCAAATCCGCAAGAACTTCCTCCAGTTACAGGTGACCTTACTGATCCAAGTTCCTCTGTTACCGATATGGACAAAGCAGATATCGACTTGCCCACTGACTCTGGCTTTAAATCCATTGGTTTCTCGCCCCGCTTGGCCCCCGTGTCTTTGACGCCTCAAAACCCACCTGCTAGTATTGCATTAAAGAGCAAGCTTCAGTCACCCAACGAAAACTTATCGGATGACGGGGAGGGGAAAGTCTCCTTCTTTGGAGATGAATCTTCAAGTCTTCCTACTCCTCGACCTGCACCAGTTTCTGAGGTGCGGCTTTTGGATCGAAAGAACGGTATCCTCAAGCGTTCTGTGGCCGGTGCTGGTAAAACATTAGGCTTTTCTGACCGCAGAGCAAACGACCGATTCCTTCAACGGCAGGTTGCCCCATCTGTTTCTCAACGCAAAAGGGCTCTGCAAGAATCTGGTAAGCCTCAAAAATATGATTCTCTTCGAGATTTTCTTGCGGATCCAAGCAATCTTGGGTCAAACGGTTCTGCTCCATCTTCATCGCCTAGCAATTACAAAGAAGTCGAGAATTTCCTTAAAGCGACTGAGTCCACACGGGATTTAGAGTTCAATCAGAATGCCATGCCTTCTGAGGATGGACGCTATCAAAATGCCCTACAGTGGTTACGCTCAAGAGGGCAGGGTGATGAGGAGCCAAATTGAAAAATCGAATCCCAAAAAAATGGATTGCTTTCATTTTGCTTGGTCTTGTCCTCCTTCTCGTAAGTCAGGTAGTCAGAGCACTACTTGACTTGAACGAACTCAAAGTGGTCGTTCCGGGTTATTGATGAGAGTCAATTAAGTCTGTAAACTAAACGGAGGTAGTATTTTAAGTCTAGCTCGTCCTTTGTAATTGCAGGAGTTGAGTTGTAAGTACCATTGATGCCAGAACGAATGTTCCAATTCTCCTTCTTATCCAAAGGCACGACAAGAGCGATATCGTTGCTCAGAAGAAAGTCTGTGAAGTCGTCGGCATTCGGAACATAAGTAAGATCCCCTTCTAGCGAAAGGAAATCCTTAATCTTACGAGAGTATTCAAGACCGAAATCGAGGGCAGGTTCACTCAGGGTCGAATTATTCGATGACTGGTATTCCTCTAACCGAAAGGCGATACCTGAGCGGACTGACAGGTCATGGGAATTGCTTTTGATCCAAAAGTATTTGAGCCCAACCGCTACGGTTGCTCTAAGGTCTATTTTCTCCAGTCGGTCGTTCTCGAGGTCTGTTTTGGCGTACCATGCCAATTGTTCGTAAAACTTTGAATCGTACTCAGCTCCAAATTTAGTTTCGTCCACTACGGTGACATCGTTTTTGCTCGAGTTATTGTAGGCAAAGTAGAGATCGTATTCCCTGAATTTGTTTCCGTAGGAGCTGTCAGCACGCAATCCCAAGCCAAAGTCTTTCGTGTTTCCAGATGACCCCGTCAAGTCAAAGCCAAGCGCATGAGACCACTTCATGAGCAATGCTTGTTGCTTTTTTTCCTCAATTACGGCGAGAGGATCCTCCGTTTCCTCGGACCAAAGATGCTGAATTTCAGTGAGATCGAAGGACTGGTTGTTTGCTTGCAGTCCAATTTTCCCTCCTGGGGCAGGAGTAAGAATTTCATTAAAAGTTCGATTGTCATCAAGGCGGAGCGAGATGGCCGCAGAGGAACTAATTGAGGCTATTTGAGACAGGGGGATCTTTATTTTTCCAGCGAAATCAGTCTCTAAGGTTAAGTTTCCATCAATGAATTCGACCACGCTGCCCATCAGGATAGAGCCGTTTTTGACGACTACTTTGTCAGCAAGAACAGTGCAATGAAACAGGAGCAAGAATGAAAGAAAGGATTTCATGAGTAAGTTTGTTCAACCGGGGGGCCAACTC
>Ga0315322_10001945_pt1 | contig 16012 bp, 9 predicted proteins | sample M110021515metaG_FD_203461 | JGI IMG/M metagenome (GOLD analysis project Ga0315322, IMG submission 203461) | Ammonia-oxidizing marine archaeal communities from Monterey Bay, California, United States - M1 100m 21515 | ecosystem: Environmental > Aquatic > Marine > Intertidal zone | place: USA...
ATGAACAATCCCAAGTTGTCAAATCGGGACCATAGTTTGAGGAGGGCTGTAGCCAAATAATTCCGGCTACAGAAAGTAAAATCAAAGCACTAGCTGGAGATGAAAGGCCATAGAAATAAGGCACATAACCGCCCTCTTCATGCTGGAATCTAGCTAACCTTAGCATACCACAAGCGATTAACCAAAAACACCCTATTGCCAAAGAAACCGTCCATATTGGTGAGGCTTCTCCCATTCTGCCAAACATTGCAAATATCATCAATGCTGGGGCGACACAGAATGAGATACAATCAGACATTATATCTAGAGAACCACCTAAAAGTTGGCGTTTGGAATACTTTCTAGCAATTGGGCCATCGATTATATCTCCTAAAGCAGATAACATAACACAAAGCATTGCAGCCCAAATATAATCAGTAAGTAAGCCGCCTTCATAATATGGCTTTTCCATGTCTTCCACTGCTAAAAGAACGAATACTATTGCCATTACTCCTAACAATCCATTAGCGATAGTTATGAAATCCGCAAGACCCATCATTCTGAATGTTGTTTTCATATATATCCCTCAAAATTTAATTTCGAATTCGGTGTCACACGCTGGGCAAGCGATAGACCTCGTGCCTGGTCGCTTGTTCATACGTAATTTCCTCTCACATGACGGGCAAGAAACTTCCACTTTAGGACGATGTGGTTTTAGAACGAAATGAGTGTTACAAGAACTACATTGAAGGTTTGCTGGGCGTTTATCAACACCACAAATCAAGACTTTGGAGCACTCTGGGCAACCAACTTTCTCCTCACGCCATTCACGCCTTGTTCCTTCATGTTCAACCTTCACTTCTGATTTACACATTTCACACTTAATCACACCGAGTCCACTTGGTAAGAGATTATTACATCGCGGACATGATAAATCAGGAGTTGGAATTCGTGATTCAACACCAGGGGTTTCTTCATCTGACATTTTTCCCACCTTCAATTGTTTTGTTAGCTAGATCAGTTTCTACGGCCAGTGATTTCTAGATTCTCTAAAGTTGTAGAATCCAGGTTGAGGCTCGTTCCCGACATTTGTGCCAGTTCTCTTAGCATTGTTCTTGCAGCAGCCTGAACTCTAGGATTTGAAAGGTCGATTACCCCTAATGAATTATTGCTGGATTGTGTACTCCCGTCATTTGGAAGAGGGACTCTATCAATGACACACCACCAGCGAGTACGTCCTTGGTCTCGGTGATTCATAACCAAACCTAGAGATTCTAACTTCCTTAGATGGTGATACAAATTGTAACGATCTACCTCGACTATTTCTTGAAGTTGTACTGTTGTGTACTCATCCGCCTCTAGAAGGGCAACGTAGAGGGCGCGGCGCGTCGGATGCATTAGAGATGTGCTGACCGGGTCTGCATGGATTCTCGTCATCGTACTCCACCGTTAAACAGCCCTTATCACCCATTTGGCTTGAAGGTAGCGTTTGAATAAGTATCAAGATGATGACAATAAGGCCTTGAATGAATCAATGGTGCCTGTCCAAATAGATTTACCAATTTCATATATCAAAAGTAATGTCCCTCCACTGCCAGAAAGACGTGCTCCGTTGATTATTACACCGATTACACTTAACTCATGGACCAATACTCCGATTGCCAGATTTTCATTGATACCAGCTAATACCATGTACACTAATGCAATTGTAATGGTAACTGAATAAACTATGTTCCAGACTAGAATCGAACGAGTTCGCTTTGCTAGAGTTACCAATTCTGAAATTAATCTCGGGTCATCCCCTGGGATTAGTACATCTGCGGCCTCAAGATTAGCAGACTCTCCAGTTCCAATCGCAATTCCAATATCTGCTGCTGCCATTGCTGCAGCATCATTGAAACCATCCCCCACCATCATTGTAATATGGGTTTTAGAACGATCTTGAACCCACTTTACCTTTCCTTCAGGAGTCATTTCTCCATGAGCAGATTGCTCCGGAATTCCGATTTTATTGGCCAAAGCATTAACCGCGTCTTGATTATCACCCGATAAAATCTCCACATTGACACCTTGGGCATGAAGAGACTTTACCAACTCATCAGTTCCATTCCTTATGTCATCATGGATGAATGTAAATAGCGCAACAGGTTTCTCATCTTTGAGTAAAAGACTTGCGCCATGGCCATTACTGAGTGCATCTTCAAAGGCTTTTAGCAGTTCACCAGAGAGCAGTGATTTTTCTGCTCTGACCAATGAAACTTCTGCATTTTTCACTTTACCATAAACTCCATCTTCACCATCTGCTAGTTGATTTATCTTAATCGGAGAGATCCCTTCATCCTTAGCTAGATCAATAATCGCACGGGCATATGGATGGTTAGAAGATGCTTCTAAACCTGCTGCAAGAGCTATTGCAGGTTTTCTGCGGCGACCTTTGCCCAGAGTGGTTTTTCCAAGTCTTGGCTTACCTGAAGTAAGAGTACCTGTCTTATCCAATAATGCAAGATTCACTTTCGATAAGGATTCTAGTACGTCTCCACCACGAGCAATCGCACCGGATTTTGCGGCTTGTGACAAACTTGCAGCATGCGGCACTGGTGCGGCTAGAAGTAATGCACAAGGGCATGCTACTACCCATAGAAGAAGAATGATTTTCCAATCCGCTCCAGGTTGAACGAGCCATGCAAATACTGCACCGAGTAGTACAACAGGGACCCAAATCGCTGTGAAGTTTTCTAACGCGCCTTGTAATCTGGTTGGCTTCTCTTTGAATGAATGAACTTTGTCAATTAATCCAGATAACCTAGTTTCTTCACCAACTGCTGTTACCTCTATTTTTACTGGTCCGCGGGTTAGTGTAAGTCCTGCTTGTAGTTCATCCCCGGTAGAAACATCTACCGGAGCGGATTCACCAGTAAGTGGTGCACGATTTACTGAACCTGAGCCAGAAATGATTAGCCCATCGGCAGGAATTAATTCTCCACTACGGATTTCTAAATGGTCGCCCTTCATCACTAAGCCAATTGGTATTTCTTCTGAATTGGAAGTGTTTGGTGCAAGTGGCGCAATTGGAACTGCTACTGATACAAGTGAAATCTTTCCACTGATCTTTTTTGTAATTCGACGAGCGGTGCGCGGAAGTCTATCAAGTCCGCCTTGCATTGCTTGCCTAGCCTTGATTAAGGCCTCTCCTTCCATATGTTCAGTCCATGAAACCAATATCAAAACCATCAAAGCTTCTTCCCATGCTTGTAGATATGAGGCACCCAATACTGCAAGGGATGTTAGAACTTGGAATCCCAATTGCCTGTTCTGGACTGATGCCCATGCTTGACTAAACATTTTGAATCCACCGATTATAACTCCAGCAATTCCAAATCCACCAATAATCCAAGGGTTTTCAGTAAGCGCTTCAGAAACAAATACTAGTATTAGCATTACAAATGCAAAACCTGAACCAATCATTCTCAATTGGCTAGCAGACAATCGTTTCGTTGAAGCTGCAACCAAACGATATTCCCCCCCAATAAGCGCTTTCAGAGAGTTCTCCATAGCGATTCGTAAATCGTTTACCGGATTGGGAATAACTTGAAGAATTATATTTCCTTCTTTGTCAATCTCACAATCCAAGACACCCGGCTGGCGGCGGAAAATACGTGGTAGTCCTTTTACCGGCACTGAATGTCTTGCAGCAATAGCACTCGAATTGACATCTGCTAATTCCATAAATGGTAGGTCTGGGGCATTCCCTAGTGATCGTAGAATTGCTGATGCCTCAGAAATATTTCCCATTTCAAGATTCACATCAATAGTTACTGTCCCTTCTGTAGCACTGACAACTGAAGAACTCACCTGTTCTAAACGATTTAGAGCACTCATTGCTTTAGAGGCACAGTCAGGACAATCCATATCCTGAATCGGCCAACAAATATTGTGAGTCCCACCGTATTCTTCCAATACTTCCATATCAATAATCTCTGCATCAACTGTAACTTTTTCAGCAACCTTGACCTTGGGCTTGGAACGATGGAATCTAGGTTTCACCTTTACTGGTAACATCTCCTCGTCTTCGAGGGAAAGGAATTCCTCTGAATCGCCCAGCACAATCCTTGGCAGCCATCCATCGGTCATGAAGGCTCGTATCGCAAGCGTATTGAAGAACATCTTCAAGGGAGGATTATGCAGTGGATTCCAAAAGGGTGGGTGCCAAAGGCTATCGCAGTCGATATCGATGGTACTATCACCGATTCAGATAAAGAGATTCATTTGGGTGCAATCGCAGCACTGCGTGAGATTGAAAGCCTTGGTATTCCAATAATTTTGACCACCGGAAATGTACGTGCGATCACATATGGGTTGTGGAGGTTCATAGGGGCTTCCGGCCCGATGGTTTGTGAAAATGGTGGAGTTATATGGCATCCAAAATGGGATGCGCCGATGGTACGCGCTGATGGGGCTAGGGCACGAGAAGCCGCTTTGATGTTAGAAGAGAAATTGAATTTAGATTCTCAGGGAATAACCACGAATGCTTGGAGGGAATCCGAATGGTGTCTTTTTCCAGATGAAAATTTGAATAAAATTAACGAAGTGATTTCGACAAGTGTTTTCTCCGACTTATCTATAGTAAAAACCGGTTTTGCAATACACCTAATGGAGCCACAATTATCCAAGGGCCAGGGGTTGTCAATCGCCCTAGATAAAATGGGAATAAATCCCTCGGAGGTTTTAGCAATTGGTGATGCTCCGAATGATATTTCAATGTTCAATTTAGTAGGCCATAGCATTGCAGTAGGCGGTTGTTTCGAAGAGTTAGCGGCTGTCGCAAAGGTGATTTCACCATTCGAACGTGGTGATACTTTCCAACCTGTTTGTGACGCTATTATCAAAAATATATCACTGTTAAATTGAGGTGCCGGAGGTAGGATTTGAACCTACGAAGCATTTCGCAGCGCATCTTGAGTGCGCCCCCTTTGACCACTCGGGTACTCCGGCTACAGCCCCTCCGCCGAGTTCATCAAACATCATTCTTCCTCATCGGAGGTAGCCTGATGATTACGACGAACATTTGCAGTAATGAGTAGTAAACCAGCAATGAAAACCGATAATATTGAGAGTCCCAATAAGACCGTTTCTGAGCCTGATGATTGATCATTATTCGTTTGAACATTAGAGATTGGTATCGGAACAGGTGGTTGATTATCGACTTGAATTTGTAATCCCAAATTACCTTCTTCCCAAGCTTCAATTTCAAAAGTATGGATTAAATCCATATCGACTAACAAAGTTAGATTGATTTCTTCTATCAATTTACCATCGGCATCTAACAAAGATATCTTCGAATTACCATCTAATAATCCAAGATTGGAAATAACACACTGTATGGTAATGATGTCACCGATATTAGGCCTGTAGGGAGTAGTAATTATTTCATCCAGTACTGGCTCGTATGCGATCCAACGAATTAATGTTTGAATAGGTTCAACATCACTAGTTCCAATTCCTTCAATCTCTCTGCCAGATGCATCTTTGCCATCAAACCAGATGATTATTGAGTCCCCCTTCTGTAAATCTGGTGAACTATTCATATTGATAATTCCAGAATAGAGGTTGCTTCTTACACTTTGAAATTGTATTGGAATAAATACACTATCGGACGAGTCTTCTATCAAACGCCCTTGACGAATAAATGTCCAATGCATGGTTATCGAATCGGTATCCAAGCCATGACCATCTTGAATTGTCACCTCTACGGGAACTGCTCCTAACTTATCTGAATCGATACTAACTAAGGATCCACTCGATACTAAAACAGTTGGAGTGGAATCATCGATTACAATATCGATTGAATCTCCAGTATCATTATGACCAGATATTGAATAAAGATTTACAATTACTTTGATTTGAGAGCCATAAAATGCTGAATCTAATACAACTCTATTCGATGAACTTCCATCGCTATTGAATTGATTAGTAGTTACTGAAGATCCTTGGTCCCCAAATAATTGCATTGAATAGGATGTGCTAAACGGTAGATTATCAGCTGGGATTTCATAACCCATGTGGTAAGCAATGACATCAATGTCTATGATGTCTTGAGCATGAATATAAATTACATTATCACTGAAGTTTCCCAGTGGTGCCACCTTATCTTCGACATCAATAATCCGCAAGTCAATGCCACTATGAATTGTCCATGCCAGAGGGTTTATTGCAGTAAATACTGCTCCGAGTGGAGCGTTTTCGTCCCACAACCTTAGAGCAGGTATATTATCATCTGATCCAATGTCTTGCTCAATATCCCAACGTAATTCAAAATCAACCATTACATCCCAAGTATTAGTCTGCCAGTGTTGATTGATTTCGATTGAAGGTGGCTTGATGAAACACCCCACATCATGAATAATCTCGTTATTCCAAGGATTCCATTCTATCACACACCAATCTTTATTTTTGGCAAGATCAATTCTGACTAAATCAATCGATTCTATTCCATTGTCATCTGATAGCGTGAAATTAAATCGGTGAGTATTTCCCGGAAAGAGATAATCATCTACTCTATCAAGGCCAATTGAATCTCCACTAATCCAAGTAGAATATCGTGGTTGAACATATATTGTGGCATATGGCTCATCCATACTACCCCCGGCTACTATTGGGTTACCTGCTAAATCGAAACCTTGGATAAAAACGTCTAACCAGCCACTCTCTTCATTGGATAGAGGGACTGATGCTTCATCGATTAATGGTAGATCTATTACTGCAGATGTTGCACCAATTGGAGTAAGGAATTCTATTGATTCCCATCCACGTCCACTTCTATTGTAAAATAACTCCATCTTGTTAGGCAAACCATTGTCATCAATAATATTCAATTGAAGAGGAATATCTTGCCCAGGGTGCCATACATGTCCATCTGCAGGTTGATTTCCCCCAGGTGCATTTACTTCAAGAGAAATTACTTCAGCGTTACCTGTATCATAAATGAATTTTATTTCTTGCGCGTATGATGTCGCATCATTAGCAGTACTGGATTGTTGACCTATATTCAGTAGACTGGGGGCTATTGTCAATTCTTCGCCACTCATCGATTCCAAATTTGGACTGTTAATTGTTGTATTAAACAAACCATTACTATCGATATTAACCAATGCTGATGAGATTACAATATCCTCATCGGATAGAGTAATTTCGACATCAACATCTTGCGAGAGTGGATTTATCCCTGCCAAACCTGAAAACCTTACTTCGCCAGATATGGTAATTTCATCGCTAGCCTTTACCTTCAATGGCCATAATGGATTTCCAATATCATGTAAGGACCGATTGTTTGACCACGCTTTGAGAGCTATTACTTCGAGATCATTCGTAGATGCTGCATACTGCCCCGAACCAGAAAATCCCATTATTGGGCCAAGAGAAAAACCATCAGAATTTATTCCGGATACAAACCAATACAATCGTTGATTGTCATCCAATAACCATTTAGATTCGAAAGACCATGTGGCATTTGCACCATCCCAACTACTATTTTCTGTATCGAGTGATAAGACTCCTGTTCCAGAGTTTTGAATGAATCGCCCTCCAGTTTCAAGATTATCAATTGTGACTTCGGCCACAGTATCAGAAATTTGAGAACTTGTGGATATTTTCAAATTTACAGCCGCTAATGCAGGAGAATTTTGTAATATCTGATGGTTAGATGTTGCTTGTTGAATAAAACCTGGCCTGAAAGTATTTGTGGGAAGGGCGACCCAATTATCGATTATCGATTTTTCATGATCGATTTGGCCGTCGAATACCACACCGCCTCTTTGGGCACGAATATTAACCGGTAGAGTTGAAGTTCCATCACCATTTGTAACCAAGAGTTCTGTCAAAGAATTATTGATACTTATCGAGTGACTAAAGCCCGAATAATAGTTTATTGCAAACAGAGAAAATGAAGTTACATGGTTTGTTGTAAATGAGAATTTATATTCAACCATATAGTGTGAAAAACCGGAATTATTTATCCAAAAATGCTCCTCGTTCATCATTGCCGTTTGTGAACCATTTGTGAGGAAATTTAAACCACCATTATAGCAATGGAAATTAGCACCACAGTCCCAAGACTCTTCACTTAGATTTCGAGCTGGCATGAGAATTGAAAAATTGAGATTACTAGAATAACTGGTTTTAAATCCACCTACTTGTGGAAGTGAAGTTGGGATATCATCTATTTCAAGAGAATATAATTCGGTAGTATGATGGAATGTTCCGTTCCATTTCCAATCCGCAGTACCGTCATTACCGAGGTCGATTTCAGGGTCTATGGGAGCGCGTAAGGTTATCGGTTCTAATTTGAACCAATCAAATGTATCCCCTAATTCAATATCTAATTGCAATGTAATTGCTTGTGCAGGCCCTAATGGATTCTGCAGAACTTCTCCACATTCCTTCTCGTCCATTACAGGGGGTTGCCCGCCTCCAGTGGGTACCGGATAACCAGGGCCCAGAGTTGGAATCCGGTGTAAAATTGGATGAATACTAGCCGAGGCATTTCCATCACAATCTACGCGTATGTCTGAATATGGGCGCCATGAAGGGAGATTTATCATCACACTATACTCTAGGGAGTTTGTTGGAGCTAATGAAGGGTCTGTAACCCATTCAGGCATTGTAGGATTAGTACGTTTTAGAGATTCGAATGTGAAATATTCTGTGATCCCATGGTGAAGAATTTTTATTCTTGGACTAATTGTCTCATTAGTTGTTGAAAGTTCAACTCTAAATTTCAACTGGGGGTATTGCCACGAAGCAATTTTGAGTTCGATGGGAAGTTGTAAATTGTCATGCCCGGGAATTATGTTATCATTGATGTCGAGTACATCAACTGAGATATTAGTCTCATCAGGTTGCCAATATAGTGAACTTAATCTTGCCCAACCAGATTCATCTGCATCTATCACAGGACTTATCCATGTACCATTCATTTGAAATCTATCGATTTCAATACCTGCATCATCGATATACCAGCCATCCTCTTTGAGATATTGATCTGAAAAGAAAGAAAATCTAATCCTAACATCATTTCCTGCCAAACTGGAAATGTCACCACTAACTCGGTTAAATGTGTGATTTGAATTAGAGTTTCCACAGCCATTAGTTACCGTTGAGCCGTCAAAAATACCTTTCCCATAGAAGGGGGAATTCGAATTAACTTGGGATAGTCTTTCATAAAATCCATTGATATTACCACCGAAGTGCTGCCATGTAATTCCATCATCAATCGAAGTGAAAACCGAGCCCCCATCGTATGCCGGCTCAGTACAAATCCAATGATTGAACGTTAATCTCGCCATAGACCCAATTGGAATATGGTATATTGGTGAAACTAGGTGTGAATACACTTCATCAGAATATACTCCATCGAGATTTATGCCCATTCCATTTGTTCCACTTGGCCACATTGTAGAATTCGGCCCGTATCCATTATTTGTCGAAATTTGGCCTATCTCCCATGGTGTTGATCCACGTTCATGATTAATTCTCCATCCTGCAGGGAGACCTTGAATTTCCTCGAATGAATCTGTGGTTGACCATGGTCCATTATGCCCTTCCCACGTAGTATATTGCCAATCATTTGCACTTCCTTGAACTGAAACTAGTGTGTGCCCGGATTGGCTAGAAAAATTTGCGAGTAGACGTGATTGCATGCCTGGTTGGCCAACTGCTGAAAGAACTCTGAGATCATCGATCATTATTCCTTCCCAACCGTCTATTGCACTACCGCCATAATTTTTCCCAGCATCTGTTGTGACTCTGAATTTCAATAATGCGTTCGAGGCATTGGTATGACCTGCCGCCCACGAAGGGAATGGATGCTGGACTTCGCGCCAACCGTATGTTTGCTGAACGAATGTTGAGCCCCCGGATGGAACTCCAAGTCCGGGAACTCCAGGTAATGGGCTCATAATTGTCCATGTGGAATTGTTGTCTAATGAAATCATTACAACCAAATTATCACTATTGCCTGCCTCAATATCCCAATTTGACCAATATACAAATTCTAGAGGGCCGCTAAGACCTGAAATATCAATTGGAACTATTAGAGAGCCATCGGCATTAGCTGAATATTCACCAGTTGAATTACCATGGAACCATGCTCTTAGGGGCTCTCCTTGATTTGACAAATTGAATGAATCAATGAATAGTCCTTCATCGCTTGAAGAATTATTAGATGTCATTACCAAATATCTAAACCCAATGCTATTTGCATTATTTATGATTAAATCAAGTGGGTATGATTCACTTACCCAATCAGTTGTAATTCCAGACCAATTGTCCAATGTTTGCCAACTTTGACCGTTGTTGATTGAATACTGTACCTTTGCTTCATCATCTGAATCAAAAGAATTCCAACGATCAAATGAGAGATTAAAATATCTAACTACATTTGGAATTGGCCAAAATTGTGAACGAATGTATCCTTCAGATCCTGGTAAAATTGTACCATTGCTTCCTGCAACAATGTTACCTGATGTTGTATTGGAAGGGCCATAAGCAACATTAGAGATATTTACTGGCATCCAAAAAGAGTCGCCGTGAGGTGACCAAGCCGAAAATTGTGGAAGACTGGATTCGAAATCGGTCATTTGACCATAACTAGAGAGTGGCGCAAGAGTCAATTCACCATTTGAGTTCAGATATGAAGTTCCATTAGAATCCCCTACAGAAAATCCACCGGGAGAATCTGCTGCCCAATATGTGCCATTATTCTCAGCTTCGGTCCATTCCGGTGATACTTCAAAACTCGATTCGGTTATTGTATAATTAGTTGGTAAAACGAAGCCATCATATGTTGAATTAGAGGGGGAAAGTCCTGAAGAATCAGGGGATGTAATTGGCCCTTGCCAAGTCGCAGTATCCGCTGCAGCCCACGGTGTGAGCAGCATTAGGAATGCGATGAAGAGAGCTTGTCTAATTGGGTCCACCGAGGGTGGACCCATGGTCGATAGGTTTGAAACTTCGTTCGCGTTGTTTAGGATTCTTGGCTGAAGGGTTGATAGGTGGCCCGCGCCACGGCAATAAGTATGGCCGAGCGGACCTTCCTCAACCCTGCTCAAGCCAAAGAGGTTGAAGAACAACTTTTCTCGACACTTCGACAACAGGTTGGCAGGAGTGTACCAATGCCTCTACCGCGTAAAGATTTCTGGATGAAGGTCGGGCAGTTGCTTGATACTGTCGAAATTGAAATTCATGAGGTTTACAAAACGGTCGGCCCTTCGATGAAAATGCAAACAATGCAGAAAAGGCAAGCGAATATTCGTAGGACTGCTTCTGAACTTGCTCGTAAGCGCCTGGTTGCTATGGTACAACACTCCGCTAGTATGGCACTTCGTAGTGAAGGAGGTAAGCTAGGTCAAGATCTTGCTAGTCTTGATTGGTCTCGCCATGATCCCTCAGAGCGTGAGTTCTATTCTAATGCAACAGAACAATTGAACAAATTCAAACAATCTGTAAATTGGAATGCTATGCAAATGGGTCTTGCTTCAGAAGAATTTGCAGAAAGTTTCACTATGGCAGCAGGTACTACTCAATTGGATGAATTTGTTCCTGAAAGTGGCGGTCTAACCGGACAAGGTCCACCTACGATTGCCTTAGAAGAGAATGATAAACCATTACCGGAAATAGAAATTGATGAAGAAGAAGTTCTTGCTAAAGCGGATGCTTACCCCGAATTAGAAGGTATCCAGCCTGCTGAAGAACGTATAATTGCAAGTTCTATGGATGAAGGTAGCAGCCATGCTGCAGCAATGGAACTCGCTCCTTCTAAAAAGAAAGAGCAGATGGACTTTGATGCCTGGGCTGCCGTTGAGGCTGCTGTTGATTCTCCTGTAGAGGTTGTTCAAGATATAGCAGAACCCATCGATGAAGGACAAATGTTGCGAATAAGGGTTCTTCAATCCATGGATGATCCAATTATCACCGCAGATGGTGAAATTGAACTTGGCGCTGGAGATGTTTTATTCCTTGATGAAACAACAGCTAACTATCTTGTAGATTCTGGTGTTGCTGAAATAGCAGCATTGTAAATTGTTTAATGAAATCTGATTGCAATTAAGCAATCTAAAGTTATAATTTCAGTTTTGGCGTGAAACGCCAATTGATCTAAGGGATGTATCAGTTGATCGAACGCATCGATAATTCGATGCTAACAGTATCTGGGATAGGGATACGAGCGACCTGTCTTAGAGCGCTTTCATCCTTTCCGCTAGTGATATCCATTTCTAGAAGACGCTTGTGAATTCGCATCTCCCAATGATCGTAGGTTTCGACTCCTTCACCATCAGGTGCTTTGCGGCATGGTACCACAAGACGACGTGTTGGTAGGGGGATCGGACCACGTAGACTGATTCCACCATTATCACAAATCGTTTTGATTTGAGATGCGACGGCATCGATGTCACGATGATTTTCGCCTGTTAACTTGATGATGGTCACTGCTGCCATGATATTCACCTATTCCATTCGGATCGTAGTCCAGTCGGATCTCAAGCCTTCTTGTCAATCTTTAGACAAACGCCAGCAGCGACGGTCTTACCCATGTCACGGATAGCGAAACGAGACAATTCAGGGAATGTGTCCATCTGTTCGATAGCCATTGGCTTAGTAGGCTGGAAGCGGATCAAACATGCATCACCGGTCTTCAAGAAACTAGGGTTAGCCTCTTTTCCAGACTTGTTGGTTTTCTCAAGTAGTTCCATGAACTTCACAGCAACTTGTGCGGTGTGAGCGTGGAATACAGGAGTGTATCCGATTGAGATTGCCTTTGGAATATCCATAAGTTGGATTTGTCCAACGAAAGTTTCGTCGTGACGAACAAAGGTAGGTTGTGTGTCTGTATATCCAGCAACGTCACCACGGCGGATTTCGTCAGCAGCCAGTCCACGAACGTTGAATCCAACGTTGTCTCCAGGTTCTGCCTTAGGTACCATTGTGTGGTGCATCTCGATAGACTTGACTTCAGCGGACTTCTGTGATGGGTTGAACATTACTGTCTTACCAACGTTTAGAGTTCCGGTTTCAATCTTACCAACTGGTACTGTTCCAATACCGGAGATCTTGTAGACATCCTGAATTGGTAGGCGAAGTGGCTTGTCTGTAGGCTTCTTTGGCATTGCTGCGGAATTGATAGCTTCGAAAAGTGTAGGTCCATTGTACCATGGGCACTTGTCAGACTTGTTGTAGACGTTGTCTCCGTTAAGGCTGGATGCTGGAATCATTGGGATACGGTCAAGTTGCTTGCCGAATCCTGCAGTCTTTAGAAGGCCAGTAACTTCTGCACATGCAGACTTGTACTTGTCTTCTGACCAATCGACACCAGAGATGTCCATCTTGTTAACGTGAATAATTAGTTCTGCAACACCTAGAACCTTTGCTAGGAAAGCGTGTTCTTTAGTCTGAGCGTTGACACCATCGTTTGCAGCACAGAGTAGAACTGCTGTGTCTGCTTGGCTAGCACCAGTAATCATGTTCTTGACGAAATCACGGTGACCAGGAGCATCAATGATAGTCCAGTAGTACTTTGGTGTAAAGAATTCTTTGTGAGCAACGTCGATGGTGATACCACGTTCGCGCTCTTCCTTTAGACCATCCATAACATATGCAAGTCCGAATCCGGCCTTACCAGATTCTGCAGCTAGCTTTTCGTTCTTTTCAATAACGTGTTCTTCGATGTGACCGGAGTCCAGAAGAAGACGACCAACTGTGGTCGACTTTCCGTGGTCAACGTGTCCAATAAACACAATGTTTCGGTGGTCTTTACTCTTATCTTCCCATTGAGATCCCATAATGCTCACTCCTTTAGCAAGTCGCCGACATAACTCCCCTATTTGAAGACCGCGACGCGGTAACCGGTAATTTATGAGAGAATACTAGAGATGTAATGCCTTCCAGTGCCTCATTTGTAAACAAGACGGATAGTCATAGATTCAATATCCAAATCATTAACCTTCTCATTGCGCAAAGTAATAGTCCATTCCCCATCTTTCCAATTATTTTCGCTGAAATGGTAAGAACCACTCAGTGATAAAATTACACAATCTGTATCTGAATCACAATCTCCGCTCTGACGTTGGTCTAGGCCAATTGCACTAGTATTTCCGGCTTCATCATCGGTAGAATTGAAACCATAGAGGTCGAGTTTAGCACGGCAATTATTAGTGCCAAAGACAGGGGTGCAATCTGAATCTTCTTTCAGGTAAACCAATTCTCCTTTTGCCCATCGGATTGTGTTTCCAGAATCTGGTTCCTGTGTAACAGAGAAACTAAAATCGATGTCTTGTGGGCTGTTTGATGTATTACCACCAATAGAAAAGTCATTCCATTTTCCAACGTAACTAACGTACACTGTGACTTCATCGGTACTCGTCAAGCCAGCTCCATTGGTAACAGTAAGAGCGATTTTATATTCACCAGGTGGTATTTCTTTCCAGTCAACAGTTTCTCCGCTCAAATCTGCATCATTAGTAAAGTCCTCATCACCATCTTCATCGCGCTCTAGATCCAAGTCCCACTCCCAGGTAGAGATATATTCACCAGAACCTCCCGCTTCGGAATCTGAGCCATCAAGAGTTACTGTTGTAGTGGCCAAGATATTTTTGCTAGACAAACTCTTATCCATTTCACAAATATATGCGATATAGAAATTTCCAGAGTTGATGCTTTCTCCATCGCAGTCACTTGATGGGGCATCAGAACCTGCATCTGCATTTGGTTCTTCGGCAGCCGCATCGATGATTTTCACTGTGCGGGTTTGCGTATCTGAAGTCGTTGAATCTGTTACAGTAAGTGTGACTTCATATGAACCTGCATCTGGATAATCCCAAGTGGCCTCTTTACCGGTGTCATCATAATCTCCATCACCATCGAAGTCCCATTTGTAATCTAGAGTAGTACCTGACGGCAGTGAAGCGCTTCCATCAAATGTTATTTCCTCTCCAGTACGAATATTTTTTGTCGGTTCAAAAGAGAATATCGCTTCTACATCACTAGATGCAGTTTCATCAGTACCAAAGCAACCAGCCAGGCTGGCTGAAATGAACAACAGTGCCATCAATAAGGGCTTCATTACCATAGGGAGGAGAGCATGTCCCATTCAACCCTTGCCCTTCCTGACCACCTAATTAGAACGAGAATAGGTCCGTTTGACGGTTTCCAGACAGCAAATCTTTCGCGTTCCAGCCAAAGGCTTCTGTAACTCTACCAAAAGCGGTTGCTAGTCTGTCGGCATAGAATTGGCCATCATATTCTGTAACCGGCGATTCTTCTAACCATGGTTGTATTTCCATCGGTCTAATTCTTGCATTAGTTACAATGTAAGCAATTTTCATTCCAGGTGTAAACGGAAGACCCTTGTCGATTAGTGCACGTGCTGCTCTAACTTGAATCATAGAATCGGGATTTGAATAATCTGATGAGAAATCCCATTTTGCTCTTTTCTTATCCCAACGGCCTTTACAGGATTTACTCATTATCAAATCTCGAACAGGGACTTTTCCACTCTTAGCCGCTGCAATCGTTTCGATTGCCAAGTTGATCGCTGCTTCTGATTCATCTCCAAGCACATACCTGAACATCTGCTTCATTCCGTCGGTCAAATATCGGAATGAATCGGTTCTCTGCGTCTCATATCCGCGTACCAACATTTGTTCTTTTGGCCATACTACTTGCCCAACATATCGTTTCTTAGCACCATGACTAAAGAATACTGAAAGGCCTTTTTCGAACTCTAGTTCAGCGCTTTTTTCACTAAACCTTTCTGCGGTGCTGTGGCCAAAGTCAATCATTACCTGCTTAGGGTCATCCGTACCTTCTATTGGTGCTTTAACGAAAATTGAGTCGGTATCCGAGTATACTACATGGTGACCTTCATCATCCAAGTGTTGAATGATTTGTTTGATATTATGACGAGCCCAAGCGGTAATTGATGAACCCAAATCCCGATGAGTAAATCGATAAAATCCACTTGCAAATACGCCATAAAAGGAAT
>Ga0315322_10001946_pt1 | contig 16009 bp, 17 predicted proteins | sample M110021515metaG_FD_203461 | JGI IMG/M metagenome (GOLD analysis project Ga0315322, IMG submission 203461) | Ammonia-oxidizing marine archaeal communities from Monterey Bay, California, United States - M1 100m 21515 | ecosystem: Environmental > Aquatic > Marine > Intertidal zone | place: USA...
TTCATTTATTTAAAATTTTACTCTATAACTGCAAATAAAAAAGCATTATATCTCAAGCAAAAATAAGGACATGCATTGATTAGAAAAATATTAAGAAGAGTTCTGGGACGCACCCTATTTGGTAACTCACTTAGGGTAATCAATTACATCACATTACCTAAAGCTATTAAAAGGGAAGCTAGTGCGCAAGCAATTATTGATAAAGCAACCAAAGATCTCTCACTTTATCAATTTGTTACCTGTCCATTTTGTATAAAAGTCACAAGGTTTATGCATACGAATGCAATTAATATTGAACTTAGAGATGCGCAAAGAGATAGTCATCATAAATCTGATCTAATTACTTTTGGGGGTAAGCAGCAAGTTCCTTGCTTAAGGGTTCCCCAAAAAGAGCAGCAAGATATTTGGTTATATGAATCCGATGAAATCATACAATATCTAAAAAAAATGTTTTAAATCATTAATTTATATATATTAACTAACAAACTAAATTAATATGTTTTTGTCTCAATAAAATGTTCAGCCTCATTAAAAATAAGTGACTTTCGTTCTGGCTTGATACGATCTAAAGTTCTGCTTGTCATAGCTAATCTAGGTTGTTTTAGAAAAAAATCTCGATTGTCATTAATAAATTTCCAGTACAATCCGTCCAGCACGTTACACCATGGAGCTTTTTTATAATTACTCATTTTTAAAATATAATTAGATCCGCATAGATATGGTTTAGTAGCAAATATTCCACCATCTGCAAATGTTCCCATACCAAATACATTGGGCACCATAACCCAATCAGATGAATCGACAAACATTTCCATAAACCAATTATATATTTCATGTGGATCAATTCTTGCCAAAGTCATAACATTAGCCACAATCATCAATCTCGGGATGTGATGACTATAACCATAATCAAGACAACTATGGATAATATCGTCGAGTGGTTCAATGCCTGTTGAACCCTCATACCAGTGCTTAGTGAGTTTCCCATTGTGCTTCCAAAAATTACTGGTTCGTTGCTCCTCACCTTTGCAATGATATACCCCTCTTATAAACTCCCGCCAACCAATGATTTGACGTATAAATCCCTCTAATGAATTCAACGGAATCGGATGTCCTTCATGGTAATCAATAGCTTTTTTAATAACTTCCCTTGGTGTAATCAGCCCAAGATTCATGATTGGGCTCAATGCGCTATGGAATAAAAAATTATTCTCCTTCCACAGAGCATCCTCATAAGAGCCAAAATTAGAAAATTTATACTTAAAAAATTTATCCAGCCAAACTAGAGCACCTTCACGATTTAATGGCATCCATAAATTATCCATAGAGCCTGGGTGGTCATTAAAATGTATATTAATATTTTCCTTTAAAGCGTTGAGCTCAGGATGGTTATTACCTAGAGGCATCTCTGGTATATCTAGATCACGTGGTAACTTCTTCCTATTCTCTTCATCAAACGACCATTTCCCTCCAACTGGCTTGCCAGCATCATCTAATAATATTTCCATATCACGCCTCATAAGCTGATAAAAACTTGCCATTCTGAGATTTTTTTTCTGTTGTGAAAAAAGAGAAAATTTCTCCCTAGTACATAGGAACATTGGGCTTTGATGCTCTTTACATGAAATCTTAAGTTGCTTTTTTAGGGTATTAAATCTCTTTTCGAAGGCATGACCCTCAATTTCAAAATAATTAACTTCAGAAATCTCATGCATTGTAACTGTGGCCATTAATTTTTCTTCATATGACTGGGTAAATTCATTGTCATCAATTGAAGAGTAATGAACCACCATTCCGTGATTTTCTAAATCTTTTCGGTACGCTCTCATGGCACCTAAGAACATCAGGATTTTTAATTTATGATGTTTGGTTTCTGAGCATAAATCATAATCTTCCGCCATAAACACTGCAGATGGATTAATTTTCTTTATCTCAGAGATTGGAAAGAGTTGATTACCCAATATTACCAACAAACTTTTATTCAAAATAATTTCTCAAAAATAGATAACTATGCTTAAAATAATTTTACTATAAAAAATATTACCCAAGAAAGATGTGCTACAAATACTGCAAGAGTAAGTCTAAATCTCATATTTCTGTAATGTTGATTATAGTTGTAGGTTCTTATTTCAAAAGCAAACAATACCCAAAAGAAAAGCATCAGTGAAATCAATAAAAGTAACGAAACATTTTCTTCAATTGCATAAATATTAATAACAGATAATGTTACCGGATAAAACAATGCCATTAATAACAACGAGAACATAAAAAGCAACAAAAAAAGGACTATTGGACCCAGTGTAGATAGATTCTCATGAATACTGAATGACCATAATGTGCCAGTCAAGAAACAACCTATTAGTAAACTATAAGTACAAAAAAATAGGTACAAAGGATCAATAGGAACCCCTGTGCCAATAAGCCATATAGTTATACTTGGGAGCATAAAAGGAATTAGGCCAAAGTAACCAAACCACAGTGCTGACTTATTTAATTTTATCTCATTGGGCATATGATAATTACTTCCAGATCTCGATAGTTGTCGACGAACCTGCAGAAATATTATAGGTTTTAGCCATATCTCCTTGATTCAATGCAATCCCGATATTTAATATATCATTGACATAGATTACCGGCTCACCTAATTCCACTTGACCAAACGAACTTGCGAATTTAACTTTTTGCGAAAATAGCTCTTGGTCAGCTGTGAGGATTTTAATCCACACAAAATCACCTGTCATCACTTCTAATTGATCAAAAAGTTCAATGCTAATATTAGTCCACACATTTCCATAATGAGTATCAAGTATTGGAATATTTCCAGTTATTTTATTTTTTTGCAATTGCGGTTTAGTGTATTCAAGCCTTAATACAACTGGATCAAGCAAATCCCCAACTTGAGAGAAATTAATAACCTCAGAGGCTAATCTTGCTCCAGTGTAAGCATAAACATCACGTCCATGAAAAGTATGAGATCTCTCAGATCCTTTTAGTCTATTGACCTTCTCATTAATCTCACGAACTGCCTGTATACCAAGTTTATCGGCTACTAAAGTTAAAGACCCGTTGTCAGGACTAACAAAAAAGTGTCCTGATTTTGTCTCCAAGACCACAGATTTTCTTTGCGTGCCCACACCTGGATCAACAACGCTCACAAATACGGTTCCTTTCGGCCAATAGTCAGCAGCTTGATTCAAGCGATAGGCAGCTTCCCAAATATTAAATCTTGGAATTTCATGAGTAATATCAAACATTTTTAAATCAGAGGAAACATTAAAGGCCACGCCCTTCATCTGAGAAACAGCAGGTTCTTCTAAACCAAAATCTGTTTGAAATACTAACGCATTTTGTGTCCATGCTACGGGTGAGAACAGCAACATAATCAGACTAATCTTTATTGATGCAAATCTAATACTTAACATTTAGAAATACTCCTTAGGTTGGGCAATTTTAATGTAAATTAAATCCTCTTGATGTTTTTTCTATCGATCGTTATTGGCTAAGTCCACCTCGGCTGCAATGAAACCGAAAGCACTCCAACTTCTACCAGCTATTATACTTTGCAATAGTTTATTGGATCTAGATTTGTCACCATTATAATAGAAGTAATTAGCTAATCCATAGGCCACTGCGGCACTGCTTGGACTATCTCCATCTGCAGTCATCATTTCATTAACCTTAATCTCAGCCTTATACAAAAGACATAATTGATGATAGCTCATATTCTCAATGATATTCATCTCAACATTAATATCTTTAAGCGCAAGGTCAGCCTCATTTTCTTTTCCCATGAGACGTAATATCATATATATCCAATGTCCTGTAGAAACCAAATTATCATCATTACCTCCCAAGTTATAACCATTGCGAAAAGCATTTAATGCATTTGGCCAATCTTGCTTTAGATAATATGCAAGTCCCAAGTGATACCAAACATTTCCTTGCGTGGTGGTTAAAGGGATATTTTGACTATTAGGTAAACCATCAGGTTCAATCTCAATAGGGAGGTTTTCCATTAGTGTCGTTGCCTTTGTCAAATCCTCAATCGCCTGATCAAATTGTCTTATAGATATATAACGGTGACCACGATGACGATAAAATCTAGGATCATTGGGATACTTCTTTATTCCATCTGAAAATATTTTAATAGCTTCATGATAATTACCCGTATATGCCATTCTTCTCCCTAACCATATATTCAAATCTGGATCTTGGGGGTTCTTTTGAAACGCTACTCTTGCTGCTGCTAAATTAGCTAAACTTAGATCACTGGGCTCAATTGGAGTAAGAATTTCTCCAGTTACTGATAGGATATCTCCACCCCCCTCTTGATCACTATTTATTTCTACAGCCATTAATATACTGCAATGACCTAGCAAAAAAAGAGTCAATAAGTGTCGTGTAATTATTTGCATACATTATCCTTTTTTTTTAAAATTTATACTCTAAGACGATTTTAATAGTATTGTAATGGGTATCTTGTAAAATATAATTATGTCATATACGCAGACAATCAGCTCATTACTTGAAAATCTCTTCGAGAAAAGTATCAAGGCCCCAACACAACTTTTATTTAAAAAAAGTAGGCCCAAGGATGGAGTATACCAAGTACTAGAAAGTTTAATTAACACTAAAAGTAATACCTCAAGAGTAAAGTATGCAAAAGAATTTTTTGCTGAGGTAGATTTACTGAATGATGCTGAATTTAAGAATCTTTTGCTCCATTTACGTGACCAGAGAGATATTGATACTAAATTACTCAAACTCTGTACAGAAAACTACATCAATGATGATTCTGAGAATAACTATATTAAATTACAAGAAGTCCTAGCTACGGAAAGAAAGGACCTCTTTAGAAAGCTCAACTGTTTTGATGAATCGACTATCCACCTTGTTAATCTCAGAAAGAGAATACTTGCCAATTCAACTGCCAATCAAAATTTTCAAAAAGTGGAGCATGATCTTAAGACTTTATTTATTGATTGGTTCAATAGAGGATTCTTGATACTAAAACCTATTGACTGGAATACTCCAGCTTCAATATTAGAAAAAATCATCAAATATGAGTCAGTGCACCAGATAAATAACTGGCGAGAATTAAGGGACAGGATAGATTCACATGATCGCAAATGTTTTGCTTTTTTTCATCCAGCCATGGCAACAGAACCACTAATTTTCGTTGAAATTGCATTCCTTGATGAGATGCCTAACAAGATTAACACCATACTCGATACTCAGCGAAACATGCTCAGTGAATCAAAGGCAAATACAGCTGTATTTTATTCCATCTCCAACTGCCAGAGGGGTTTAGATGGGATCTCATTTGGAAACTTTTTACTAAAAGAGGTGGTTACTTTCATTGAGAAGGAAATTCCCAATATCAAAAATTTTATTACGCTCTCACCAGTACCAAAATTTATGACTTGGCTTAAAACGCATGATCCCGATCTACACACCGCAATAATGGCATCGCCGCAAATAGAAAATATCAGCAAGTATGAAAAACAACTCAATATCCACATAAGAGATTACTTGTTGATCTCTAAAAGGGAGGACCAGAAACCCAATGACCCAGTATCGAGATTTCATCTGGGTAATGGAGCGTCATTACACCGTATAAACTTTATGGCTGATACTTCAAAAAATAGTTTGCTAAAAGGTGCCTCTTTCATGGTTAATTATAAATATGACAACAAGTATATTGAAAAAAATCATGAACAATACACTAAGCATAATCGGGTCATTGTAAGAAAAAATATTTAAATTAAGGAGTTATAATTTAGTTCAGACCTCATTTTTTTATGCTGGATTAATATCTATTTTTATAAGATGAGAAAAATTCCTAAATCCACCATTAAATACAAATTCGCTAGGAAACCGGTAATATAAAAAACACTTCTAATACTCGGATTTCTGTCAGTAGCAACAATGTAGTATAAGAACATATGGATAATTCTAGAAATGGCATATACCCATACAATAATCGTTAATACACTAGCCGTATAATCTACCATTATTGCAATAATGCTCATCCCAAAAATTGGTACTATATTTTCTAATGAGTTCCAAAAAGTTCTATAAGCTCTAAACAAGAAAGAGTCTTGACCGAGGGAGGCATCCATCACACCGACCTTGTAGCTTTTTTGCTTTCTGTGCGCTCGAATTAAAATGATTGCCTGAATAATAATTGTGCTTAATATGAGCCATAATCCAGTAAATACTTGCTGATACTCATCCATATTTTTTAATCCTTAATGTATTAATGCCTGAATACTTATGTTACATCACTTCATTAATTAAAGTGAGGTAATAGATTTAAAAGAATTAATTTAACTATAGAAAAATAATTTTATTCTTCATGACAAGAGCAATCTAGGTTAATGCAAACTTGGTGGTTTTTATAGTGTGAGTAAGTAACAAAAATAGTACCCATCAAAGTCAATCCTTTTTCACCATATTCACCCAGCATTCTCTCGCCCAATAGCACTGCCAGAATAAGTATTAATAATCCCAATATACCAATGAGTAGAAAGGAAATGGTTTTATGATTTTTATAACCCATAATCAAAGCAAAAATACTGATAGGAACTGCTAATAATAGAATCATCTTATGCATAAACTCATTATCATAAGAAAAAGAAAGAAAAGCAGAGGTTAAGATAATAAATGAAGGGGCGAATAAGCAATGGATTAAGCATATCATGGATAATGACATAGCAAATTTATCCGTTGTTAGTTGTGTTCTAATCATAATTATAACTCTCTAAACGAAACAACTCGGTAATAATGACCATAAGCTGATCTAGATTGGATATTATTTCTAACTTTTAAATTCATTCCCCACTATCAGAAACTAACTTCATTTTCGATGAACCAATTAATAACAAACCAAAAATCAGCATAAATAAAAACGGACCAATAATTGAAATTTTTGGCTTTGCGGTCGCCATCCAAATATCCCCAAACATCGGAATCTGATCGAATGTTGAAACTGTAATACGATTTCTAGATAACACTTGATCTTCAACTGTCTCATTAATTTTATCTAAATACTGACCAGCAGCCTGCATGAATAATGCGTGGCTTCTCGAGTCAGTTTGAGCAAGGGCAATTAAACTGCGCTGCATAATCGTTGTGGGTGACAAATACTGCAACACATCAAGCATATCCTCACGATCGTGCATGCTGTCAGCAAACGCCTGAACGATAGGTTGAGTGTTATTCTCAACTACTGAATTAGATAAAAATAAAGCCCGATAATATCCTGGTACCTGATCATCACCAATCGTTAACTCCGGATGGTCCTCTAAAAAGTTCTGCGTCAGTTCTGCAGTTCGTTTCGTAGCTTCACTTGAAGCAAAACGTGCGTCAGATAACAGCTCTAGCTTTGAAGGTTGAGGGAATAGATAGGTAGAAATACTATTGGAAGCTGCTGGAATAATTAATACGAATAAAAGCCAAAAGCTCACTAGCTTCGACAAACTGGAGACCCCTTTTTTGCTTCGTCCAACTAGCAGAAAAATTAGCCCAAACCAGAATAAAAAATATGCACCAACTAAAATTATCCATGCAGTAGCAGCAGTAATTGAGACATTTTCAGCTACCATAAGACCGTAAATCAGTGCCACCATTACGATTACCAACAACAAACCTGATCGCGCCAGCATTCTGTTCATAATTATGCTGCTTTCAGTCAATGGGTTGGAGAGTAACATTTTATATAATCCCCGCGCCCGATCTGAAGCAATTACATCAAAGTTCAATGCGATTAATAAAAGGGGCATGATGATGGTAACAAAAAAAACAAAATCCATACGGCCGAATAAAAGAGTCATCGGGTTATCATATTCATAAGGTTCAACCATCGACATTCCATTACGCCTAGGGCTAATCATTATACGTTTAGGTAAGATCTCATTCATTCCAATTGCTAGATGTGACAAAGAACCAGTTTTATGGACTGCGGGTAATTGGATGTCCATAGGTCTAGCACTATAGGGACTTGACTCGCTCTCACCATTCTCTATAGCTACTAAATCCGCTCTCCATTTTGCTGCGTGCTCCTGAAGTTGCTCTTCATATTGTATAAGAGAAGCATAATTAGATTCCTGCCAAGCCAAACCAGACCAAATGGAATAAAAGCCAGCAATAATAGCAAAGATCAGGAGTGATTTTGTTGCCAGTGATCGACGCATTCGCAAAAGCTCATATAAAAAAAGTGCTTTATTCATGAAATGGCCTCTAAATCATCAATGCTTAGGGTAGTTCGACGTGCAAATAAAAAGGCCAAAATCGTCAATGTAATCAGTGCAGCAAACATCGAAATATAATAAGAAATGAGAGATAAAAAACGCGGGGCTTCTCCCCGATATTCAGTAATTTGATTCCAGAGCTCTACTCCAGCGGTATAAGTATTCCCAGTATCAACTCCATTCAACATTAAATCATCATTCATTTGTTTAATAATGCTCCGACGATGCAGCTCTGCCTCCCAAGAAAAAGCTTCATGATGGATACGATCAGTTCCCGCTAGTCCCGCTGATAATTTCTTCAAAGCAGTAGTAGGTGATAAGAAAGATAGACCTTCAAGAATAATTTCTTGCCTCTCATATACTTCTTTTAGGTCATCATAAACTTCATCATAAAGAGGATCAGCATGCTCTTCACTTCTTTGTAGGATGTAACCTCTGTAATTGATCGGCAGATCATTTATAGAACTCACGCCATATTTATCCAAGATCTCTTGCCGAGAAATCTCTTGATAATTATCATCTTTAGAATAAGCCGCACGTGCTTCAGACAATGATCTTTCAACCTCAAAACCTTTTGGTTGGGGAACAACGAATGTAGCAGCATCATTTGCAAATCTCGGTGCAACCACAATCAACACAAACCAAATTGTGAAAAGCGTGATTGCAGCTGAACGACGACTGGTACTTTTAGCAGAGACACCAATGGCAATAAATGCAAAAATCATAAAATAAAGAGCATACACACTAAGCAAAATAGTTAAACGCAGTAATTGATCTACTTGGGCTGAGCCAGCTTGAAAGAATATGGTCGCAACTATTATGATGAAAGATAGAGGAATAAGAAGTTTCAATACCACATAAAAAGCAGCACTAAGTTTTCCCTGGAATATTGATTTTAGTGAAATCCCATGACTCAAGAGTTGCTTCAAAGTCCCATCCTCACGTTCACCAGCATAGCTAGAGAATAATAATAAGATAATCACTAGTGGCAATATTACTTGCATAATCCAAGCCGGAGTCAATGAAACATAGTTCGACAAATCACCAGCACCTTCAGCGTATCGAAATACAGCTGGATTTCTTCGATGTGCCTCCATCCAAACAGCCAAACCACTATAATCTATAGCGCCAGGTTCAAATGTTGACATTGCAGGAATTGGTTTAAACGCATACCGCGAAAAATGTGCTGCAGAATGTGGATTTCGCTCACCTTGATTAATCCAAACCTCATGATCATTTGTAGCAGCAGAGGCACGCTCTCGCTCTAATGTATCAGTGCGTTGCCAGCTCAAAAAAATTGCTACCAACATAATTACTAGTGTCACCAAGTAAATGATAGTGGTGAAACGATTGCGTCCCATGATGGTTTGTTCTTTCGAAGAAATTATTTCAGAAATCATTATCATGCTTCCTGATTGTGCTGCATATGACTGAGATAGATGGTTTCAATTTCAGCAAGAGAAACATCTTCAGTTATTAAGGTCTCTAAAAGTTCACCATCCCTCATTATTCCCAATCGATCACCTATTTCTTTAGCACGAAACAAATCGTGAGTGGCCATTAAAATGGCTACACCATCCTTTTTTAATTTTTTCAATAGTTGACAAAATTCATTTGCAGCTTTTGGATCGAGACCTGAAAGTGGCTCATCTAATAGTAAAACCTTGGCTTTTTTAGCGATTGCAATGGCAATACCAACCTTCTGACGCATCCCTTTAGAATATGTACTTGAGTAAAAATGATGAAATTCACTTGCGAGACCAGCATCTTCAAGGCAAGAAGCCAAATAATCGGGATCATTGGTTTTTCCTGCTAGTTTCACAAAGAATTCAAGATTCTCCATTCCAGTAAACTCAGGATACAAAGAAACCTGTTCAGGAATATATGCAACAGCGGCGCGTGTGGCCTCGATATTATCCTTGACACTTAACCCATTAATGAGAGCCTCACCATTCGTTGGCTTCAAAAACCCTAATAATAGGTTAATTGTCGTAGTTTTTCCGGCTCCATTTGCTCCAAGGAAGCAAAAAATTTCACCCTTTTCTACTTTAAATTCTAAGCCCTCTAGAACTGTATTTTGATCGAATGTTTTAGTTAAGTTTTTCGTTTCAATCATATTGATTGCTCCAAGTTAGTGAGAATTTGACGGAGGGGAAAGGATTCAAACCCGGGGGAGATTTGAATCCTTGCACTAGTTGAGAAACAGTTAGTCCGCCAGTTGAGTTCTTAAACTATCAATAATTTAGAACTTCACACTAAAACTTACACCAATATTTTTTCCTGCTAAGGGAACCTCGTTTTTAACAAATGAAGAGTGATTTCGTGCCACCTCATTGAGTAAATTATGACCGAATACTGATGCAAATATCTCTGTTCCTGATTCAGAAACAAACTTCTGACTGAATCTAGCATCCAACATTTTAAAGCCTTTGGTCACCGTTTCATTCAAACCAATATCATTTTGCTCTTGAACATCCTTTAGCACCAAACTAAATTGAGCACCCTGTTCCTTCGAGTACAATAATGAATAAATATTCCTTTCAGGAGTCATCCTGGGAATATTGCCCCCATCATTAAATTCACCTGATATAGAATCTCTGGCTATTGATAATTCTAAATTGCCATCATATATATTAAATGTTCTACCTAGTTCTAATTCATAACCAGTTAGTTGGGCATCTTTTTGTTTATAATTGGCAACAGTGAGATTCTCTTCTTTCTTCGCTGAATCCATAATATAAATATAGTCATCTACATTGTTGTTAAACATTGTGAATGTCCCAAAAAAACCACTTTGATTGTAATTTAGAGTTAGGTCGATATTTCTTGACCTTTCTTTATCAATGCTTGTGTTACCTATTTCAAACCTGCCTGTTGCTAGGTGTGGCCCATTCATATAAAGCTCAACCGCTGATGGAGCTCGCTCTACGCTTGCCATATCCAAACTAACATTGAAATATTCATTAATGTTTCGATTAAGACTTATGGCCAAACTGTCATTTTCGAAATCCTTGTCAAAATAATCTATTTCTTCCTCATGCTCCTCGTGCTCATGACCTTCTTCCTCTTCTTCATGATGCGCAACGGAACCTTTTCTATTGATACGGTCATGTCTGATGGCCAGATCAAAGTTAAATAAGTCTAAATCTGTGCTGACATAATAGCCAAATGAGAATTCTTTATTATCAGAGGGCTTCATGAATGCTTCATGACCAATGATTGAAATATCTTCTTGTATCATATTAATCACTGTTCGTTGCGAGAGTTTGTCAGTTGAAAAATCAACCACGACACCAAATTCCTGCGCCTCATTATTGAAGGTTGTCGGCCCCTCTTCATGCCCATGATCATCTTCCTCTTCTTCATGACCAGCTTCCTCAGCATGCTGCTCAATTAGGGAATACTCAGTCCCTGCATAAAAGTAATCAATTTTTTTCAAAGCGCTATCTGAAAAAATATAAGAGCCTTCTAAGTTAAATACTTCAGAATCGGAGGTGACAAATATTCTTTCTTCCTCATGCTCACCCTCTTCCTCCTCTTCATGCTCTTCACCATGAAATGGAACTCCATAAAGACTCTCTATTCCACGATAAGAGAGGCCCACATAACCCCAATCACCGGTCTTGGAGACACCAATACGTTGCGACTCACTTTCATAATCAGAATTTGTTAGATATTTTGGATTCTCTTCATGCTCTTCATGCTCATCTTCGTGCTCTTCTTCATGCTCTTCTTCATGTATTATCGCACCGAAAGGTATTTCAAATTTCTCAAAACTTGAATCTTTATAAGCCAAACTAAAATTCAAACCACCTAGATTATTTTGATAAGACATTTCTCCAGATTTACCGCCATTGACTGTTTGAGCTTCACCTCCTATGCGTAACTCTGATTCCAAAAAGTCAGTTCTAGCAATAGTATTATCAACCACGTTAATAATTCCGCCTGTAGTACCATTGGAATAGAATATTGATGAAGGACCTCTGATGACTTCAATTTGTTGAATATTATTGAGGTCAATATCATTTATATGATCAGCGCCAATACCAGCGACATCACGATTTACCCTACCATTACTCATTATTTTTACACGATTCCCAGACATTCCACGAATAACTGGTTGGCCTACTCCTGAACCATAATCGGCGGAGGATACACCCAGAAGATTGTCTATTGTTTCTCCAAGGCTCTGGGTTGCCATATTTGAGACAGCATCACCATCCAAAAGATGGATTGGGTTATGAATACTATTTAAGTTTTTTTCTATGTAAGAGGAAGTTACAATTATTTCCTCTATTACATCCTGTGCAAGGACATTATTTATATTTATTACACTCAATAATATGAGTGCACATCTGATTTTTTTCATTTCGATCTCCGGTATAGATAAAGTTAATTAATACAATAAAATTAAACTTTACTAATAGGAGGCGCTCTGGAGTGAAAGTTACTGAAGTATTCAGATATGTAGATCTCAATCTTTTCAATGGCGAGAGAGCCCTGGAATGAGAAATTTGCAATAAAATTATTAACGTTAAATGAATCTGAAATATCATTGCCACAATGATTACATTCAAAATGAACTGTCTCTGTATTTATTTCATCACAAGAAAAAGCATGTAATGTTGACGAAAAAGCAAAGAGCAAGCCAATTATCAGAATAATAGTTTTATTATTTAAATACTTCATAAGTGTTATAATATAACGTAATGATCATATTAAGCAAAATATTTTAAAAAATTGCTTGGTAAAATCAGCTTATTCAAGCTTTCTTAGCGAAATCATCATAATGGAAATATTTAATTCCTTGAGATTTTCTTGATGTAACCATGGTCTTAGCAACTAAATCTGCCCTGACACACTTATATTTACTGAATGCCCCCATCAGAAGAAAGTTTATTAGGATGAAGCACTTTTGACCTATATCTTCCATAAACCTGGGCTCACTTCGAGCCCCTAAAAGTAAACCAGGACGAAATATATTGGTACTCATAAAATCTAATGCTTCAATTTTCTTTTCTATTTTACCTTTGGTACTTAAATAGAAGTTTTTTGAAGATACATCTGCGCCCACCGAAGAGATAAGGCTCACTTTCAGTGCTCCAGCCTTTTTTGCTTTTTCAGCTAAAGCAATGGTGTAATCATGATCTATTTTCTTGAAGTTATTCTTATTACCCGCCTTTTTTATAGTCGTCCCCAGACAAAGAAATAAATGATCACACGCTGGAAAATTGCCATTACAAATAAAATCATCGAAATCAACTATCAAATTATCAATATTACTGCTTAGATTTGACATAGGTCTTCGTGTAATAGCGATGACTTTATTCTCTTTTTTGCTCAAATGATGGCACACTAAATTACCGACAAGACCTGTTGCACCTATTACGACCGAAATTTCTGACATCACACTAAACTCATTAATTATCTAATTATTTTTCATTACATCATGAATAAAATTTTTACGTTCCAAGATTTAACCATAATTCATCATAAGAATAAGTTTAACTCAACAAATTAAATACTGCTCTATTCATCCTAACTAGGTTTGTTGTATTATTAGCTTATTATGATTACACCAAAAAATACTTGTGAGAAAGACATAATTGAATTTCTTACATCATGGAAAGATGGAATACTTGATATTGGAAAAGCATTTCGCAACCATGAGAATTACGAAGAAAAAGCAGCAGCATTCATTCACGAACATTATGCCTTTGAAGATGAACAAGTTTTATTTAAGCCCACCTATACCAAAGATGTAATATTTAGGAATGACTTTAATCAAGCGCTGTCTTATTTTATATCCGGCAATATTGCTGAAGACTCCGGATTTGCTATAAAACCATGGTTGGATATTTCTACAACTGACATTAATTTTATAATCGAAGATCAACTCTGCGCTGTAATGGGTGTACTTGAACTCAAAGCAGAAGCCTCTACAAGCATTGCTGTAATTGCTTTCACATTTGTATTGATAAAAACTAAAACAAAGCTAAAAATCAAAATTCACCATTCTTCTGAAATAAGCTCATAAGCTCTAAATTACTAATTCAAAAGTCTATTTGTAGCTGTATCTTCTATCAGAGAAAGTGCGGACTCGCTTTCGCCAAGCTCTATAAGAACCTGTTTTTAGATTTTCTCGCATCAGTATTTTTACTTCTTTTTCACCTAGACCATACTGTGTTTTTATATTTTGGAAAGTAACGTGATCAGAGAGTGCCATCTGAATAACTTCACTTACTTGATCTTTAGAAAGTTCTTTTTTCATATTTGTAAAATAAAAAAAATTAGACAATTAAAACCATCGAACAACACCAATTATTCCAGCAGTTGCATAGAAGAATTGTAATAATAAAATACCATAATGCCTACAAAGAAAAGCCCATACACCAATTGCAACAGCAGAGATAAAAAGGAGAGTGAAACCTAGTACTTCATTTCCAGTGTTTGAGGCAACCAGCATCGAATAAGCAATTGCAGTAATAACCCCGAACCATTCAAGTGCTTTCTTAGAAATCATTATTTAGTGATCAGGTAATTTAAAAACCAGCATCGCCAGTTGGCCAGGCTGGGCTATTGCCAACATCTTGGCCATCTCGATTAATCTTTGCAATGGCACTTTCCATAATTGTTAGGCCCTCTTTAAATGTTTTTTTATCCATATTTAAAGCTGGGTACATTCTGATATTCTCCTCACGATCACTAATCGCCCACACCCCGGTATAGAGCATTTCACTCCTAACGGCACGTGCATACCACCAACTTTTATCATCTTTTTTATCTTCAGGTGGCTGGAAACTTACTCCTAACAACAGACCACTGAGTCGAACTTGCCTCACAATTTCATATTTTTCTTCCCAGTTCTTCATCACGTCTTTAGCTATTTTGGCTAATTGTGCAGCATGATCGATAATGTTGTCACGTTTAAATATCTCGAGAGTTTTTATGCCAGCTGCACAACCTGCTGGTGTACCAGCAAATGTTGAGTTTGCTGAAAAATCTGGGTTATTACCAAGAATTTCATCGCGCGCTGCAACTCCAGCACATGCTTCAATACCGCCAGATAAATTTTTACCTATTACTAAAATATCAGGCGTAACATCATAATGTTCAACAGCCCACATTTTTGCAGTGCGACCCAGCCCAGTAAGCACCTCATCAGCAATCATTAACCAGTCATTGCGATCACATATATCACGAATTCCTTGTAAAAATTCTTTAGTTGGTATCCAGTTACCGCCCTCAGCTAAGCCAGGTTCAACCATGACTGCCGCAATGTTATCTTTAGCTGCAATATAATCTGGAATATGGTGCTCCAAATAATGTAAACAATAATCTGTATATTGTTTTTCTGTCATGCCAGCTGGAATAAAATCACTGTGTGGGTATGGTGCTATAATGGCACCACCATTCCAGCCCTCCATATATTTTCTGCTATTTAGCCCACCAAAAACTTTGGTTCCGATACTGTTCCCATGGAATGAAGAGGAAAAAGTGATCACATGGCGTCTTTTTTTATAGCACATCGCCATATAAAAAGCTGATTCAGCCGCTTCAGTGCCTGAAACCTCATAAGTAAAACGAGATAAGGCTTGATTTGGCGTAATTTGAGTAATATTTTCAGCTAGTTCATAGCGCAATGGATGGTCATAATGAAATCCATATCTCTGTTGCGCTTTATGCACCGCTTCAATTACCTCAGGATGAGCATTACCAAGTGGGTTTGTTGCCCACCCATTTTGAAAATCGATGTA
>Ga0315322_10001949_pt1 | contig 15995 bp, 11 predicted proteins | sample M110021515metaG_FD_203461 | JGI IMG/M metagenome (GOLD analysis project Ga0315322, IMG submission 203461) | Ammonia-oxidizing marine archaeal communities from Monterey Bay, California, United States - M1 100m 21515 | ecosystem: Environmental > Aquatic > Marine > Intertidal zone | place: USA...
AATTGAAGTAGGTGTGGTTAGTCAGGTTAAGCACGGTAGGTTTGTCCGTGGTGGCTTCGTAAGCAATCTTGAGCTCGTTTTCATTCGTCAAGGCATAGGTTACCTTGCAAGTCAGAGTACCGGGATAACCTTCCTCGCCGTCGGGGCTTCTCCGTGTAAATACAACTGCCGTTTCCGTCTCCGAAACACGGGCGGACCAAACATACTTGTCAAAACCACGAGCCCCTCCATGCAGATGGTTCGGGTCGTTATTTGTCGCCAGCTTGAATTCCTTTCCGTCCAAAGAGAAAGCTCCCCTGGCAATTCTATTCGCATAGCGTCCGGCCGTACACCCAAAGTAGGGACTTTTCTCCTGATAATCCTTCAAATTCGAAAATCCAAGTGAGACGTTACCATAAACCCCGTTCCTGTCTGGAACCATGATATCCTTAACGGTAGCCCCATAATCAAGAAGGCTTACCTGCATGCCGTTGGCATTGGTCATTAGGTAGAGACTGACCTTGGTTCCGTCTGGCATCTTGCCAAAAGCTTTTTTTGCAACACTCATGGGTTTGGGCTTGGGGTTCTCCTTTTCGGCAAGACCAAGAGCCGATTTGCTCTTTTGGTAAGCCGCTTTGCTTTTGGACGAGACGAGCGAGGCGCTCTTTTGAATACCATCCTTGGTTTTTTTACCGACCTCGGAGATCGAGCAATTTGTTTGAAGCAGAATGCCGGTCAAGGCCAACAGTTGGAACGGAAGTCGTAAAAATTTCATGGTAAAGTAATCTCGAAAACCAACTCGGATTGGAAGCAAAATCGGACAAGAATGCAAATTTCACAGTTTTCGACGAAAACGACTTTCAAATTCTCTCTTTGGTATTTCGAAATAAGTTGGGCGTCCTTGCGGGCAAGTATATGGGTTCCGGCAGGCAACCAACTGGTTGGCAATCCTCACCACTTCCTCATCGGAAAAATCATCGCTGATCTCCCGGTTATTCGTAGCCCGGCTAATCAAGGTCTCCTTGGCAAATGCCTCGACATTCATCTCTCCTCCATTTTCCCGGGCGATCTCAAGGAAATCCTTAAGAAATCCCACCGCCTGTTCGGGACTGACCCAAGCAGGACACCCTTCCAATCGATAAAAATTCCTTCCGAATTCCTCCAGAACAAAGCCAGCCTTTTTCAGCTCCTCTCTTCCCTTTTCGAGAAGAGCCGAATCAATCCCGTCAAGCTCGAGAGACTCAGGTAAAAGGAGGGATTGAACGTCAGTCTTTTCGTCGTCTTGCCCAAAGGAAGCTTCCAGTTGCTCGAAACGAATGCGCTCGTATGCAGCGCGACAATGTAGAGCAACTATGCCTTGAGGGGTAGAGAAAATCGCCATTTCGCCATGAGCCCGATCGAGAAACCTCCAGCTCGAACTCGCATCCTGACGCAATCCTACGAAAGAAAAGTCCTCCTCGCCCCGAGTCGCCTTTTCTCCGGAATCACTTTCCCGGTCACCCCGAGCACCTGATCGGGGAAAGACCATCTCGGTTTCGGGTTCACGCATTTCCAGCGGCCTTTGCTCGTCATCGCCCCGAGGTTTGACTTGGTGAAGCCTGAGAGCCTGTGGATCAATCTTGGGAACAAGCATGTCCGAGGAGAGGTCTCTCTCCATTTCGGGTTCGGACCCAGCTTCCTCTCCCTGACCAGCAAGTTCCTTATTGCGCGCAATGATACTCTCCAAAATGAACTGCCTTACCTTTCGCTCATCCCTGAAGCGGATTTCCCTCTTTGCGGGATGGACGTTCACGTCAACCAGACCCGGATCAATCGAAAGGAATAGGATTGCAGGCGGGAACCGGCCCTTGGGAGCATAGGTGTGGTAGGCTTCGAGGACGGCATACGAAATCGTCTTGCTTTCGACTGGTCTGCGGTTCACGAAAAAAATCATTTCCTTTCTCGTTGAGCGGCTCTGCCCGGGTTTGCCTATCAACCCCTCGAGTTTGAAGTCCATTTGAGAAGCTTCGATTGGAGCGAGGCATTCGGCCAAACCTTTGCCAAAGATTTCACGAACCCGCTCGAGAAAACCATCGCAGGCAGGCGAGCGGAAAACCGTCCGCCCACCTTCGACCAAAGAGAAGGTAATGGAAGGATGGGCCAAGGCATAAAGTTTTGACATATGTATAATATGGGCCGACTCCGTCACGTCGGTCTTGAGGAATTTCCTCCTGCCTGGAACAGAATTAAACAGATGCGACACTTCGATCCTCGTTCCCTGTGGCATTCCACACTCCTTGACATGAATCATTTTCCCTCCATTGACGAAAATCTCGTTACCTTCCTCGATCCCCTTGGCACGCGTCCTCAGCGTAAATCGGCTTACGCTCGAAATGGAGGGCAGCGCTTCACCACGAAACCCAAAGGTCTGGACCTCATGCAGATCGCTGGCCTTCCGAATCTTGCTTGTTGCATGCCGTTCCAAAGAGAGCAAGGCCTGGTCGGGGTTCATTCCTCGACCATCGTCTTCCACGCGCAAGTAGGACTTCCCCCCATTACGATATTCTATCTCAATCTTGGAGGCTCCGGCATCGATGCTGTTCTCGACCAATTCCTTGACCACAGCGACCGGACGCTCCACAACTTCGCCGGCGGCTATTTGGTTAGCTACCTTATCGGAGAGTATTCGAATTTCCGGCATCTTTTTTTCGTAATGCCTGATACCGCGTTGGACAATGTGAAACTTTCAAAAACCATCCTAAAATGAACATGGAACCACCCTTTCTTTATCACCTCCGTTTTCATTCTCATGTTGTCTACTCATCCGGCTTCTGATATGAATAATTGAGAAATCCCATAACATGACAGCGGAAAAACCCGAAGAAAATCAAGCCGCAAAGACTCCCTCTGATCAGCCCGATGAGACTGCGCGAAGAGAATTCATTGCAAAAGCCGTAAGTGTCTTTGCCGGCGGAGCTATCGTATCCGTGCCCATAGGTGTTGGTGTGGCCACCTTGCTAGGCCCCGCCTTCAAGGAAGGACAAGGTGGAATCAAGATCAGGCTCGCGGCGCTCGAAGACCTTCCCGGCGACGGTTCGCCCAAGCTTTACCAAGTCGTCGCCGAAAGGAAGGATGCATGGACCAAATATCCTCAAAAGCCAATTGGATCGGTTTTTTTGCAAAAACTTGAGGACGGGGGTGTCATTGCGTTCAATTCCAGTTGTCCCCATGCAGGATGCAGCGTCGGATTCAAATCCAAGGAGGTGGGTTATTACTGCCCCTGCCACGAAAGCATTTTCCTGCTCGACGGTTCGAGAGGAGATCCCTGTGTAAGCCCTCGGGGACTTGATTCCCTTGAGGTCGACAAAGAGAAGCTTCTCAACGGTGACGTTTGGGTCACTTTCCAAAATTTTGCAGCAGGCATTGAAGGAAAGAAAGCGATTTGATGAAGAGACTCCTCGATTGGATTGACGATCGTACGGGCATAGCAAGCCTCACGCGCGAAGCACTCTTTGAACGCGTTCCCGGGGGGGCCCGATGGCGTTATGTCTGGGGCAGCACCCTTTCCTTTGCCATCATGGTTCAGTTCATTACGGGGATTTTCCTGTGGATGGCCTATAGCCCGAGCGCGACAACAGCTTGGGAAAGCGTTTATTACATACAAAACGAGATGAGCTACGGTTGGCTTTTACGAGGAATCCATCACTGGACTGCCCAAATCATGGTGATCCTCCTGCTCCTCCACCTGGTTCAAGTCGTCATCGACAGCGCCTATCGGGCCCCCCGTGAGTTCAATTTCTGGTTTGGCGTCATTTTGCTTTTCATCACTTTGGCCATCTCGCTGACAGGCTATCTTCTGCCATGGGACCAAAAAGGATTTTGGGCCACAAAGGTTGCCACTAATCTTGCCGGAATCGTACCCTTCATCGGAGATGACATCCAAAAAGTGATCATCGGCGGCTCCGACTACGGACACCATACATTGACCCGTTTCTTCGCGCTTCACGCGGGCGTGCTTCCGGGTGCACTCGTTGCTCTCATTGTGGTGCACATCTATCTTTTCAGAAGGCACGGAATTACGGAAGCCAAGCCTGCAACCCGTGCCGGGGCTCTTTATTACTGGAGCCTGCTCGGGGTAGTCTTTGGCACCCTCACGGCTTTGGCCTTTGCCTTTGAAGAAAACACCAAGCAATGGGTTCCCAAGATCGTCTGCGGAGTCTTCCTTGCGATTTTGATCAGGATTGGCTTTCTCATTCGAAGTGGCAAAGACGACGATTCCGCCACAAGACCAAAGCGGGACGGCATGTTCTGGCCAGACCAGATTCTCAAGGACGCGATTGCCTGCGCGGCGGTTATGGGCGCCGTTTTATTCTTCGTTTTTTGGAAAGGCACTGAACTCACCCCCCCGGCCGATCCCTCTCAACCCTATAACGCCGCCCGGCCCGATTGGTATTTCATGTCCTTGTTTCAGATGCTCAAGTTTTCTGCATTCGAAGGTGCATTCGGGCTTTTGATCGGAGCCATTTTCGTCCCCTCCATTCTCGTAACCGCCATTTTCATAATGCCGTTGATGGGACAATCGAAAAAGGGGCACTGGATCAACGTCGTAATGCTTTACTCCTTGATCGGGGGTTTTGTCATTCTCACCGCGATGGGGTTTAACCATGATGCCAACGACGAGGAATACAAACAGGGCGTACTGAACGCTCATGCCGAGGCTGAACGATTGAATGAATTGATTGACATCAATGGAGGCATTCCTCCAGAGGGCGCATTGACCTTGCTTTACAAAGACCCAAAGATTCGCGGAGCCCGGCTATACGCCGCGAATTGCGCGTCCTGTCATCCATACGGAGGCGAAGACGGCTTGGGGGCCAAAGCGAAAGATCCGAGCGCCCCGGACTTGAAAGGCGTGGGGAGCAAGAAATGGATAGCCGGCTTACTCGATCACAACCGCTATGTCAGCGAAGAGTATTTTGGCAAAACCAAGTTCAGCAAGGGAAAGATGGCCCGTCATCTCAAGGACATTGACATGCTGCCCGAAGACATCGAAGTCGTATCCGCCGCTCTTGCCTCCGAGGCCAAGGTATATGGCTATTCTTTGCCAGAGGGAGGACAGGACTTCATCGATTCAGGATTCGACTTGATGTTCGAAGATTTCGAGTGCGCCGATTGTCATGGCATCCAAGGCGAAGACGAAGGCAGTGGTCCCAGCCTGACCGGATACATGTCGAGAGATTGGATGATTGATTTCATCGGAGATCCGACTCACGAAAAGTTTTATGGCAAGAAAAACGATCGGATGCCAAGCTTTCTCGGAGCCAAGCAGGAGGACGGAACAATGAAGGCGGGTGAACTAAGCAGAAAGGAAGTTGAATTGATTGTCGGATGGCTGCGCGAAGAATGGCCCAGAGCGTCGGAATAAGCATCAAGATTTGATTCCACTTGAAATCCGGCTACCTTCGCTCCCTCCTTCAACCCAACCAAGTTTTCTTTCAAATATGCTTGGGAATCCGTCCATTCTCTGAAAAATATACGTTCGTCTCATGCCTAATCTTCTCGAAAAGGAATCAAGCCTATACCTAAGGCAGCACGCCCATCAGTCGGTAAACTGGATGCCATGGGGGTGCGACGCCTTCGAAAAGGCTGATCAGGAGGACAAACCCATTCTCGTTTCCATAGGCTACGCTTCTTGCCATTGGTGCAAGGTCATGTCCGAAGAGTCATTCGAAGACGATTACATATCATCCATAATGAATCGTCATTTCATATGCATAAAGGTGGATCGAGAGGAAAGACCGGACGTCGATCAAACGTATATGGATGCGGTTCGTTTGTTCAACCAAACCGCAGGGTGGCCCCTTCACGCCTTTTGCTTGCCAGACGGAAACCCATTTTGGGGAGGAACCTACTTCCCGAAGGAAGACCTTGGTCAGGGGATTGTGCCATGGCCGCTCGTACTCATGAGAATCTCCGAACATTACCGGAGAGCCAAGCCTGAACTGGTTGAAAATGGTCAAAACATGATCGCCAATCTCAAACATGCAAATGACGTCGATACTTCGGGTGAAAAACCCTGGAGCAATGCCCTTCTCCTCAAAGCGAGCGAAGAGATTTGCGAAAAGCATGACGCTGAACACGGCGGATTCACGCAAGCCCCCAAATTTCCATCGCCGATGAAAATCGATTTTCTTCTGGCAATGGCGGAATCTCAAAGCGTTCGGTCGAATCAGGAATTGAGTGACAAACTGAATTTTTGCATTACACGGACACTCGATTCAATGGCCCAAGGTGGCTTGTTCGATCAATTGGGAGGTGGTTTCTTCCGCTACTCGGTGGATCGGAAGTGGCAAATGCCTCACTTTGAGAAAATGCTATGCGACAACGCCTTGCTTTTGTCCACCTACTCAAAGGCCTACCGGAAATACCAAAAACCAGCTTATCGAATCGTGGTGGAAAAAACCCTTCGTTGGTTACTTCATGAAATGGGGGAACCGTCCCGTGGTTTCTGCTCAACCCTATCCGCTGACTATGAAGGAAAGGAAGGAGGGTATTATTTATGGGAAGAAAAAACGCTACAGAATGTACTTGGGGACGATTGCAAGGAATTCATTGCCTTGAACCAACTTCATTCCGAATCCGATGAGACTTGTTATCTTCCCAAGCAGAATCAGTCCGAAAAAAACCAAGAAAGGACTGAAAGCTGGTTCGAGAAACTCTTGCAAGCCCGTGAAAAAAGACTCGTTCATCCAGAGAAGGATGAAAAGCGGGTGACGGCCTGGAACGCCCTCGTCCTCCGAGCATTAGTCGACTCTTCCATCGCCCTGGGCAGAAAGGATTTGCTCAAGAAGGCCTTCCTTTTGGCCGAGTGGATGAATAGCAATCTGCTGGACGAAGATGGAGGGGTTCTTTCCGTTCGTTACGGGGATCAAACTTCGGTTAATCCTGGTTTTCTAGATGATCATGCCTTTTGGGCGGAAGGGTTGCTCGCACTGGCTGCAACAAGCGAATGGGTCGAAGAGGGAAGTTCGCGAAGGTTTCTCGATGATGCAGAATCTCTCGCCCGTAAGATCCTTGAGCACTTTAAGGATGAACAAAACCCGGGATATTACTTTCCTCCCGGAGGATTGGAGTGCCCTGCCCCATCGAAAAAGAAATTTTGGTTCGACAATGCGGTGCCCGCAGGAAATTCATCAATGATTCGGGTTTTCTCTTCCCTTGCCGTCCAAACCGGAAAAGAACTCTGGAATACCGAATACCGAAAGGCTCTGACCTCATACTCTTCCTTGGCAAGAAAAGCGCCATACGGAATCGGGCACGCCTTGACTGCCATTGCCGAACATGAAACCGGGCTTTGCTCAATCGAGGTGGACCACTCGGAAATTGATTCCTTGATGGACGGACTGGCACACAAGCCTTATCGATCCATATTTGTTACAAGCCAAGAGGGTCTTGGTTCAAAACTTGCCTTAAAGGCGGGAAAAGCCCCCCAAAAAACGTTTGAAAGTTGCGACTCTCTGCTGAGCGCGCTTTTCGACGAATAGGCTACTTGGCCTTCTTACCCTTCTCTAAAAACCGGCTCAAGGTACGGCCGTCTTCCTTCACGACTCTTTCCGCGACCTCCATTATGTCGAAAGCCTTGTCGTGAAGAGTGCTGTGAGCAACTTGGATTGCGGCCCTGATAAGCTTGGAATCAGTCTTGATTCGTTGCCCGGTCCTTGACATCACACGCTCAATTCCATCAAGCAGGCTCAAGTCATCTTGGGTCAAGGTTATGGTTCTCACAACTCTCTTGGGTAGGGTAGATTGTTTGTTCTCTTCCATAAAATGGTTACTACGCTTAAAGTAAAAAAATGTAAAACACAAATGCGCTAAATCGACAATAACACTTAATCAAGGAGAATAATTTCCAAGGGAAGGAACTTAGGACGCGAGCATCTCTGCAAGCATTTGTTCCAGCGACCGCACGTCCGCCGAGAACTTTCGGATGCCCTCCGCAAGCTTGGTCGTTGCCATTTCATCCTCGTTCATCTGGAAGCGGAACGAACTCTCATCTATTTCAGTCTTGGCAAGATTACATGCCATAGCAGCGTCTTCGGAAAGCTTAAGGTCAATCTCCGAGAAATCTTCCTGCATCTCCTGCAGAAGGTTTGGGCTAATGGTCAACAAATCACAACCTACAAGCTCCTTGATTTCACCAACGTTTCTGAAACTCGCGCCCATTACCTCAGTCTTGTAACCAAATTTCTTATAGTAATTGAAGATTTCGGTAACGGACTTAACTCCAGGATCCTCCGGGCCTTCGAAATTTTCTCCGGTACTCTGCTTATACCAATCAAGGATTCTTCCGACGAAGGGAGAAATCAATTGAGAACCTGCCTCAGCGCAGGCCACGGCTTGAACGATGGAAAACAAAAGGGTCATGTTACAGCGAATGCCCTCTTTCTCCAATTCTCGCGAGACTTCGACTCCTTCCCAAGTCGTGGCAAGCTTGATCAGTACACGATCGCGCGAAAAACCGAGTTCCTCGTACCGTGCGATTAAGGACCGGGCTTTGGCCAGACTCCCCTCTACGTCGAAGGACAAACGGGCATCCACTTCGGTAGAAACACGGCCAGGAACTATTTCCAGGATAGAAACGCCAAAACGGACAAGCAGGCGATCCATCACCTCGTCGACGAGAGTGACGTCTTCTTGCTTTGCTCGATTGACCACGTCTTTGACCAACTCGGCATATTCGGGCTGGTTTGCTGCCTTGAGAATAAGACTTGGGTTGGTTGTGGCGTCCTGAGGCTCGTATTGCCGGATGGAGTCAAAATCTCCCGTATCCGCAACGACCACGGTGTGATCCTTGATTTGATCGAGAACAGAACGATTTTGAGTATCTTCCATTTTGCTAACTAACTAGTTCGAGAAGTAAATTCGTTCAAGGAATCAGCCTGCATTTCGATTGATGCAATTGAGATCCTCAAATGAGCGAGCCAAGCGTTTCACGAAGCTCGTTTCCCCACCGCGAAGCCAAGTTCGGGGGTCGTAGTGCTTCTTGTTCGGCTTGTCATCTCCCTCGGGGTTGCCCAATTGAGCTTGGAGGTAGTCCTTGTGCTCATTGTAGTAATCGTGAACACCTTCCCAAAAAGCCCACTGCATGTCGGTATCCAGATTCATCTTAACTACCCCATATCCGATCGCCTCCCGAATTTGCTCCCGCGAAGAACCTGACCCACCGTGAAAAACAAAATGAATCGGCTGGCCGGAGAGCCCGTGCTTCTCACAGACGAACTCTTGGGAATCAAGAAGGATCCTGGGTGTAAGCTCCACATTTCCGGGCTTGTATACTCCGTGCACGTTACCAAAGGCCGCAGCCACGCTAAAACGGTTGCTTACCGAAGAAAGGACTTCGTACGCTTGGTTGACTTCTTCGGGTTGGGTATAGAGGCGGGCCGTATCGATATCGGTATTGTCCACACCATCTTCCTCGCCACCGGTTACCCCAAGCTCAATCTCAATCGTCATTCCGATTTTGTTCATTCTCTCGAAATAGTCTCTGCATGTCCCGAGATTATCGTCAATAGGCTCCTCGGAGAGATCCAGCATATGAGAACTGTAAAGAGGCTTCCCCTCGAGTTCATGAAACTTTTCTCCAGCCTCAAGCATTCCGTCCACCCAAGGCAAAAGCTTACGGGCAGCATGATCTGTATGTAAAATAACCGGGACGTCGTATAGCTCAGCCATGGCATGGACATGCATGGCTCCCGAAACAGACCCTGCAACGGCGGCTCTCTGGTTATCGTTGGACAGGCTCTTGCCTGCATAAAAGACACCCCCTCCATTTGAAAACTGGATCATTACCGGGGAATTCAATTCCGCAGCCGTTTCCAAAACTGCATTAACCGAATTCGTACCCACGACGTTAACCGCGGGCAGGGCATATTGATTCTCTTGGGCATCATTGAAGATATCTTGAACCGCATCTCCAGTAATGACTCCTCCTGGGAATTTCTTACTCATTATTTAAGTTGTTTGAAGTGTCGTTAAAAGGTGCATTTTCCATAACTTGAACGAGCAGGCAAAACAAAAGTTCGGGAAGCCCTCAAACCTCCTCCAGGCTACTTTCCCAGCAAGTCGCTAACGTCTTCCGTGCCCAAAGCCTTTTCCACCTCGTCAAGCTTGATGAAGGTCGTTCTCGTGTGCGGAAGCTTATATCGATTGAAAACGCCTTTGTCCAAAAGGTAGTAGAGTTTCCGGGGAGAAACCCTCAATACCTTGGCCGCTTCGGAAACCCGCAGGATCTTAGGGGCTGGAGGCTTGCGCAAGTCATTGAGATGAGATTCCTGAGTAGAGACGGCATTTTCCATCCTTTCCAGCCGGGCTTCGATTCCATCAAGACGGTCCTTAATCTCCATCAGGGCGAGAAAAACGACCTCGTTCTCCATTTCATTCGCGTTGCGGATGCCAAGTTCCTGTTCCTTTTCATTCTTGAATCGAACGGCATCAATCCGACTCCGAAAGAATTTCCTCAACCTCTTTTTTTCGTGGACCCAAGTGATGCAATGGGGAGAAGTCCGATTCTTGGCCAAGGAATAAGAAATTTTCATTTTGAATTTGAGTATTGTAAGAGGCGATCGGATTCCATTATGAAAATGATACTTAGATTAACCCTTAGAACAACCCCTTATGAGCGACAAGAATTTTCCAGATGTGATCAAGGAGATTCACGAGCAAGATGATAGATTTGGCAAAGGAGCCTACTACTTCATACGGGAAGCATTGGATCATACCTTGAAATCGATGGAAAAGGACAGGGATAAGAACAAGGGGCATGTTTCCGGCCGCGAGCTCCTTGAGGGGATTCGTGACTATGCGCTGGACCGCTTCGGTCCCATGACCCTCACCTTGATGGACCACTGGAATGTCAAGAAATGCAGGGATTTCGGAGACATTGTCTTCAATCTCGTCGATCATGGGATATTGGGAAGAACGGAAAATGACTCTCTTGCAGATTTCGAGGGCGGCTATAATTTCAAGGAGGCTTTCGAAAATCCCTTTTTACCCGATCCCGCTTCCAATGCAAACAATGGAAACGGCGAGTTGAATTAGTCGGGCCCGACTCAGCCCCTCCCGAGCAAAAGGTAAAGCAGAAACACAAGAGCAACAAGGCCAAGAGCTCTGTAAAGACTTCTCGTCCGGGAAAAGTCTGGTCCGCTCCCAAAGGCTCCCCCCGAATATCTTTCACTACTGCGGGCGCTCTCGCTTTCATCGGAGACGTCAGGATTGCATGCAGGGCAACACTCCCCGTCCTTTTCATGCCATTCGAAATCACAGTGAGGGCATATGCGAAACATGATCGAATATTATTCCTCCACTATATGAAGACGAGAATAATCTTGATTTCACGACCATTATGTAAGGGAATTAAAGGGGTTGGCTATGTCCTATCTTTCAACCATACGAAATTTCAGCAAATTCCTCAATTTGAGCATGAAAAGTCGAGTTGCGTTCTGTGCTCTCGTACTTTTCCAAATTCCTGCGATTCAAGCAAGGGATGAGGTACTGAACGAAAGTCTTGCTTCAATACAATCTAAGGCTCTCGGTGGTGACGTTCATTATCAAGGCGTTCTTGCACTGTTTCACAAGTTTGGGGAAAAAGGACTGTCAGTTGACCTTTTGGAAGCGGAAAGATGGGCTAGGCTCTCAGCGGAAAAAGAAGGCTCTCTTGGCTTGTGCACCTTGGCGGCCTTGGAACTGGAGAAGGGAAATGGTCAACGGGGTCGCTTTCTCTACGACGAGGCATACCTTCACTCCAATTTAAGATCAGTGGTAAAGAATGAAGATCCGATCGCCTTGTTTTGCATGGGGATGATGGAGATTGACAACCCACCGAGGAATTTCACCAAGGGTATTCGACACCTCAGAAGAAGTTCGGAAATGGGGTTTGCAACGGCCCAAGCGACGTTAGGGATGATTTATTTCACTGGAATCGGAGTCAAAAAGGATCCGGAAAGAGCAATCAAATGGTGCGCTCAGGCAGCGGGAAAAAAACTCCCCCTAGGCATGTTCTACTTAGGCATGGCCTATTCGGTCGGGGATGGGATTCAAAGAAATGACGATTATGCAATGAGATGGATCCGGGCTGCCGCTGATCGACAACTGACCATGGCTCAACTGACCTTGGGCATGAAGTTGGCTACCGGTGATGGCACGAAGAAAAATATGGAACAGGCGGTTGAATGGCTCCGTAGAGCCGCAATCCAAGGTAAATCGGCCGAGGCCAAGCTACAACTTCGCAGATACGAAAACCTCCTAATGCGCATGAGAAACCCGCCCGCAGCATACGTACCAGACGAACAGGAAAAATCCGCCATTGAACTAGCTCAGAAAAAAATCATGCCTAGCATCCACGACAGGCCGAATTCTCCTCCGAAAAGAAGCATTTTGGAAACTCCGGTATTACCCATTGAAAATGAAAAGCCCATCCGTCGACCGGCCACGAGCAAACTTGTTGACTTGAGGGCTTCGAATTCATCGCTCAAGGAAGCTGCCTTTAGCGGCGATTTTTTAGCTGCTAAGAAACTTGGTTTGAAATTTTATGCGGAAAAGGAATTCGAAGAGGCAAAGAAGTGGTTTGAAATTGCCGCCATCAAGAAGGAACCGGAAGCTTTACGATATTTGGGTATCCTTTATTTCCTAGGGCAAGGCGTAGAACTAAATTACGATGCCGCCAAAGAATGGTTCACCCAAGCCGTTCAAGCGGGGGATTTGGAAGCCACGCGGTATTTAAGAATTGTAAAGCAATTCCAATACTAGTCCTTATTCGGCCCAATTCGCATCCCTAAGGTCAAGACTCAATGCATTGGAACCCGCGGATAAGGATATCGGCTTAGACCAAACTACACCGACTTGGCCTAGGGTTGAGGCTCCGATTACAAAATACTTGCCTGGTTTCAAGTTCCCCAAATTCGCCCGGCCTACCGAATTGGTCTTGATTCGGGCCAAGCTCGAAGAGGCCAATGCGTTCCTAATCGCGGCCGCAACTCCAGGAAAGCGATAACCTCTTTGAACTGAACGGGCCCACAACTCTCCAAAAGAATCAATATCCTGACCAGAAGGGATTCGAATTCGGGAAGATTTCATCACCGACTCGAAATCCTGCTGAAGCAAGAAAAACTCCGTGTATCCGGCAGGTCGGTTCTTGTTATTGAGAAACTGCACCTGAGCGCTCAACTGAAGAGAGGCATCTCCCTTAGGTATATTTTGCACAAAAGGCGTGACGGAAGGGTTCTTGGGGACGATACCTCCCAATGGTCTTGCACCGGGATAAAGGGTCCGCGACGGCAGGGTGGAAGTTCTGCGAGGAGAAAAGGTGCCTGAGGTAGATGGACGGCTTCTCCTTGTGGTCGGAAAAGTCTCAGAAGGCACGGAGACCTTGATGGTCGATCCGTCGTTACCTTGCCTCAGTACCCGAATCGCCTCTCTGGCAGCTTGCAATGCATTTTCAAGCGAATTGATTCTACCCTTCGCATCAGCCAACTGATCGTTAAGCAAACCAACCTTCAAGTTGGCTGACTGACCGCGCTCAAGCACTTCCTGCTTAATGTCTCTGGCATCGGACAATTGCTTGCGCAGGTCCTCAACTCGCGCCCGTTCTTGGTCAAGCTGGATTTGAGCAGTGAGGTTTTGTTGATTCAACGTGCTGATCTTTCTGTCTATCTGGTCTCTTCCGGGAATCGTGCTTACCGATTGAAGCTGTGCCTGCAATCTCTGGTTTTGCTCCTTGAGTCGATTGAGCTCGGCCACTTGGACATTGCTCAAGGAAGGTGCTGCGGCTGGAGGCAGAGATGGCTGAATCGGGGCAATCAGGCTTGTCACTCGGGACGGGAGGTTTCGAGCCATTGATTCGGCCTGCCGAAGACTGGTCTCAAGCGATACTATCTTTTGGTTGGCGGATTGGAGATCAGCTTTGGCTCGATTGGCGTCCATCTGGGATCTGCCTTCTCCATCCTTTGCCGTTTGAGCCATACCCTCCAAGCGAATAATTTGCGCCCGCAAGGCCGCGTTGTCAGGCATCACTCCTGGGATAGCAACTTGAGCGCGAGCGAGCTCGTCACGCAAGCCGGCAATACGGTTTTCTCTCTCGCCCAATTGAACGCGCAGGTTGGAATTTTCTGATGAAAGGCCCCCTATCTTAGCCTGTAAAATGGAAAGATCCTGTTCCGCCTTGGTCCGGGCATTGCTTATTCCTTCAGTCTGCAATCTTTGGTTTTCGTCCTCAAGCAAGGCAAGCTTCTCCTTCATGTTACCGAAATCCTCGAGCGCGCTTTTGAATTCCTCATTCAATCTCGCATTGTCAGCCTGAGTTGAAGCAAGTTCAGCCTGAGCATCATTCGTCTTTGGATCTTCCAGATTCCGCGCAGCCAACAAGTCCTGCTGAAGGAGCAACATCTCCTTTTGGATTTCAATAAACCTTGGATCCGCAGCAATATTCGGAGGGGAAGGCGCAGGCTGTGGAGAGGCTTGCTCGCCTTCGACAAGAAGCCCTTCCATTTCTTTTCTCAGGCTCTCGGATTCCCTCAATGCCTGAGTAAGCTCGCCAATCCGTTGTTGGCCCTCTTTCTCTGCATTCTTGGCGTCCGCAATGACCTTTTGCATCTCAACACTAGGGGTTGAAGATGAAGCAAGTTCTTTAGCCTCAGTTTCAGCCAACTTTGTTTTGGTTTCCTGAAGCTCCGTTTCCAGCTCCACAATTTCAGCAACTGCATCCTGCCATTTCTTCTCCGCTAAGGCCGAATTCTCGGCTGCCCCTTCTACGGGGATTGAATTTTTCATTTCCTCCAGCAACTTTTTCATATTATCGATTTCAGCTTGCATAGCTATTTTCTCGGCATCCGGCAAAGGAGTTGGTGGAGTTACCGAATCTTCGCTCTTCGCTTTTTGAGCTTCCTCAAGTTTTCTCCTCATATCTTCCATCTCCCCGGTCAAGGCCTTGGATAGCTCAAGTTCCGCTTCCTTCTCATCGGCCAGCTCCCTCGCATCGTTGAGCTGTTTTTCCAATTCCTTTTGCTGCAAATCCTTTTGGGCAAGAAGTTCCTTGAGTTCCTCGACCACCCCGTCATCAGACGGCTCATCAGCTGGGCTAGCGTCTCCCTTGGGCGTGTCCTGCAAAGCCGCGTCGAGCTTCTTCTCCAACCTCAGTCTACTTGCTTTCTCCAAATCCGCCTGATCCTGAAGTTCGGAAATCGTGTTTTTGGCAGCCGCCAACTCTTCCTCAATCTCAAGAAAGTCCACTCCATCTTTGGCCGGCGCTTCCGGCACAGGCTCAGGCACAGGGACATCTACCTTCAATGAATCCAGCTTATCCATGGCATCCGCCAATTGTTTTTGCAGTTTCATTCTTTTACCCTCTTGGGCATCGAGTGAAATCTGAAGAGTTGAAATCGTCTCCTGGGCCTGGGCCAAATCTTTTTCCAAGCCATCAACTACGATGAGGTCGGGAGCAGGAACCGGAGCAGGAACCGGCGCAGGAACCGGCGCAGGAACGATAGGTTTTGGAGCATTATTCTGCTTGTGCATCGCATCTAATTTCGCCAAGGCATCCTCCAGTTGGCTCTTTAACGAATTTACGGAATTGGATTGTTCCTCCAAAACGGAATTTTGCTGCTTAGCCTCATCCAGCGCAATCTGAGCATCAGTCAAATCACGTTCCAGTTCGGCGACCCGCAAATCATTCTTTTGAGCTTCGCCTGATTTATCCAAAGAATCCTTCAGGGAACCAAGCTCCTGCAGTTGTTTCTCCGTCCGGGCCAAATCCTTTTGCAGTAGCTCAATCGTCTTGTTTTTTCCAGTCTGTCCATCCTCCAGGGCAGTCATCAATTCTTGATTTCTGTTCTTTGCCTGAGCAAGCTCCTCTTCAATTTGAACCAAAGAGGTAACCCCTGAATCCTCGGCTTTCGCCGCACGCGCTTCCAACTCGGCAACCTGCGCTTGGGATGCGGTCAATTGCTCCCTAAGCTCAGCATTGAGCTTTTGGAAACCCACACCAT
>Ga0315322_10001952_pt1 | contig 15982 bp, 10 predicted proteins | sample M110021515metaG_FD_203461 | JGI IMG/M metagenome (GOLD analysis project Ga0315322, IMG submission 203461) | Ammonia-oxidizing marine archaeal communities from Monterey Bay, California, United States - M1 100m 21515 | ecosystem: Environmental > Aquatic > Marine > Intertidal zone | place: USA...
AGCGGGAAGGGACTCAAAATTAGAAGTTTAAAAAAATAATTAACAAAAAAAAAGTAAAAAATTATGGCAGTAAATGCAACGCCAGGTTTCGACCTGCAGCCATCAGCACAGCAAGTGCCGTTGGAAAGTAACTATATCACAAACTTTGATTTCTTGAATCAGTATCTACCCGATACTTACGAGAAAGAGTTTGAGAGATATGGAAATAGAAGTGTATCATCTTTCCTAAGACTAGTGGGAGCAGAGATGCCTTCTAACTCTGACCTTATCAAGTGGGCAGAGCAGGGAAGACTACACGTAAAATACCAAAACTGTACATCAGGTGCTGCAGCTACAGCTTTAACTGGGGTGTGGACTATTCCTAACAACATCAGTAACTTTAACCCTGCCCTAGCTGGAAGCAATACAGCATCATTGAGGGTTGGACAGACGGTAATGATATCCGACAAGACAGCTGGGTCTAACCTAACTAATAAGGGTGTGATCACGGTAGCTCCTACAGCTGGCGCACCAAACACGGTAACAATAGCCTACTACGAGGCAGGTGGACAGACAATGGCAGCGGATGTAGCTTGTGATATATTTATCTACGGGTCTGAGTTCAACAAGGGAACTGAGGGGATGGTAGGATCTAACGAGTCTGACGACCTAATCTTTGACAACAAGCCAATAATTATCAAGGACAAGTATGCTGTCTCTGGTTCTGATATGGCTCAGATTGGATGGATTGAGGTATCAGGCGAGGACGGAGTAAGCGGATACCTTTGGTATCTAAAGTCTGAGCATGACACGAGACTACGTTTCGAGGACTACATGGAGACTGCAATGATTGAGGCCGTGCCTGCAGAGGCTGCTTCTGGGGCAGGAGACTTCTTCCAAGGTACTGGAGCTGGACTATCACAAGCTAACCTTAACGGTTCAGAGGGTGTGTTCTACGTAGTGGGTCAGAGAGGTAACGTGTTTGGTGGAGGTAATCCAACAACGCTTGCTGAGTTTGATTCTATTATACAGAGGCTAGACAAGCAGGGAGCAATCGAGGAGAACGTTCTCTTCGTGAACAGAAACTTCTCGTTTGATATGGACGACATGTTAGCTGCTCAGAACTCTTACGGGGCTGGTGGCACTTCATATGGACTGTTTGACAATGACGAGGAGATGGCTTTAAATCTTGGGTTCTCAGGATTCAGGAGAGGCTATGACTTCTATAAGTCTGACTGGAAGTATCTTAACGACCCAACAATGAGAGGCGGTCTTGTAGGCGGTGCGATCAACGGAATGTTAGTTCCTGCTGGTTCGACTACAGTATACGACCAGGTACTAGGAAAGAATGCAAAGCGTCCTTTCTTACACGTTCGTTACAGAGCTTCTGAGACTGAAGACAGACGTTACAAAACTTGGATCACTGGTTCAGCTGGTGGAGCAAGGACATCTTCTTTGGATGCTATGGAGGTAAACTTCTTGACAGAGAGAGCAGTTTGTGTATTAGGCGCAAACAACTTCTTCTTATTCCAAGATGCATAATAAGTAGTAATATTAGGGGAGATGTAAGAGTCTCCCCTTTTTTTAATTCTAAATTAAATTATATCAAATGAAAAAAACACAAAAGTTTGTAGACAAAACTTACAGACTAAAACAAGACCGTGCGCCACTCAGCTATATGTTGTCATCAAGACACTCTAAGAGATCACCTTTGCTACACTTCGATGAGGGTAAGGGACTTAACAGGCCACTGAGGTATGCGAGAAACCAAAAGAGTCCGTTCGAGGATGAGCAGGATGGTAACGCTATACTAGAGCCTATCGTATTCGAGGATGGCATGCTATTCGTACCTAAACAAAACCAAGTACTGCAGCAGTTCTTACACTACCACCCGTCTAATGGGAGGGTGTATGAGGTTGTAGATAAGTCAAGGGATGCGTCTAAGGAGCTGGAGATGGTAGAGAAGGCTGTTGATGCAATGATTGTTGCAAAGGAATTAAAGGGCGATAAGTTGTTGGCTGTGGCAAGGGTATTGATCGGGGTTTCGGTTGACAAGATGTCTACCGCTGAGATCAAGAGGGATGTACTTGTCTATGCAAGAAACAGTCCACATGACTTTATGGAGACCATAAACGATCCTATGCTAGACCTGACCAATGATGTTGTTCAGTTCTTTAATAACTCTTACCTGTCGTTTAGGAACTCAGGTAAAGACGTTTACTTTAACTTACCAAAGAATAAAACTAAGTTACTAACCGTTCCGTTTGGTGAAGACCCCTACTACATTGTGGCTTCATTGTTCCAGACAGATGATGGTATTGAGACTTACAAGCTATTAAAGAAACGCTTAAGTAGTAATAGTTAATAACAAAGAGAGAGGCTTAAAAAATTAGGCCTCTTTTTTTTTGTTATCTTTGTAAAAAAGAATATCGATGATAAATTCTGTGAGAAATACAGTGTTAGCTGTACTCAATAAAAACAATTACGGATATCTATCTCCCCAAGACTTTAACTTATACTGCCTACAAGCCCAGATGGACTTGTTTGAGGACTACTTTTATCAGTACAACAACTGGATCAACAGAGAAAATAACAGGTCTTCAGGGACTGGTTACGCAGATATAGTAAAGGGACTAGAGGAGGTTATAGACACGTTTACGGTACTAGCACCCCTACAAAATCAGAGTACGGCTACATTAAATAAAAGCTCGTACCTTCTCCCTACCGCAACACTAAACGGAAGTGACTACTACCTACTTAACAAGATGTTAGTCTACCAAACGATTAGGGCTACGGGTACTACAACCAGCTTTGCGGTTGGTCAGAACGAGATACTAGACACAAACGCTACCTTTGTAACAAGCGGAGTACTTCCAGGAGATGTTGTGGGGTATAGTATTGGGGGTATACCAACAAACACATTAGTGGAGAGCGTGGTGTCAGAGACACAGCTTCAGGTGGAAAGTACAAATATTATTTCGTCTCCTATAGACTACGCAGTATATAATCCTAATAACTTAAAGGAAGCAGAGAAGGTAACACAGGCTAAGATAACCTTACTAGATAACTCTATACTAACCAAGCCAACGTTGACATACCCTGCGTATGTTCAGAACGCATTAAGCTCTAAGATATACCCATCTAGTGTATACGAACAGGGGCAGGTATTGGCTCAGTATATTAGGTATCCGTTTGTACCTAGCTGGACTTACTTAGAGACCTCTGGTAACGACCCTATATTTAATATATCTGATGGACTGTATCAAGACTTTGAGCTACCGCTTTCAGACGAGCCTAACCTAGTTAATAAGATATTACAGTATGCGGGAGTAGAAATAAGGGAAGCAGATGTTGTACAGTTTGCACAGGGACAGGAAGCATTAGATACACAAGAAACAAGTTAAGATGGCATATATAAATCAGTACCAGTACTACACAAACAACGAGGGAAACCCTAACGATGCGAATTGGGGTTCGTACCAGTATGTAACATTAGAGGATATAGTTAATAACTTCATGCTTATATACCAAGGAAACCACGAGTTGGTTAACAACCTGAACAGGTTTCAGGTACTGTTCCATGCAAAGCGTGGTATACAGGAGTTAAACTACGATGCACTCAAGGAGATAAAGATACTGCAGCTAGACTTAGACAGTAGCCATAGGTTTGTTTTGCCATCCGACTTTGTGAACTGGGTTAGGATATCTGAGTGGAGGAATGGTGTACTGCGTCCACTGACTGAAAACATACAGACAAGCTACGCCAAGGCCTACCTACAAGACAACGAGTCTAACCTACTATTCGACCAAGACGGTAACGTACTAAGCCCTCAGGACAGTGAAATAGATCTAGCCCGTATAAGGGGTGGTGCAAGGAGTATATACCTAAACTCAAACAGTGTCTATGACGGGCAGGAGGGATGGAATGTAGAGGGGTGTTGGTACTTTGACTACCAGGTTGGTGCAAGGTTTGGTCTGAATACAGAGACAGCAAACTCAAACCCTACGTTTAATATAGACAAGAAGGCAGGGGTAATAAACTTTAGCTCAGGGAGTAGTATGATGTCAGTGGTATTAGAGTATGTATCTGACGGAATGGAGAACGGAGACGATGCGTCTGTTAGTTTAAATAAGTTATTTGAGGAGTACATATATGCGTACATACGTTACTCTATTTTAAACGGCAGGCTTGGTGTGCAGGAGTATGTAGTTAACAGGGCAAGGAAAGATAAGTCATCACTACTAAGGAACGCAAAATTAAGACTAAGTAACATACACCCTGGCAGGCTTCTGATGAACATGAGGGGCAAGGATAAATGGATAAAATAATAATATGCCAATAATAAATACAAACTTTATTGCAGGTAGGATGAATAAGTCTGTGGACGAGAGACTCCTTCCACCAGGTGAATATGTAGATGCTATAAACGTGCGTCTGGGTTCTACTGAAAACACTGAGATAGGTGCTGTAGAGAACTCAAAGGGCAACAACTCCTTGACTACATTAGAGTATGGTGGGCAGTCACTGTCAAGCTCGGCAACATGCCTAGGTGCATATGACGATGGGCAGCTGGAGACTATGTACTGGTTTGTTCATGACCCCGCTAACACAGTGGCTACCGATGGTGTAGTTGATATGGTGGTGTCGTTTAACACGCAGAACAATCAGCTCAGATACCATGTGATAACACTTGACGTATTAAAGTTTGACCCAGAGTATTTAATAACTGGCGTAGATAAGATCGAGGACTTACTGTTCTTTACGGACGGAAAGAATCCACCAAGGAGAATAAATGTAAACGACACATACGAATTTCCTACGGGGGATGTGGATGGTATAGAGGAGGAGGATATATCTGTGATACTAAAGCCACCTGGTTTTGAAGACCAGACAGCAACTGGCGAAGTTCCACTGACAGCACCTACGTTTGAGTTAATCAATGTGGTGGGTGGAGAAAATTATTTGGAGGACAGGTTTATAAGCTTTGCCTACAGGTACAGGTACATAAACAACGAGTACAGTGCGACTTCTTTATTCAGTCTACCTGCATTCCAGCCATCAAACTTTAGGTTCGATACCCGAAGCTATGACAACGCTGGTATGTCTAATGCATTCAACGGTGCTAAGGTAAAGTTTAGCACAGGGAGTGACAGGGTTGTTCAAGTTGACTTGCTGTATAAGGACTCTAACACTAACAGGATATATGTAATAGAGAGGTTCAAGAAGGAAGACTACGGCTGGGCAGACAACGCAACGCAGGAGTATGTGTTCACGAACAGTAAGATATACTCTGTAATAGGATCGGATGAGTTACTGAGGCTGTACGACAACGTCCCACTAAAGGCACAGGCCCAAACAATAATGGGCAACAGGCTGATATACGGTAACTATACCGATGGGTATGACATAGTAAACATAAACGGACAGAACATTCCCATAGACTACTCTACATCACTATTCGCTACATCGTTAAGCCTTATAAACTTAGACAATGCTGTACTCGAAAACTCATCCGTAAATCCTGGTGTTGCTTATACCATAAACCCATCAGCAACTATTGATGTGCCTAACTCTTTAGCCACAGTAGACCTTGCAGAGGTAGAAGACCAACTCTTAAGGGGGGCGCAGTTAGCTTTTGATATAAGGATTGAACACTTTACTATAAACGGTACAACTACTGATACGTGTTACATCGATAATGTTGGGTTTAGTAATTCTCCGCTTAACATAAATGTCACCATAAACCTCACACAGGACTATGCAAATGTCTTTGACTTTGTTAATTCAGCAGATTTTGAGAATGCTATAGGAACTTTGATAGACACAAACTTTGAACCAATAGCAACAGCTGACCAGGGGATATCTCTAACGGATAGGTTTAACGCAGGATTAGTAGCACCCGCTGAAGGTGATTGTGACTTTGATAAAATCATAAGTTCTATTACAAGTAGTGTTGCGCAGCAGGGATTTGCTATTAGTGCTACCTCTGGGCAAACTACCTTTACTTTACAGACGCTGGCGATGAAGTACTCTACAGGTACTACTCCATCTGCTGACATGTACGAGTACTTTAGCTTCAGTTCGTTTAGGGTGGGCTTTACTAACAACATAAATAAATCAAGCCTACACAGTGACAGAGACTTTGAGACTGGGATTGTATACCTAGATGAGTACGGCAGGGGTTCTACCGTCTTGGTATCTGAGTACAACACTATATTCGTTCCACCTAGTGCGAGTCTAACAAAGAACCAGATACAGGCCACAATACAGAACTACGCACCAACATGGGCGACTAAGTATAAGTTTGTAGTCAAGCCAAGTAAGGTTGGGTACGAGACGGTTTACAGCAACTTCTTTTACACAAACCCGTTTGACAACGTAACACACTTTAAGCTAGAGGGTGACAACACGAACAAGGTAAAGGTTGGAGACAGACTTAGGGTAAAGAGAGACACAAGGGGTGCTTTAACGTCCTTGGTTGAGACCACGGTACTGGGCGTAGAGGCACAAAGCTCTGACTTTTTAAATGGACAGCAAGAGCTTGGGGAAGACAGCGAGCAGTTGGCAGGGCTATACATGCAGATCAAGGCGACCAACTTTTCTGCTCAGGTTTCTAGCAACTCTATAATTGACTATGGACTAAGGGCAAGAGCATCTGACTCAAAGGTGCCTGGGGATGATGTATGGGCCTTATCATACCCATGCTATACATACGACACTGTTGGCGGCACAACAAGTAACTATGACCTGCCTGCAGGTTCAGTCATAGACATGAAGTTTAAGTTCTTTAGACCTGAGGGTGGTGGTGGGCCAGTAAGAGAATGGGAACTAGACAGGAGCTTTGTAGTGTCAGAGGACTACAGTGACTTCCACGAATTTTGGACTGCCTCTAACATAGACACTACCGCAACATACTCTTCAGGGGCTGACCCTGTCGGTATTTACAATACTAACTTTGTTGACCCATCAGGTAGTGGTTTAGATCCAAATGCTACATCTCCAACAAACGCAGATGGGGCATATAAACGTGCTGATGAGACTGTGGGGGAGGATCTCTTTAAGATGTACTTTCAGTTCATACAGCAAGATCCAGGTAACGTAACAAGTCCTTTATGGCTTGGTGTTAGGTGTGGGGGTATAGGGATCAATGGATGGACTGTGTTTGACCAAGAAATGACTGTATCTGCTGAGATAGTAGTCCAAAGGGCAAACACGGTAATGGTATTTGAAACAGAGCCAGCCGATGCAAACGATGAGATTTACTTTGATGCGTCAGAGGCACTGCCCCTAGTTAGGGACGTGGCTACTGGAAACATGCTACACAAGTCAACGGGGAGCGTGGACTCTGGTGACCAAGACCAGACCACTACACAGGACGCAATCGTTACTTTAGACTTTATGGACTGCTATACCTTTGGTAATGGCGTGGAGAGCTATAAGTACCTAGACAGGATAGATGGAAGGTCTGTTGTCATGGGGCAGAGGGGACTGGCAGTAGCGGAGCAGGACTACAAAAAGACAGACAGGTTTGCTGACCTTACATACAGCGGTGTGTACAGCAGCAGCTCTGGCATAAATAACCTTAACGAGTTCAACCTAGGTCTGGCAAACTTTAAGACACTAGAGACATCGTTTGGCCCTATACAGCTACTGTTTGCAAGGGAGACAGACATACTCACGCTACAGGAGGATAGGATTAGTTACGTACTTGCGGACAAGAACCTTATCAGCGACTCAGTGGGTGGCGGGTCTATCGTGTCAGTGCCACAGATACTAGGCACACAGATAGCTCGTGTAGAGGAGTATGGTATTAGTTACAACCCAGAGAGCTTTGCTAACCACGGGCCTTACTTTTACTTTACCGACACCAAGAGGGGTGCTGTGATAGAACTTATGGGTAACTCTAGTAACGACAGGCTTAGGGTTATATCAAACCTAGGAATGCGGTCTTGGTTTAGAGACCAGTGGAACTTTCAGTTGAACACTCAGAAGGTTGGTGGCTTCGATCCATATATGGACGAGTATGTCCTTGGAACAAACTTAAACCCTGTGCCTGTACCTGAGCCTGTGCTACAGTGTGGCGCACAGCTATCGTTCAAGGGACTAAGTGAGCCTGTTACGCACACATATAACTTTGGAAGTATAATTGGAAACAGTGTAGTAGACTACGAGATATACTCAGGCGGGATTACTATAGACGTGCTATGGAACGGGAACACATACTCATCGGGTGTGGTTACTGTGTCAGGAAGTTTTACGTGGAACAAGTCAGCACTTACACCTACCAATGCACAGGTCACTATAACGCCTGTTGATACAGCTGCATTTAGTGTGACACCACAGTGTGTAGGGAAGATACCACTTACGGTAGTGAAGTGTATGATCAACTCAAGCACTAACGCAGGTGAGACTATACACGTTGAGTACAGCTGGAGCAATACAAACTCTAATAGCCCAGTAGACAGCGACATGGCCACACTGGGTACGAGTAACAACACGTTTAGCTTCTACAATGTACAGGCTGGTATAAGGTCACAGGGAGTGTTCCCGTACAGCGGAGTTGATTTTACTATTAGGGCAAACAAGGTAAACTTTGATGACTATAACTGGGGGTATCCAGAAGATAACTTCAAGTACCTGTCTTCTAACACATTGTATGCCAACACCCCTACGGATGTGGATGCGTTGTTAGCGGCTTCTACTACCATACCAAACGTAGACGTGACAAGCCCTTCCCCTAACATAAACTTAGCAACGGTGACTGGACTAAGCCTGCCAGTAGGAAACCAGTACCTGTATGTAATATACGACCTTAGGGATATTAGCGCACAGCAGCTGTGCTACGATTCAACTTCTGCGATTGCAGCTTGTTGTACGTGTACATGGAGCTGTGTTCCTTTCTTAGCGAGTACATCATCGGTAGAGGACTCAGTGTGTGGCATGGTTACAAACTCAACGTACTACCACAACAACGGGTCTGGTTCTTTACCAGTGGTTGGAAGTATTGTGTACACAAGTTCAAACTGTGAGGACACAACAACGGGTCTGGTAAATGTATTACCTTCAGGGTTCTATAAGATATCTGCAACAACGTACATGGAGATAGGATTAAATGGCCTGGTGCTACAAATAAAAAATTGTTAAAAAAATAATATGGGACAGTTAGGAACATACTACTTTAATGGAAACTCTTTTGCTCAGGCTACATCCGTGTTTACGGATTCTGATCTTACTACCCTTGCGCCAGATGGCTACTACTCAAATGCAGGCATAGTAAGGCAGCAATTGCTTGGCATACTGCTGTCCGCAGAGACATGCAGTACCTGCTGTGTTCCATGTAACGCTCTTGTGTCAGTGTTCGAGAGTACAAGTGGAGTGTACTCATCATGCTTAGAGCTAGGTGGTGGAACGGGTGCTGTAATTTTTAGGATTCAAGTTATATTTGGAGAGATTCCTGTCTACCCAGTGGGTACAATAATAACACACGATGGAAGTAACTATAACAGGTTCACTATTAAGAACAACCACAACGGTATTCAGTTTAAAGATGAAAATGGAACTCAAGTAGATTATGCAGGCATAAACAATAACCCTACCGATCCTACGTATTTGGGAGTTTTTGCAGGAAACACAACTTTTGTTGACACTTACGATCAAACCCCAACAGACCCATGCGGGCCATTAGACCAGCTCGAAGATTTCACATATGAATCTGTGACAGGGTCTTTTGTTGAGCAGGGGACGTACCAGACGGTTGTGGTTAATAACAACCAAGTAGGTTTTTTCACTCAGTCAGGGAGTGCTGTTACCAAGCCTTTTACCTTAGTTTTCCCAAAAACAAATGCTGCGTCTACATTTGCTGACATGCTTAACTATTCACCACTGTGTGGCACTGATATGAAATGGGAGGTAGAGTGTCCCGCACAACTGCCGTTCTTTGATGCAGAAGAAGGTACTGTAAACATTCCTTTCTGTACAGACACACCAACTTTTAATACGTATTACTTCGCAAGGAATTCAGACAGTTATAACTTTGCGACACAGCAGTTTAATGTGGACACGAACACCACGCCTGACGTGGGTAACTTTGTATTCACAACATCAGATGGCTCTGTGTACCTTAACGATACATCAAATCCTTTATATTACTATATAGACATACCATCATCTCCAGGCGTAGGGGAATATATTAGAGTAAGAAACGGTGTGGTTATAGAGAAAGGCCCATGCCTTCAAATACCTTAAAAAATAATACATATGCCAGTACCGTCATCAAGTAATCCATTCACACTGACCTATAGCGAGGGGGCTGAGGGTTGGCCGTCTTTCTATACATACTTCCCTGAGTACATAAAGGGGATGAATGGATACCTATACACCTTCCAGAACGGAAACATGTATAGGCATAATACCAATAGCATACGTAACAACTACTATGGCGTACAGGGTACGTCAAGTGTTACGAGCGTGTTTAACCCACAGCCATCGGTAACTATAAAGCTGTTTAAGACACTTTCGTTTGAGAGTAATGCGTCTTGGGACTGTACGTCTCTGCTTACTGACCTAAGCCAGGGTAATGTACCTGAGCTAAACTTCGAGCAGAAGGAGGGTGAATGGTTTGCGTACATAAGACACAACACGGGGGTAACAAACTTCTCCCTAAGGTACTCAAATGGCTTGGGCAACATAGTATCTGTTACTGGGATAGGTTGTCAATCTTATTTAATTACTAATAATACTGGTAGTACTGGGTTTTATGAAATAACTGATTGTGATGGTAATGTACTACAAGGTACTTTAAATAGTGGCACTAGTACAACTTTCTGTTCACAGGTAGTACCAACGGTATCAAGTGGATTAACAATAAGTGCGGGAAGTACTACATGTCCAACCGATACGGTGCTGTGTACGTTCAACAACAACATAGGAAACATCATAACAAACGGGGCAACTGCTTACACACTAGCACCAAACTCTTCGCCATCCCTTGCAGGACAGGTGATAGAAGTGGTTAAGTCTGGAGACAGCGGTACGGTTACTTTGGATACTACGATAGCAGGGGCTACAGCCCCAGTCGCAGGCCAGTTCCTACTGTTTGTTAACAACACTATAGCGGAGAGCTATGGCATGAGGGGATACTACATGGAGTTCACGTTAGTTAATGACGACACCACGCCAGTAGAGCTATTTGCAGTGGGAAGTAGTGTGATGAAAAGTTTTCCATAGAAATTTATTATCTTTGCATTAAATGGAATTAAATATAAATAGACTAAGCTCTACTGACTATGACGATATACTGTGTCAGTGGTGGAGAGACTGGAGATGGACACCGCCCCCTAAAGATTTTTTACCTGAGGACGGTACTGGTGGGTATATAGTATATGACGATGCCACCCCTGTATGTGCAGGGTTTATGTACATGACAAACTCTAAAGCGGTTTGGTGTGACTGGATTATATCGAACATAAACTACAAGGACAGGGACAAAAGAAAGGCGGCTATAAGGCTGCTTATAGGTCACATAACAGACATAGCAAAGAACAGTGGACACAGGTACTCATACGCACTGATACAGAGCAAGCCACTTATAGAGGCATATAAGAATCTGGGGTACACAGAGGGTTCTAAATACACAAGTGAAATGATTAAAATATTATAGCATGGCAATAGGAACAGCAGCAACAATAGGAGTAGGAGTTAGCGCAATAAGTTCAGGACTATCTTTTAAGCAGGCCGCAGACCAATCAAGGATGGCATCCAAGGCAAGGAAGGCATCTGAGAAGCTAGTAGCGGACGCTAGAAAGAAGGCAGAGAAGGACTACTACGAGGGACTGAACGTACCCCTAGACGCATACGGGGAGCAGTTTGCTCAAAACATGGCAAACCAGCAGCAGACTATACAGGCACTGCAGGAGGGTGACACAAGGAATCTTATCGGTGGGGTGCAGGGGCTAACTGCAGCTGCGGCAGCGGCCAACGAGCAGACACGTATTGGTCTGGGTCAGGAGCTTTATGCTAACAGGCAGATGAAGGCCGACTCTAGGCAGAACATAAACCAACAACAGTTACAGATAGATATAGGCCAGGCGACAGACCAACAGCTTATGGCTAGGGACGCTGAACAGGCTAGGGCTGCTGCTATGCAGAGTGGTATAAATAGTGCTGCAAACGCTGCTTATATATATGGTAGGGGTAAGGATTTATATCCAAATAAAGATAAAACATCACCAGACCCACCAGATGTCAATCCAGTAACCCTCTTTGATGAGTTCAACAAGCGTGGTGGTCAAGAAGATGAGTTTGCTAAAATAGGTGCTAATATTTTTAAGAAAAATCCAATGTCAAGCATATACGGCATGACAATACCAGGAGGTACGGAGCAGAAAGATAGCTATATTCCAGGTCTTCTTCCATATCCTACTAGCAGAAAAAAATAAATAACAATGGCAAAGGAAAGAAAGGATACACGAGAAAGGAGGGACACACCATCAGGGGCTAACCAGTTCTCGGTATACGCACAGAGGGACACTGACTCAGTTCAGGTAGACTGGGGTGTTATAGCCAAGGACATAAGTGACGAGGTAACAAAAATATCTGACGAAAGGCAGACGAAGAGAGACGAACTTGCGACATCTCAGAGGAATACTTTAAACGAGTTGTCTCAGGTTGCCGACCTTGATAACCAGTCTGTAAATAATTTTGTTATAAGGGGTGGTAACTTTTCTAAGAACGCCATGGCAACGCAGTATGAACTAATGACTAGGGGTAAGATAAAGCCTAGCGAATACCAGCTCTTTCAGCAGAGTGTGAAGGATGGGTACAAGAACCTAAGTATATTTGCCAAGAACGCAGACGATAAGTACAAGGCTGCTATGGAAAGGCTGGCACAAGGAGAGGATGGAAATCAGATAGCGTCAGAGTTAGAGATTGTTTTTAACGAGGGTACGTTTGATTACACAGACCTAAAGAACAAGCAGCTAATTACTAACCCGTCAACTGGTGAGATGCTTATAGTCACACTACAAGACGATGGCAATGGTAACATGGTTATACCAGACCTAAAGAAAAACCCCGAGCTGTATCAAAGTCTGGCTACACTTAACAACAGGACAGCATTCCAACTGGACAGGCGTGACACAGGGAAGCTTACTACCGCTGCTGTGGCAGATGTAGGACAAATAATTACAGCTGTACCTAGAGCATATAATGTATTTAAAGGTGGGGGTGCGATTACATCGACTGAAGGACTTAGACAGCTATGGAAAGAATTCCCATCAACAGATAGTTCTGGACAAAAAAATACTTATGATGACTGGTTGAGTGACTCGGTAGACGCTATAGCAGGAAAAATAGATAATCCAAACAACTTTAACGCTGGACAGATATTAGCGAACACTGGAGTAAAGTTTTCACTCAAGGATGAGCCTGGTACAATTCAGTACAGGACTAATGGAAATGGAATGCCTGAGTTAATGATGACACCAGAACAGATTAACCAGGCTCGTGATATAGCACAAAGGCAGATTGAGAGTAAGCTAATACAAAAAGTTGAAATGACTCAGGGCTTTTCTGGTCAGCAAGTTAGTGCATCAATATCAAAGGCAAATGATGATAAGAAAAAAGAGGAGGCAACTAACGCTCAAAATCTAAAAATGCTTGGTAATGTATTTCGTGGTAAAGATGAGTCTGCAGTGATGGCAGGCCTTGAACATTTTGCAAACATAAGTCCAAATGTAAAGAATATAGAAAAAACAGCTGATGGTCTATTAGTTACGGTGGAGGTTAATGGCGAGCTAGAGCCTAGGAATATTACAATGAAGGGCAAAACATTTGAGCAATTTGTAGATTCTGCAGGAAATTTGCTGACTGGCAAGGATATTGATAAGACTAATATGACTGGTGGCGATGACACTAGTATAAGTGCTGTATATGGATCTGCAGGAATTGTTGAAGATGATGAATTTGATACTGATGCTAATGCCTTGGTATTAGATGAAAAGATAAATGATTTAGATTTCTACGAAGACGACGAGGAAATGCAGACACAAATCATAGATAGGTTTAAGAAGGACTTTCCGACTATAACTACTATAGATAAAGGTAATGACATTTTTGAGATTCAAGTCGGTGGATACACAGTTCCTAGTAATACATTCCAAGGTGACTTCTTTTCGATTACTGGTACAGAAGAAGGAGATGCAGAAAAGCAAAATCTTAAAGATTTTATGAGAGAATTATATATTCAGAAGTTTAAGAAAGAGAAAGGTAAAAAATCAAGTACAAGTCCTGATTACAGTAGCTTATAAATATAAATAAAATGAATCCAGAAGTATTAAAAGACTTATACGAAAGAGCTACATCTAAAGGTTATAGCAAAAGCATAGAAGAGTTTACTCAATTAATAAGTTCTAACCAAGAGGTTTTGGATGACAATTTTGATTATGTAAAAACCAAAGGATACTCAAAAGATATTTCAGAGTTTTCTAAATTAGTAGGTTTTGGTGTAAAAAAAAAAGAAGACTCTATATCTGTTACTCCAGAGCAAAATGTGGAGTTGGTTTCGGAGGACACTTCTTTGGGTACACCCACGCCTCCTATCAATCAATCTGAAACTCTAAAGGGTGAAGAAAATACAATACTTGAAAATGTTGTAGGTAAAAACTTTCTTACTGATTTTGTAGGAGATATTTATCGTGCTGGTAAACAAGGTTTCGTTCAAGGAAATACGGCTGATGAATCTTATGACTTAATGTTTAAAGGTTCTGATGCATCCCCACAAGATATAGCAGAATTTATTCAATCACAACAAGAGCTAGCGTCATTAGGTGAAACTGATGAGATGAGTAGCTTTAATAAAATATATGAAGAATCTGGTGGTGGCGTTCTTGGTTTCTTAAAAGGACTTGCATATAACCCATCTGTTGCTGCTCAGTTAGCTGCACAAACAGTAACACAAATGCTTAACCCAGCCACGGCAGGAGCAGCTGGAGCTGTAGTTGCTACTGGGGCTGGTGTTGGAGCTATGGGTTTTGGAGTTGGTGCTATTCCTGGAGCAATAGCTGCTTTGCCTGTAGCTTATGGAGCTACTGGTATGGCTTTAGAAACAGGTATGAGCTTTGCAGAGTTTCTCAGAGAAGAGGTAGAAAATAATGGAGATAATTTTGATGAATCTGGTATTCAAAAAGTATTAGCCGATGAAGATGCCATGTTTAATATAAGAGCTAAGTCAGCTGGTCGTGGTGCAGTGATTGGTCTTATTGATAGATACACCATGAAAATGGGTGGTAAAATTGTTGGTAAACAAGCTATTAAAGGCGCAAGTAAAGGAAAAAGATTTGCAACTGCTACTGCTATTGAAGGTGTAGGTGGTGGTGTTGGAGAAGCAACAGCAAGACTTGCTGTTGGCCAAGACATGGATGCAAGAGAGATTGGTTTTGAAGCGATAGGTGGAGCTGGTAAAGCACCATTTACATATGCTTATAGTAAGTTAAAATCTAAACCTGTATATAAAATTAATGGAGGAGAAGTTGACCTTCAAACATATACTGACATGGTTAACAAAGCATCTGACAAAGACTTTGCTGCCATGAAATTTGAGGTATCTAATGATAGTGACATAAAAGACTTAACTCAAGCAAGAAAAAATAAACTCAAAACACAAAACCAAGTAATAAAAGAAGTTGGTCAAGATAATATTACCAATAAAGAAACTTTAAATGAGTTAGTTAATTTAGAAACCGAGAAACAAAACTTGGGTGATCCTCAAACTGAAGGAGGAAAGAAGAGACTTGCTGAATTAAAGAAAAAAATTAAAGACCTTCAAGAGAATCCACTTGAAGAAGAAGTTGCCATTGAGGATGAGTATAGTAATTTATCTACCGAGGATAAGGTAGAGTTACAGGAGAGGGCCGTTAATGAAATTGAGACTGAGATGGCAGAGCAGGGTGTTGAAGACTATGACCTCACTGACGAGATGATTAACAAAAGAGCATCAGATATTTT
>Ga0315322_10001953_pt1 | contig 15976 bp, 7 predicted proteins | sample M110021515metaG_FD_203461 | JGI IMG/M metagenome (GOLD analysis project Ga0315322, IMG submission 203461) | Ammonia-oxidizing marine archaeal communities from Monterey Bay, California, United States - M1 100m 21515 | ecosystem: Environmental > Aquatic > Marine > Intertidal zone | place: USA...
CTCGGTCCAGGACAGAGGGCGGTGGAAGTGACGATTGGGGCCCTTGACGTGCCCCTTGACTGGATTTCGGATGATCTTAAAGCGAATCTGGCAGTGAAGATGTCGCTTAAGGATGAAGGTTCCGGCCTCCAACCGCACGGGGTAGGCGGAGAGTTTAGCATCACCGATGGAATAATCGAATTTCAGTCCTTCAAAATCACTTGCCTTGCGGCAACTATCGCGATTGGTGGAGACGAATGCTATTTCGGAACGCGGGCCTGCGGAATCTTCAATGCCTACGAAATTTCGATCGGTGTCTTCTTTGGCCGAACTTGCACGACTGCACCTTTATTGTTGGTCGACGAAGATGTCGGTTCACTCTTCGATACAGGGGATATGCCTCTCACTGGGGCTTACGTCTATGGTGAAGTTTGGCTTCCCATCTCGGAGCTTGTGCTCGGGGTTCCGGCATCCTGTCTCTTTAACATTTCCGCTAGTGTGGGAACGGGTGTGGGCTTCTTTGTTGATGATTCCCTCTCGCCAATTTTTGTAGGTAAGATGTTCCTTGGGGTGTCCGGGGAAGCCCTTTGCGTTGTCTCAATCAAGGGGACCGTCAACCTCACCGGCATTGTGCAGGACGGATCATTCTCTGCCTCTGGAACCGGTAAGCTTTCGGGCAAGGCTGGGTGGTGTCCTTTCTGCGTCAAGTTTAACGCCTCGGCTATGATCTCCTATAAAAACGGTGACTGGGATGTCGATTTCTAAGAACCAATCTTTTTCCATCATGCAACGTCTCGTTACATTTCTCCTTCTGGCAATCGTTTTCCCGCTCTTCGGTCAAAATACTGATCCTTTGGTTTATACGGTGGGAAAGATTTATCAAACTGCGCCGCAGCCCCATGCCTATGTCTTGTGGCAGCCCGGCGACCCTCTCTCCACTTTTGGACGTGAATTTGCGGTGTATCGTAAAGATGGAAATTCAAATTCGGCGGATCCCTACTTTCTCTTAGGTCGGACTCGTTTGCAATCAGGTCCGGGGGTTATTCATGCTTTGCTTAAACTGGGAGGCCGCTTTGATAAGAACGCGGACTCTGTTGCTGACCGTATCAACACGCTTTACGCTGATGCTCTCAATGAACCGGGGACACAACCGATCCCACCAATCGAGCCCACGATTGAAGAAGCGAAGAAGCTCGCTCATCTACTGAGGATCGCGGCAACTGATATTAAAGTTCTTGAACGACTCTTTTTTCTCGGGCGTACGCATCCGGGCGTTTATATGGCCCTCGGTCATGGCTTTTCAATCAAGGCAAAAGCAGGCGCCGTGCAGACCTACGAAGTGCGGGAGATCGACGCCGGAGGAAACGACCTGCGGGTAATCGGGCGTGTCACACTCGATCCCGCTAAGCCAATCGTCCTCAACAGAACGTCGCGGCCATTTGAAATTTTCTTCCCAGCCAAGGCCTCCCATCAAGAGGTGGTTTCCCCCCGAAATCACCTCGTGACTCGCCAACGTTGGGGCATTCCCGATAATCTTCGTCGGCAGTTCCCGCATACCTTTGGTTTCAATCTTTACCGGGTTAAGGAATCAGCTGTTGCCGCTCGGGGATGGGATCAAGCTGGGGCTACTCCAGATATCAATCTTCTTGAAAATCTGATCACATCTTCTCTCGGTGATGAAGATCCTGATGCCAAGCGCGTCAACACTCTTCCTCTCATGGCCACTGCTTTGCTGACTGCTGGCGAAGCCATAAATGCTAAATCGGCCCCCGAGACATTTTTTGCTCACGATGACAATGATCCACCGACCAATGCTTTCGAAGATGGCGAAACTTTCTACTATTTCGTGGCGGCACGTGATATTGCCGGTCATCCAGGGCTTGTTTCCGAAGGCACCCGAGTTGTCATTTGTGACCGTCTCCCCCCAACTGCCCCGACCATCGATTCCATCACCAATGTTTACAAAAAAGCGACCAATGCCGCTCTTTATGATCTCAAGGGAAACCAACACTTACGTCTCCGCATTCGCCAGACTCCTGAGAATCCCGAAGAAAGTTCCGCGACCCGGTATCATATTTATCGTTGGAGCGAGCACACTCAGCATTTATCGATGGGAGGGAATCCGACTATCAATCGGGTGGGCGCTGTGAGCCATGTCGCGGGTGCAAAATTTGTGACCTTTGATGATGATGGTGCCGGAGCTCCTAAGATCACGCCGGGGAATACCAGTCAGTTTGGCCGCACCTGGTGGTATACCGTAAGGGCTGAGGATGACTGCGCCTGTGATCCTAAAAACCTTTCAGCCCATTCGCCACCGGCCTTTGGGGTTCTTCGTGATCGTGTGGGTCCGCTCAATCCAAGTGGTTATGTTAGTCGTTGTCGGTATCTGCCCCGTGTTTTTTGTGACGGACGCATCATAGCAATTCCACGGGGAGAGACTAATGTTCCCGATGATTTTGAGGGTTTCATTGCCCGCTTTATCCGTCAGGACTCCATGATCCAAAGCTTTGAGCTCGAATACTTCGATCTTAATCCTAGCCCCGACGACCTCCTTTTTAAAACCAGTCGAATTTTCCAGATTTCCAACCAAAAAGATGTCACTATTCCTGTCGATCTTGGCACCAAAAATAATACGGAACTCCGCGTGCGAACCCGGAGCATCAACGGTCTCGTTAGTCCGTGGGAACCATGTCTGGTCGAAGTAGTAAAAGAGAGTGAGGGTAACCTGCCTGTGGTGACTGTCCTCCTCAGAACTCTTGAACAGTGTAGTCCTATTTTGCAGGTAACACCCGGGTCGACTCCGCTTCCTCATGATGTCATCGGACCTGGTGGATCGATCGTTGGGCCGACTTTAACCGCGACCCTGCCTGAAGATACCTTTGAATACCGTATTTACCGCCGTGTAGGAAATGATGGTGGTTATGAACTTCTCTTCCGTGGTGCTGACGACGATATACCGGCCCTTCTACCCGCAGATTTGACCGTCATTGATCCTGCTCCTCCCACAGCTGGTGGCACCGAGGTTTGCTATTTTCTCCAGGTCTTCGATCAAAACGGGAATTCCAGTGCACGCATCCAGATCGGATGCGTCACCATTAAGAATGGAGACCTTGGAACGCCCATGGTCTCGGATCCTTCCAGCCTTGTTGTGAGTAGTGGCAAGGCCCAGCTTCAGCTCAAATGGTTCTGCGATCCGGTGGGCGTTGAGAGGTTTGAAATCTGGTGTGCGTCAGCCTCGCAAGGCGATCCCGAACTCGAGTCTACAGTGATCGGACCAAAGCTGGACATTCTTGATGGTCTCATTGTGAATGAAGAGAGTTCCTCGCTAAATTTTTGTGGTTACCAAACTGCAACTGTTGCCTCCGGTCGATTGGGAAAGGGTGCTGAGTTCTCCGCGACTCTCGAGGTGCCCGCCGGTCAGCGACTGACCTTCGCTGTGCGCGCGGTTGGGAAGGGGAGTTATCAAAATCCTCCGATCGACGATCAGGCTAGGCCTATCGGACCATTTTCAAATACCGTTTCGGCCATCTGGTCCCCCGCTTCCAAAAGTGAGAGGGGGGTTATACCATGGCCGGCCCTAGGAGTTCCTGGTGCCTCGGATCAGGAACTAGCTGTTATAAATTATCAACCGGGTGAGGGACCATTTTACGCTCTAGCCCTTCCTGAGCCCGACACCCATTCCTCTGCTATTCTCATGGGTGCTTTCAATGCTTTCGAGGGCAAGATCTCTATTGGCCCCGACCTCGACCCGCTCGATATTTTCTTTACCTTTAGGAGGCAAAACATTCATCCCATCGATCCGAAAGGGAACGAAACGATTTATCCTTTCATCGTCTATCGACATCAGCTTCCCAGTAATGCCTATCCGAATGCGGTTCCCAATCTTGTGCAGGTTTCTCCGCTCATTGACCGTATCACCTATCAAGACATGGCCGCGGCGGGTCGGATCTTGAGGGATCCCTTCTTCCGTTTTCTAAACAAGCGGGATCTGCCTAATACCACCGCGCCCAATGGTACTCCTGCATTTCATCTGCCAATGGGTGGAACCTTTTCACGCTCGTTGGAGAAAACGGTCCTGGCCGATCCCATCAAGTTCGCGAATGTTCCCTATCTGCGTGATTTCGATAAACTCATGTTCTGGGTCGACCCCTTGCCGGTGGCCCGTGGAGCCAAGTATCAATATCTTATCGTTCACTTCACTGATCGTGGTGAAGTGGATCGGGTCATTCCAACCAACCCGGTGCAACACTAATGAAAATTCTCGTCCTCTCTTTTGTCGCAAGTCTTGCTGCTGCTGCTGCTCCCTCGGTCTATCTGGATGGCGAAATCCATCTTCCTCTGGAATCTAAAAATGGAATCTTGATCATCGATCGCAGTTCGGGTCAGTTGCGGAGAGTTGTTGTCGATGCCTCGAACAAGGTGGTGGTCTTCCCTTCGGTTCACAGTGGGCTCCCCTTGGTGACCGGCGCGACTTCGGGCTACTTCGATGGAGATGACGAAGCAGCCGTTCTCGCTTCGGTCGATTCGAATCGACTCTCTTTTGTTAATACCGTTTCTGGGTCCTCTAGTCCGCTTTTTGCTGATAGGCCTGCTCCAGAGTTCGTGGCTCAACTGCATAGGGCTGGCGGAGCCACCCGTGATCTTATTGTGACCCATTCGGAAGCCGGAGTTGGTGATGCTTTGAATCTGCGAAAGGACCCTGCTGGCTCCTTTTCCAGTCTTGATCTTATTGGGAGTGCCTTCGGTTCCTTCTCTGGAATGCAGGATCTTTACGATGATTTCAGAGGAGACCGCTACGCCATCGGAGTGGAAAACGGTCCCGGATTAAATCGGATTGTCTATCTTAATCAAAATGCAGGTAAGAAGATCGAGATTGGTTTCGGTGACAAAGTCGCTGCCGCTTCTCTGGTCGCTTCGAATATTCGGCGTGATGACAACACTCTCATGGTCGCTACCTACTTGCCAGGAACTCGCAATATTAACTTATTCGAAATTTTCTTCCCGCTGGTAAAGTTGGATGCTGCAACCAAAGTTGTTCTTCCAAAGAGGATAACTAGCATGGCGGCGGCTCCTGAGGGCCTAGGTGCTGGTGGGTTTGTCGTGACCTATTTTGATGGCACCGGAGAGTATTTCACGATCGATGGCGCAAATAGTATTAATTCTGTCCAAACTTTCGAGCCTTCTGGAGAAGATCCCTTTCGCGGATTGCTTCCTATTTCCAGCCGTGGGGTGCTCGGAGTGTATGGAGCGGGTGGGAGTTCGACCACTTTTGATTTCTTCGGGTGGAATGGTTCTGGCTTCGTCCTAAAAGATTCAGGAAGCTTAGCCTCCTTGAGGCCCGCGGCTCAGGATTCCCCAACGCTTTTCTGGTTTTCTAAAGAACCACTCGTCGATCCCACCGCTACTCTCTTGCAGCTTGATCGTAGCCCAGACTGGACGAGTAAGTCATCTCCGGTTCCGCTTCCTCCCAATGTTTTCGTGGAGACCTTCGCTGATCCTACTGCTGGCCTTGACAACCCCATACCTACCGCTCCGGCTGTTCCACCCGGTTCCGGTCATCTTCTCACTAACCAAATTTCAGACACTATTTCCCTCACCGCTTTTGAGGGAAAGTTGGCTCTCTCGATTCCTCCGATCAACGTCAGTCCTGAGAGTGGTCTTTACCAGGATCCGGTTCAAGCCACTGTGTTGGTGGACGATGACCTTTACCGCGTTTTCTACCGTGAGGTTGGCTCGGGTTCTGGCTGGAAAAATTACTTGGGACCCGTGACTGTAGTTTATCCGTCTGCCTGGCAATTTTATACCGAGAACATTAACTCCGGTGCTTTCAGCCCCATTGTAACGCGCACCTACACCTTTGATAGTGATCAGCTCCGCACTTTCGATACCGATGCCGATGGAGTTCCCGATTTTGTGGAGCAGGAATATGGTCTTAACTCTAACAGCGGACCTGATGCCGATGCTGATGGATTTAGCGACCTTGATGAAATTATCAATGGCTCTGACCCCAACGACGATGCTTCCGAGCCTCTAATCTCCACTAATCCATTTCTTGGTGAAGGCATTCGTATTCTTGCTCAGGCATTCAACACCGGAGCCAGTAAGGCTTCCGATGGCCTCGCTGCTCTGCCTGAAGACGGTGAGTTGATCAATCTTCACTCCATGACCTCTGGGCTTCTTGCTTCTGCTCCGGTTCAAATTCTTACTTCACCAGCGCTTCTTAGCGGTCAACTCGCTGCCAGCCTTAAGACTAACTCTTCGGTTTCGGTCAACGAGCTCCTCGTGCTGAACTCGCCGGAATACTTTTTCCTCAATGGGGTCTCGCCTGAGGTCCGGGGAGGGCGCGAGATTTACAAGTTGATCTCTCACCCCGACCAGCAGGTTCCTGAGATCTCGCCCGTTCTCTCGGGGAGCAATCAAGCCTCCGATGCTGCGATTTGGGTGGCCGACGCCGCTGCTGCCTACAGCTCCTTTGAGCAAGTTTCGACTATTACAGATCTTGAACCTATCGACACCGCGGTTGCTGTGCTAGTTGAGGCCGCTCTCTTCAATGCACTTTCATCGAGCTTAACGACTTCGGAGCAAATCGCACTTGGATTTCCTCAGCTGATTCCAGCAGATCCCGGACCGCCCGCTCTTCCTCAACTATTGGCACATTCGCAATTTACCCTCTTTGGTAAACGATTCGGCGACTCTGAGCGCACTCATTTCAACCTCCTCATGAAGAATGCCCTTATCGCCAAGGGGCTGAGCTACGAAGAATTGCTCTCTGAAATCTCTGCTAGTATTGCTGATGCTTCCGAACTCCCCTTGCTCGTCGAGGCACTCTATGATTTCCACGTGGCTCACTCCGGGCCAACTGCGCAACCGTTTGACGTCATTCCTCTCTTGCCACTACCGCTCGATGCTCTCCGCATGCTCATTCGTGACGGAACTCTGCCTCCCGAATATTCTGGTGGTTCCTTTACCCCACAAAAAATCACCGATTCTTTTACAGAGATGGAAACCGCTTTGGGGACTCTGTCGAACGCCTATCGGCCGACTGCGGAATGGGTCGTAGAGGTCAAAGCTCCCACTCTTCCAGGCGACACATATCTCTTTGAGAAGACCGATGACTTCTCACCTGTCCGCTTTTTTGAAATCGATGGCGACCCATTAAATCTTGATCAGGGCCTCGGTCTCGCCCTAGGCACCCGATACCGCATCAATGGATATACCGACGTCACTACCGACGCTCCCTACATCGGAATGGAGGTTTTTTCTATTGAGGTAATTTCGGTTCCGCTTGTGTCGGATAACGATGCGAATGCTAATCTTCTTGGCGATGACTGGGAGGAGTTTTTCTTTGGCTCATTGGGTGTGGTCGGCCCTTATGATTTGCATCCCGTCAATGGATTTACCTACCTGCAACTTTACCTTATTGGTTTCGATCCGCGAGATGACAACACCGAGATTCCGGCAGTTTCTGCCGTCACGCCCGCCATCACAAATTTCAAGCTTCTTGAACTTTCGGGCAGTAAAATCGGAATCCATTTTGACTTTCCCGAGGAATATATCGGTTCATTCAGCTTCGTGGTGCAGCGTAGTGAAGATCTTGGGATCACCCAAAACTACACGAACCTAACGGTGGATACGCCGACGAGTTTGGGAGGGAATAGCTGGGAATTTGATCTTGGGGTCACTTCTTATGTTCCGGATAGTAACTTCTTTCGGATAGGTTTGGCTCTTCCCTCAGATTAGGGTCTGCACCTTTTCTGGCAGAAAGGTGTGAACACAATTCTGGACTATTTCATCCTCTTATACTGCTGGAACTTGAATACGCGTCTGGAAGGATTGGAAATTTGAAACCGCAAAGGTGGTTTAGGACCAATGCATAATCGTGCCCTGAATCGTGATCGATGAAGCGGCAACCGAGAGAGGCTAAACTTTTTACCTGCCGAATCCCGCTTCCCCCTAAGCAGGATCAATCAATCTGGAAAGGGGGACACTAATGTTGATAATGGGTTAGGGGGGAAGAGTTTATACAATCAGGCTCCCACTTTGTAATTGTGTGTCAGGACTCGGAATCTAGGATCAATTTTTCATGGAGAAGATGCTTACACTGCTCAGTTGCCTGCTCATCATCGGATGCGGAGAAAAGAAGGAATTGAATGATAACACGGAGATTGCAAAGGATGCTGGATCTAAGCAGGTTGCAACGAAAGAGGTGGAAAGTTCTGCGAGGAAAAAGCCAATGGATCCAGAGGCCAAAGCGGAACTGCTAGCCGCTGTCAAAAAAGGAGATCTAGTTGTTGTGAAACAGAGCTTAGCTAAGGGTGCTGATGTGAATGCGAAATTGTCCCTATTTGATGAAACTGCTTTGCATCTAGCGGCGAGTGAGGGACATAAGGAAATCGTAGAACTCCTTATTGTTGAAGGCGCAGATGTAAATAGGCAGTCCTCCTTTCCTACAAATGACGGTAGCGGCCGTACACCACTCGATAATGCCCGTTCCCAAATGTATGGTGGAGGTAATGCAACTCCACCACCGAATCTTCGCAAGGATCATCGGCATCATAAATTTAAGGCAATTGCCGATATTCTTAAAAAGCATGGCGGTCATTCCTCGTCGATTTTTGTTGCGGTGAAAACTGGAGATATGTTCGGGGTTAAAACGCTACTGAACGGCAAGGTGGATTTCACTAAAACGAGTATGGGCGGAAGAACACCTTTGCATTTGGCGGCTGAATACGGGCACAAGGAAATTGCCTCTTTATTCCTTAGGAAAGGTGCCCAAGCGGATTCAGGAAATTGGTCTGATAAAACGGCACTCCATTACGCTTCTGAAAAAGGCCATATTGAAATCATTGAGCTGCTCCTTTCAAAGGGTGCAAATATGAATGCCTTAGGAGGTGCCCCGAGAGGAACGGCTTTAGACTTCGCTGCCCGTTTTAAAAGAACCAAAGCCGCTGCCTTCCTTCGCGAAAAAAAAGCTAAAACGAGTGAAGAATTGAAAACTGAAGGGAGATGAAACAGCTTCCAGTGTCCGGATCAATTTGCCATGAGTGCTTTAAGCGAAGGGGCTGAATTTAGTTCCCGTCTCGGAGCTGTGAAAGAGAAGTCCGCAGACAAATAGAAGAGATGATAGATACGCTGCGGGAAGCACCATTAGTTTCAAGTTGCGAGACTGTTACAGCAGGGAAGAAGGCGTTTTTATTACCTTATTTTCTCATTGATTTTCTCATGCATGCAACAACATTTATGACGCATGAAACTAGCTCACCTTCGGAACACGGTCTTGGTTTTGGCAAGTAGCGGGTGCTGGCTTTCCTGGTCGTGTTCCTGCGCTGCGGAGGAAGCTGATTCCGCGAAGCAGCCCTACAGCGCCGAAGCGTTAAGGAAGACACTCGACCCGTTTTACAAGCAGCATATCGTGGCCGACGGCCTGGTGGTCGCCGGTTCGGAGAAGGTCTCGCTTCCTGCTCTGCGCGAGGTCGGGTACCTGGCAAAGAGGCTGCTTGCCAATCGACCTGACGTGATGAGCGCCCTCTGTGAGAAGAGAAAGATGTTTGTGGCCGTGATGGCTTATTGCGAACTGCAGACCGACCTGCCCGACTGCCGGGGGATGTCGCTGTGGTGGGCTTATCGGGCCCGCGGTCTGGGTAGCAGGCCGGTCAGTTGTGGTGAAGAAAACGTGCTCAATTTCAAGGGCGACCCCTGGGAAGGGGAAAACATTTTTATTCATGAGTTCGCCCACGGAATTCAAAGTGTCATCGGCGGTCTGGACGACCAGTTCGATGTTCGCCTTCGGGGTTTGTTCGATAAGGCGGAAAAGAGCGGTCGCTTCCGTGGGTATGCGATCGAGGGCGGCATCGCCGAGTTCTGGGCCGAGGGTGTGCAGGCGTGGTTCAACTGTAACGGTACCATCAGGCCGAAGTCTGGCGGTGGGCAGAGTTCATTCGAGGTTCTTGGACCGAAGGGAGAACACGTCTGCCACTTGCAAACGCGCCAGCAGATGCGAACACACATGCCTGAGTTCGCCAAACTGCTTGATGACTCCTTTCGACAAAACAAGTGGCTCTACGTGCCTGTGGCGGAGCGTTTGGACGAGCTACAACTGAGAGGTTTCGATCCCGCCGAGGCTCCCACCTTCCGTTGGCCGCCTGCGGTCGTCGAGGCCTTCCATCGAATCGAAGCCGAACGAGCGAGCAAGAAATAGAAAGGAGCAGAAGGCTGCGAAACCATGAATCTGTCATGCGTCTCTGATGGAGCGCCGAACTACAGAAATAGGACCCGCAGCCCCCGCGCTTTTGAAGCGAACCCCTTACCGACAAGCCCTTTTTTCTGTATCCCGAATCCTGATTCCCCCTAAGCACGATCCCTGAATCCGGAAAGGTGGTTCGGGATCAGTGCATTACCGGACCCTAGGTCGTGATTCATGAAGCGCGATCGGGGAAGCAAGGATCAGGGATTCGAAAAATAAGGGTGTCTAGAGCAATCTGATAAGCGATATCTCACAATCTTAAATTCTATAACCTATAAATGATTAGGAGTGTAATTAGGGCAAGGATGGAAAAAAGAGCAGTGGCGACAAGCCATAAGATAATGGATTCCCTTTTCGATTTGGGTTTGTTAGTAGAAACACCTCTTCTAAGGAGTTGATCAAAGAAGGTGAGTAGTAGAATTGCGGGTCCCACGTAAAACGACATGAAGCACCTCCGGACCGCCTCTAGGCCAGTCGTTGAAACACTATCAGGACCGATCCCGTCTTTTAGGATCCAAGCAAAAGGCAAAACACAGATAATTAAGAATCCGAGTATTACATCCACGAAAATCAGTAAAATAGACCGCATTGCAGCGTGAGAGATAGGAATTAAAGGAAAGCTTGTCGAGACAGCATCCGTCGACCTGTAACCCATCCGCGCCTGCCAATGAATCAGGGGTAAGGGATACGGGGATCAGTTTGAAAGTTTCCCCTCGCAATATAAAAGTGACACGAATCCGACCTACAGCACGCATAAAGGAGTGAGGCTGTCTCTCCCAATCGGTCTTACAATCTCCTTCGGGAATTATAATAGATTGAAAATCAATCAGTTGATAATAATTGATTAATCGTGTGTGTGAAAAGTCCGTCCCCTGTAATGGGGGGCGGACGCTCATATGGGGTTCATTTAGGGAGGAGTCCTGTATCCGGATAGGGGGAACTTGAAACCGGGAAAGTGTTTCGGGATCAGGGCATGATCGAATCCTGAGTCGTGATTCCGTTTAAGCGGGATCATTGAATCCGGAAAGGGGAGAGATGAGGGGGTCACTCAATCCTGAATCGAAAGAAGAAGTTTTCATCATCTGATGGAGGGAATTCCATGCAGATCTTGCCGTCGACCACGGACAATGAATCAGGGATCACGGTGGAGGGTGTGAAGGTGTGAAGGTGTTCAGATCGGCCGATTGGACGAAGGCGATTTTCATAAATCTCACCAATTCAGTCAAATGCTCCGGGCTCAGTCGCGGCGTTGGATACGATCTTTCATTTCTATCCGATAGATATAAAAAGTCTTTTTAGAGCTCGGTTTAATAAATCACAATACAATCATAAATCGTGCCAAAGAGGCATCAATACGGGCTGAGTTTTCACTTATTTATCACGGGGAAATATAGATACTTCATTTGATCCTACTTGACTGTTAAGTATAAAAGGAGACGATTTTAGGTATGCATATTCAAATAGTAAACTTCAACTTGGAAGGTTTGTCTCACGAGGACTACGAAAAAGCCTGCAACGAGATAGCCCAGACATTCGCCGACTTGCCAGGGCTAATCTCTAAACACTGGCTATCTGATAAAAACAACAACACCTACGGAGGTGTCTATTTCTGGGAAAACCATGAAGCCATGCAAAACTATCTCGCGTCTGATGTTTTCAGTGAAGTTGCAAACAATCCTTCCTTTAGCAATGCCACTTCAAAAGATTTTGCGATACTGGAAGGCCCAACAAAAACGACTAGAGGTCTTAATTGAACCTGCCACCTTTAAGACATTTTCCTGCTAGGAATTTGCTTTTTGGGGAGATCTTGAAGTCGGCTCTGGATCGGAGTGAAAGGGGGGTGATAAATCTCCTAGATGAGAAGTTTCACGCAAATCGGCCTGGTAGGCTCAGAAAGGATTTTGCGAGCTAACTAATAATTTCCCTAATCACCTTCCCCGAGACATCTGTTAGCCGAAAATCTCGTCCGGCGTAGCGGTAGGTCAGCTGTTCGTGGTCGAATCCTAGCAGGTGCAGAATCGTGGCGTGCAGGTCATGGACTGAGGTTGGGTTTTCTTTTGCCTGAAATCCGAAATCGTCAGTGGAGCCGTAGACGGTGCCGCCTCGAATGCCGCCGCCTGCCATCCACACGGTGAAGCCGTAGGGATTGTGATCGCGACCGTTTTTGGATTTGCCGGCGTTGGTGAGTTCTACGGTCGGGGTGCGGCCGAATTCTCCCCCGAAGATCACTAGTGTATCCTCCAACATGCCGCGCTGCTTCAGGTCTTTGAGCAAGGCGGCGACTGGTTGGTCTAGTTCGCGAGCTAGTTTGGCGTGGTTGTCTCTAATGTTGTCGTGGTGGTCCCATGGTTGGCTCTTGCCGTGCCACAGCTGTATGTAGCGCACCCCGCGCTCGAGCAATCGTCGGGCGATCAAGGTCTGTCGGCCGTGGGTGGCGCGACCGTAGAGGTCGCTGATGTGATCAGGTTCTTTGGATAGGTCGAAGGCGTCGCTGGCTTCCAGCTGCATGCGGTAGGCGAGCTCGAATGTCTGGATGCGCGATTCGAGCTGCGGGTCGCTGGCGCGGTCGCGGCGGTGTTCCTCGTTGAGTTTGGAGATGAAATCGAGCTGAGCGCGTTGCTTCACCGGCGTCGTGGAATGGTTGCGGATGTTCTCGATGAGTTTTTCTAGCTTGGTGTGCTGGGAGTCGATGAAGGTGCCCTGATAGATGCCGGGGAGGAATCCGGATTGCCAGTTCTGCGCGTCCTTGATCGGGTAGCCGCCAGGGCACATGGCGATGAAGGCAGGCAAGTTCTGACTTTCCGATCCGAGTCCGTAGGTGACCCAGGCACCGACGCTCGGACGGCTGAGCACCGAGTCTCCGCAGTTCATCAGCATTAGCGATGGTTCGTGGTTGGGCACCTCGACTTTCATCGAGCGGATGACGGCGATGTCGTCGATGCACTCGCCGATTTTTGGGAAGAGCGAGCTGACTTCGATGCCACTCTGGCCGTAGCGTTTGAACTCGAATGGGGAGGGAAAGGCTGCACCAGTTTTGCGTTCGGTGCGCAGGTGGCCACTGGGTAATGGTTTGCCGGCGTATTTTTGCAGTGCGGGTTTGGGATCAAAGGTGTCGATGTGTGAAGGCCCGCCGTTGAGGAAGAAGTGGATGACGCGCTTGGCGGTGCCGGGAAAGTGTGGCGATTTTCCGCCCAAGGGATTGTCGGCAAGCAGCAGGTTGCTGAGGCCGAGTGATCCCATGCCCAGGCCGCTGCGGCGTAGGAAGGATCGGCGGGTGAACAATGGATGCTGGTGGTCCATGTGGAGTGAGGAGAGTTAGGGTAACGTTGTAGAAGCACCCCTGCTTTTAGGTTTCTTGGACAAAAAGAGGTGCTGGATTGGTGGTGATTGAAGGCATTGGGATTGTAAGGGTGGGATTGTGAAGTGGGCTGGTGTACGGCATTGCTCCCCTCGCCTAAACCTAGAAGTCCAAGCTACTTGCTTCAATCGATAAACATGAAGGTGTTGGTTAGCAGGAGGGAGTGGGCGAAACGTTCCCACGCGTCGAGTTGGTGTTTTGGTTTGGTGATCTTTCCGCCGAATTGTTGTTTGGCATGCCATGTTTTTCCGTCGGTGGATTGCACGGTTGGTGCCCAGACGAACTGGTCGCAGTAAAAGTTTCCGTCTGGACCGCAATCGACGACAAAGTCGATTACGTCGCCTTTGGAGATCTCGATTGCGTCGAGTTTTGACTCAGAAATTTCGCCAAATTTGACGATGGAGTTTTTCAAGGTGCCGTGGCGCGGGGAGGTGATGATGGCCCGCACTCCATCGCCGCAGTCGTCGTCGTTCTGGATGCTGCCACGGATTCTGATCTTGCCATCGATGGGCGAGACCCAGCGGCGCACGGCGGCGTGATGCAGGCCGTTGCCAGCGTGGCCACCGGTGGCGGTGAGCCTCAGCCAGCCGAGCTGGGCATCAGGCCAGTTTTCGCTGCCGCCCCATGCCTCGCCGGTGAAGTGCGGCAGCGGGGTGAAGCTGTCGAGCTTGCCGCTCTGTTCGTTGAACTGGCCGTAACCGTAATGCCACGGGGACGGTTTTATGCTCTGTGATTCGGCTTTTTCCGCGCTGTCGGTTGTCATTGCTTTCGTGATGAACTCCCGGCTGCTTCTTAACTCGTTTTCGGTGGGGTTGCGCTGGAAGGCGATTTGGAATGACCTCGTGATGCGCTCATCGGTCGATCCCATAGCGATGCGTTTGGCAAAGGCGATGGCGCGTGCTTCGACGAAGGGACTGTTCATAAAAAACAGGGCCTGTTGGGGGACGTTGGTCAGGTGGCGTTGCGGGCTGTGGAGCTCTGGGTTGGCGAAATCGAAGGCGCGCAGTGTGTTGGGTAAGAACTGGCGATCGATGCGCCCGTAGAGGCTTCGGCGCAGGGTAGCGGAGGTTCCGAGCAACGCGCCCGGCTGGCCGCCGATGCTGCGATCGAGTTCCCCCGAGGCGACCAGTAGGGAGTCGCGCATTGACTCGAAGTCGATTGGTCGGCGTGGGAAAAACGAGAGCAGGCGGTTTTCCGGATCGATCGTAGAGGCGGTGGATGTGGAAGCCTGTTGGTAGACGGCTGATTGTGTGATGAGGCGGTGGATGCTCTTTAGTGACCAATTATTTTCGACAAGCTCGGAGGCGAGAAAGTCGAGCAGCTTCGGGTGGCTCGGAGTTTCTGCCCGCAGGCCGAAATCGCTCGGCGTGTTGACTAGGCCGGTGCCGAAGTGGTGCTGCCACAACCGGTTGACGATGAGGCGCGCGGTGAGCGGGTTGTCCTTGGTGGCAATCAGTTGCGCGAGCTCGAGCCGGCCGGATCCACCGGTGAACTCTGCACCGCCGAGAATGTCTAGCGCGCGGCGGGTGACTTCTTCTCCAGGCGTGGCGTAGTTGCCGCGCAGTAGGATGCGCGTGTTTTGTGGAACAGGCTGGTCGGCCATCGCGACCGTATGTGGGGCTTCGTTGCCTAGCTGGTAGATCCGGCGCTCGATTTCAGCGAGCTTCGTCTTCAGCGAGTTGCGCTCGTCGTCGGCAAATAACCATTCGATGTCATGCAGGTGCCGGTCGCGCGGGATGGCGAGCGGTGAGCCCGGGCCACTGATGATCCTCGCGATTACGGGGTGCTGTGCGTTTTCTTTAAAGATCTTTGCGTAGCGAATGGCGAGATCTTGTTTGTCCCGCAAGGGTGGTTTGCTGAGCGCCATGGTGATGACGGGGTCGATGTCGCGGAGTGATTTCAGGGCGGCTGTTGCCTTGTCCGAAAATTCTGCCGGCGGGATTTTTGTAAGAGCTACCCACGGGGAAAAGATCGGGTGGTTTTTTTTGTCAGAGAGCGAGAGGTATTCATTCCAACGGCGGATCTGTGCAGGGTTGAGATCGTCCTTGGTGAAGAGCTCGGCAAAATCTGGTGCTGGCACGATCGACATGTCGAGGGTGGCGGCTAGGTATTCACCAACCCGCTCGAGATGACGTTTTTCGACGGAGGTGGCGTGCTTCTCAAACTCGGTAGCCAGTTGTTCGCGACGCTCTTTTAACATGCTGTCATCGCTTTCTTTCAGGGCAATCATCTTGTCGTGTGAGCTGTCGAAGATGGCGTAGAGCGCATAGTAGTCGGCGGTCGGGATGGGATCGTATTTGTGATCGTGACAGCGGGAGCAGGAGACGGTTAGCCCGAGCATGCCGCGGGTCACGGTGTCGATGCGGTCGTCGATGATGTCTTGTTCGACGCCGATG
>Ga0315322_10001954_pt1 | contig 15975 bp, 10 predicted proteins | sample M110021515metaG_FD_203461 | JGI IMG/M metagenome (GOLD analysis project Ga0315322, IMG submission 203461) | Ammonia-oxidizing marine archaeal communities from Monterey Bay, California, United States - M1 100m 21515 | ecosystem: Environmental > Aquatic > Marine > Intertidal zone | place: USA...
TGGGCAATATTAATAGAACTAAGCTATTCCTCGTGACTCCCGGCTTGCACTTCTTTAAAATACCATTCAACAACAATAAAACTTTTTTTGAATCCAAAAGTCGATTACCGACGAAAACTTGAACAACTATGGCTCCTAAAACTACCAATGTAAAAAGCAAACCCCAGAAGGAACTGTCCGGGGGCGACGTTAAAGCTATCGAGGAACTGCGGGGTTCATACGAGGACATCACCTCGGAAGTGGGCAAGATCATTATCGGTCAGGATGCAGTCATCGAGCGAATGCTAACCTGTATGTTGTCCCGTGGACATGCCCTGCTCATGGGAGTTCCCGGATTGGCGAAAACCTTGCTGGTGAACTCACTTGCTCAAACGACCTCACTTAGTTTCGGTCGCATTCAGTTCACACCCGACTTAATGCCCTCGGACGTCACGGGAACCGAAATTCTTCAATCCACTGGTGAGGGTCTAGAACGTGAGTTCGTTTTTGCTAAAGGACCTCTCTTCGCTAATGTGATTCTAGCTGATGAAATCAATAGAACACCACCTAAGACTCAGTCGGCATTATTGGAAGCCATGCAGGAAAAAAGGGTAACTGTGGCTGGCAAACACCATACTTTGCCGGAACCGTTTTTTGTTTTGGCTACGCAAAACCCAATCGAACAAGAAGGAACCTATCCCTTGCCGGAGGCCCAACTCGACCGCTTTATGTTTCTCATTCAGGTGGAATATCCCTCTCGAGATGAGGAAATTCGGATATCTCAAGAAACGACAACGGGGGATATCCCTAAATTGAAAAAAGTAATTACTGGAAAGAAACTTCGCGAATTCCAAGAATTAGTGGAACGAGTTCCAGTACCTGACCATGTGCATGAACTCGCTGTGGACTTAGTACGCAGAACCCGACCGAACTCCGATGAATCTCCTGCTTGGTTACGAAGGTGGGTACAGTGGGGAGCTGGTCCCCGAGCCGTGCAATTCTTGATTCGCGGAGCCAAAGCCCGGGCCGTTTTACACGGTAACTACATGGCAAGCACGGAGGATGTCGAAGCTGTGGCCGAACCCGTGCTATTTCACCGCATTCTAACCAACTTCCATGCTCGTTCGGAAGGAATGACAAGCTCGGAAGTCGTGAAACGCTTGATCTCAGAGGCTCGCAAGGAGAAACGATGAGTAGACGACGGAAGTCCTACCTCAAGTACTTGGACCAGGAGGCTATTTCCCGCATAACCTCGGAACCCTTGCTCACTCCTTTCCCCATGGAAGGAAGTGTCTCCGGCCATCACAGAAGTCCTCATAAGGGTTCAAGCGTCGAATTTGCGGAATACCGAGAATACGTTGCCGGAGAAGACCCCCGTAGAATGGATTGGCGAGTATATGCCCGTTCTGACCGTTATTACCTAAAGGAATTCGAGGCAGAAACCAATCTACGCTGCTACCTTGCCCTGGATTGCAGTGGCTCCATGGGCTTTGGAGCGACTGAAAGTAAATTGGAATATGCAAAACGACTTGCCGCCACTTTCGCATACTTGATTATCGGACAAGGTGATGCTGCCGGTCTCTTGGCCATTCGAGACAAGAAATCTTTCGAATTACCCGCGAAACGCAATCCGGCTCAGGTTCAAGAAATACTAGAAACGATAGGGCCTCTCAAGCCAAAGGGTTCCCCTTCCTTAGTAGATGGTCTCCATGATTTAGCGGAGAGAGTTCGACCTCGAGGAATGACGGTCGTGATATCGGATTTTCTAGATGAACCAAAAGACTTGATAGATGCCATACACCATTTGCGCGACCGTCGGCACGACGTCGTTTTATTTCACCTCATCGACCCCCAAGAAGAGGATTTTCCCTTTGAACGACCGACTCGCTTCGTAGACTTGGAGGGAGCGGGTTCGCTGATAACCGAACCTGCCGTAATCAGAGAGCAATATCTTGAAAGTATGCGGATTCATCTCGAATCACTTTCTCAAGGTTGCCTCGCATCCGAGGCTGATTATCGAATCATTCGCACCGACGTGCCCGTGGCGGAAGTACTGGACAAGTTTCTCGGCGAACGCTCTGCAGGCAAGGCCGCATGATCAAGTTGTAAAACCAAAGCCCGTTCAATTTAAGTTTACATTAGGAACATGACATTCCTTCAACCTCTAGCCTTGTTCGGATTGCCCTTGGCTTTGCTGCCGGTAATCATCCATCTGCTGAACCTGCTACGGCACCGATCGCAACCATGGGCTGCCACTCGCTTTCTCTTACAGGCAAGACGAAGTTCATCTAAACTTTCGCGATTAAAACGGTGGCTGACCTTATTACTGCGGGTATTAGCCTTAATCGGTTTGGCTTTTGCTCTTTCCCGACCGATGACGGGTGGAGATTCAATGTTTTCCTTTTCCTCCGGAGCACCTGAGGCGATAGCCTTGATACTGGACCGATCAGCGAGTATGGAAACGAAAACAGGAGAAGGGGCAGCAAGCAAAAGGGAACTCGCCTTGAAAGCTCTGGAGAATTTTGCGAAACCTTGGACCGAAAGTAGAATCGTCTTGATTGATAGCGCCTTGCGAGAACCCGTCATATTGTCCGATTTGTCCACCCTCGCCGATCCTGCCATGGAACGATACCTCGGCTCCACCGAAACTGCGGCCGACATACCTGCCACTCTGGCAACCACACTCGACTGGTTAGAGGAAAACGGCGTGGCCACTGCCGAAATAGTCATTGCTTCCGACATGCAGGAAAGCAACTGGAAACCTGAGGGAAGCGAGGATGTCCTTCGGCGAATAAAGAAAGTTCTATCGGTAAAGGAAGGTTCATGGCGCACAAGGATTCTCGCCCTAGAAGGCGAAGCTTCCACAAACTCTTCCATAATCGGTGAAAACCTCTTGCGACGCAGCGATAAACTCGATCTTCTCGCAGATCTTCAGCGGCGACCGATTGGCGATCTGCCCTTGCGAATCACGGCCAATCTAGACGGCATGAAACGTGAACTTACGGCCGAGTTCAAAGGAGAGAGATTCCTTTGGCGATCCGCCGTACCTTTGCCGGAACAGAAAAGTCAAGGTTGGCTTTCTCTAAGTCTCCCCCCCGACCTGTGCCTCGCCGACAACTCTTGGTATTTCGCCTACGGATCTGCAAATCGCCCACATGCCGCAGTAAGAGCCGACCTACCCATTGCAGGGCGAATTTTGCGAGCAGCTGCAGCCAACGAAAAAGGAGTGCCTGCCGATGTCCTTCCCTCATCTAATTTAAATAAGGACGATCTCGCCGGCAGAACTCTGATCGTCCTTCAAGGAAACCCTCGGACTCCTCAAGAAGCCGAACTAATGAAGTCCTTCGTCAATGAAGGAGGAACCCTACTGGGCTTTCCTCCCAATTCAAATGAAGGTGCTGCAATCGACACAATACAATGGCAACCGGCAGAAAAAGCTCCTGACTCAGAATCTTCATTTCGCGTTAATTCTTGGAATGAAAACGGCGGCATTCTCGCAAATGCTTCCGATGGCACTCGCCTCCCCCTAAGTGAACTATCCACCACCACTCGCAGCATTCCGATTGGCTCCGAACCTTTGGCTTATTTTTCAGACGGCAAGCCATTCCTATCTCGCAAAATAATGGGCAAGGGAGTGATATACCTATTTTCCACTCTACCCACAGAAAAATGGTCAAGTTTGGCAAACGGATATATTCTCGTCCCGGCGATTCAACGCTTATTGGAAGAAACCACAGCCACACACTCGCCGGCGCGTTCGCTGGCTTGCGGTTCTTCCGAACTTGCGGAAGCAAAAGAAATCGAGTGCCTTGACTCACGGGAGAGAAAAAAACCGACCTTGCACGCAGGGGTCTACCTTATCGACGGCAACATGGTCGCCGTAAATCGCCCGCAAGAGGAAAATTCGCCTGCTCTTTTACCACAAAAGCAAGCTGTGGATTCTCTTGGCAATGATTATGTGAGCTATCAAAGAACGGAAGCCTTGAGCAATCAGTCCTCTCGCGCTGAGATCTGGTCCGTCTTCCTTTACCTAGTTCTTCTTTTATTATTGGGCGAATCCCTTTTGGGATTACCCGGATCCATCAAAAAAATGAAAGGACAATCATCTTGATCGATTTTTCGGAATGGCGGCTAGGCTGGTCTTGGCCGGTGATCCTGGTGGTAATTGCCGTTATGGCCATCTGCCTACGCCTTTGTATACTTACTTGGATCCGTTCGGGAAGAAAAAAATCCATAGCATGGCTAGAAGCCCTAAGGTTCATTATCGTAGGTTTGATTCTGATTACGCTGGCGAACCCTGAGCGCATCGAACGTATAGAAAGGAATTCCGAACCAGAAATACTCCTACTGGCGGACGCTTCAGGGAGCATGAATACACGCGACGTAAAAGACTCCAATGGAACGATAATCACCCGTTCGGATTGGGTAAAAAGTTCACTTGCTCAACCTTGGCGAACCGAACTCGAAAAGACGGCCATTGTTTCTGAACTACCTTTTTCTTCAGCAAGCGGCAGCGAGGCAACTGACCTCTCGCTTCCCTTGCAGGAAGGACTTGATCGAGTTTCAAATCTAAAGGCTGCTCTATACTTTACCGACGGAGACGTAAACACAGGTCCCTCGCCACTATCTCTCGCGGGTCGTTGCCGGGCTGCGGGAGTCCCCACATATGTTGTTCGAGTCGGCAAAGACAAACCTCTACCCGATATCGTTCTGGAAGACTTCACCGCACCTTCCTTTGCACTCCTCGATGAAAGGTTAACGGTCAGTTACCGTATTTTAAACGCCTTTCCCGAGCGGGTAGAAACTACCTTGAAGTTGATGGGAAACGATGAACAAGTGGCCATAAAACCGATCATAGTACCAGGTGGCGAGGAAGTAAGCGGAACCATGTCCTGGCTGCCCACGATGAAAGGGGATATTAGGTTACGGGCAGTGGTTGAAGAACATACGGGAGAAAGTATTCTCGAAAACAATACCAGAGAGCTCGAAACTCGAATTGAAAGCAAGGTACTCAAAGCCCTCATCGTAGATTCGTTTCCTAGATGGGAATATCGATTTCTACGCAACGCTCTTGAACGAGATCCAAGAGTCGACATGAACTGTATTCTTCTGCACCCGGGAATGAATCCCGGCAACGGACGGGGATACCTTAGAGAGTTCCCCGGCTCAGCTGAAGAACTAGCCCCTTACGATGTGGTATTCATTGGGGACATTGGACTGGAAGAAGGAGAATTGAGTGAAGATGACTGCGAGGCATTGGCCAACCTTGTCCGCCTTCAAGCATCCGGGGTAATTTTTCTTCCCGGCCGGCGAGGGCGTCAAACCAGTCTTGCCGAAAGCCCCCTGGGGGACCTTATTCCCGTTGCCTTCGACCCGGCCAAACCGAGAGGAGTGGGAACCTCCAATTCTTCGGCTATAACACTTACAAAAAAAGGCCGCAATCACTGGCTCACCACTCTTAGAGGAGCTGGCGAACCTGATGTTCAATTCTGGGAACGACTACCGGGATTTCATTGGTCTGCAGCGGCTCTCAAGAGTCGGCCGGGATCCGAAGTGCTTGCAGTACACTCAATCTTTAGAAACGAATGGGGGCGTATGCCGGTGTTAGCCATTCGCTACGTCGGAGCCGGCAAAACCCTCTATCTAGGAAGCGACTCCGCATGGCGATGGCGTCGAGGAGTCGAAGATAAATACCACTATCGTTTCTGGAGCCAGATCGCCAGATGGATGGCACATGGACGGCATCTTTCCGAAGGAGATGGAATGAAAGTCATTCACAGTCCGGAAAGACCCAAGACAGGAGAAAACGTTTATCTCCGCTGCATCGTAATGGACAAAGACGGTTTCCCCCTTAAGAATGGCCCTGTAGAAAGTATGATTGAGCATCCTGGAGGAGAAAACGAAAGAGTCTTTTACGAACCTGCTCCCGAAGGAGAGGGCGTCTTTCTCGCAACCTTTCGGACACGGCAATCCGGTCCGATCAAAATCAGAACGGAAGTCTCAAAAGCCGATCGTTTTCTGGAAACTAACTTGCAAGCGGAAAGTCATGGCCTGGAACGACTTGGTCGACCGGCTCGAACAGGAGACCTTCGCGAGCTGGCAAGGCTCACCGGCGGCAAATACGGCCTTGCCGAAAACCTAGAAAGCATCGTTCAAGCCATAGCCGCCCTGCCGGCTCCGGATCCCCTGGAAAGAATACATCGGCTAAGGACTGATCTCTACTGGGGATTATTCCTTTGTGCATTACTCGCAATTTACTGGACTGGCCGCAAATTCGCAGGAATGATTTAACCATGAACCAAATAAGTCAAAGGCACGCCCCCCTGCCGGAAAGCCTTCGGCGTGCAACCATTCACCTGGGAAAAAGAGTTAGCAAGCTCGCCCACACTCGTGGCGCAGGTGCCTTTGCTGGGTGCCTGCTGGCATCTTGGCTAGTTTTGTTTGCCAGTGATCGATTATGGGACACGCCCGGCATAGTTCGCATTTTTCTAGCGGGAGCCGGTTGGTCGGGAGCGATCTTAATGTTTTTGGCATGGTATCGTGGCGGCATTCTCCTTCCTCGATCGGAAATCCATCTGGCAAAATTAGTTCGGAGCAAATTCGGCGGCCCAGGCGATCGTTTCCTAGGAGTCCTCGAACTTGCTAGTCGCTCCCCTGAGGAAACGCGTCATTCCAATGCACTATTCGAGGCCGCCGCTAAAAAAGTGGAGCAAGAGATCAGCCAACTGGAACTTAATGAAGCGATCGACGCTCGGCCGGCAAGACGCGCCCTATCGTTCTGCGCAGGAGCTACTCTTCTAGTGGGGATTATAAGTTTGACGCTCCCGGAAGTCGCGCAAAATGCATGGGAGAGATGGCTCACGCCGTGGAACAACTCCCCTCGCCTCACTTTAACCACACCGGAATGGTTTCCTGCTCAAACATTCTGCGCCCGAGGCGAACCAGTACCGTTGCGTTGCATTCTTTCAAAGAATTCTCGCAGAAAACCGGAAAAAGCTGTCCTCATCTCACCTACCGGCCAAGAGTTTTTCGCAAATAGAAATGGTCTTATTTACGAGTTTGTCCTCCCCGGACAATTCGAGGCCAGAGACTGGTCGCTGGAAGTGGGAGACGCTAGGGCCATTCTTCAAGTTACGCCAATGGAACGGCCACGCATAGAACGACTGGAAGCCGTAGTGAATCTCCCGGATCATTTAGGTTACCCGGAAGAGCGAAAGGCAATTAAAGGAACGCAAATAAAGGTTGTAGAGGGCACTAGCCTCTCTGTGAAAGGTCTTTTAAACAGACCCATCGATCAAGTTGGCGCTCGAACAAAAGAAGCCCATTTCGACGTTGCAACAGATAAAGAAACTTTCGAAATCGAGTTCGGCATTGTTGCAGAGTCCTTCGACTCCCAAATTAGATTCACGGATATTTTCGATCTTTCCGCAGCAACGCCGACTGTGCTTACAGTGACCTCCATTCCGGACGAGGCGCCACAAGTTGATTTCGAAAACTTGCCGGGTGAAAGTGCGATTCTAGAGACGGAAACCTTGGATCTTCGCGTCATCGCAAAAGACGACTACGGCATCACCACATTGGAGCTCCATCTCGGGGTTCATGCAAGAGACGGACAAAGCCACGAACCCGACAGACTGTCAAAGAGGGAGGAAAAGTCCCCCGACGCCAAGACGCTGGAACTTGCCTTCCCCTTCGATCCATCTTTTCTCGGACTCAAAGGAGGTGATGTTGCAATCCTGACCGCCAAGGCAGTTGACAGAGTCCCAGACAGAGAGCCCTCCGTCTCCCGAGAAATTATTCTAAACGTCGTAGGTCCCGAAGAACATGCAGAAGCCGTTCGTCGACGAATGGAGGAAATCCTAGCCCAAGTTTCCGAAATCGCGAGAGAAGAGGAAGCCATTATGCTGGAAAACGTTCGACTATCCGACGAGGCTTTCGATGAACTCGACGAACGCAAATCGGACAAGGCATTGGAAAACTTAGCGGAATCGCAAAGAGACAACGCTCGGGATCTCAAGGAAACGGCGGAAGAAGGTGCCGAAACCCTCCGGGAAGCCCTACGAAATCCTCTTTTCGATGAAAACACCCTAAAGGAATGGAGTGAAACACTCAGAAAAATGGAAGAGGTCGCCTCGAGCGAAATGGCAAAGGCCGCTCAAAGCATAGACCAAGCCAAGGCAAACCCTTCGTCCGCCAAGCCCAATTTGTCCGACGCTGAACAATCCGAACAAGAAGCGCTTGAAAGCTTAAGAGAAATACTGGAACAAGCAAACGAACAGCTTGACGATCTCGAGGCGCTTACGCTCTCTAAAAGGTTACGACAGGTCCAAAAAACCGAGGACCGTCTTGGCGAGGTTTTGGTTTCCCACTTGCCGAGTACCATAGGTCAACGCTCGAAAGCTTTGCCCGAAAAACAACTCAAGGTACAGAGCGAACTGGAAAACACGCAAATTGACGCACATGCTGAAACCGAACTTCTCCAAGGAGAAATTAGCCGTTTCCACGAAAGAACCGGGCGGGAAAACTACGGAGAAGTTGGGAAACTCATGGAAGAAGAAGGCGCTGTCGAAGGTTTGCGAAAAGGCTCCGACCTGATTCGAAATAACGTCGCTTTTGCCGCACTGGACAACCTAGACTATTGGGCGGAAAAGTTTAAAGAATGGGCCGACATGCTGGAAGAGGAAGAAGAAGGTGGTGGTGGCGGGGGCGGTGGTGGTGGCGGCGGTGAAACCAAAGATCTCACAGCACAGCTCGTAGCCCTTCTTCGAATTCGAGAAAAGCAAAAGGCAATTATGGGCAAAACAAAGTTGCTTGAAGATCATTTCGAAAAAGACGTTCGCAAGGAACGTTCAACTCTCCTCGTGGAGAACCAGAGGGAACTGATGACCGACCTGACAGAGGTGCAAGTCGATATTGCAATCGAAGAAATCAACCCCATATTTGACGATGCTCACACCTACATGGCTTCATCCGCATCGGGATTGGAAAAAGAAGATTACGGAAAGCCGACTACACTAGCGCAAACACAATCCCGCGACTCCGTCAGCGACATCATAAACTTGCTCATTGAAGCCGCCCAATCAGGTTCTCAAGGTTCTTCCGCAGGAAGCTCACAAGCTCTTCAATTCCTCCTAAGTCAACTTTCCGGCCAAAAACCAGGACAAGGCAAAGGCATGATGCCCGGACAAACGGGTGGTGGCAGCCAACAAGGGGGAGACACAAACCAAGAGCACGCGACCGCTCTAGGCGATGCCGATGGCATTACTCCGGGAAAACGCAAACCGCAACAGGCTGGAGGAGCATCGGGAGTACCGCCACCGGAATTCCGCAGAGCCATGGAAAACTACTTTCGGCAAATCGAGGAATAGTAATCGTGAAAAGCTGTCTTACTCTGATTTTTGTCTGGGGTGTTCTTCCCTGCAACACACTGTGGGCACAGAAATTGTTCGAGGAAACCAACGACGACCTTGTGCGACAGATCGATAGGATGTACAAAAACGGTCTGGATTACCTTGCCAAGAGCCAAACCGACGGTGGCAGCTGGTCCGATAATTCCTACGGTTCCGAAGCAGGAGTTGTAGGTCTTGCAACCTTAGCTTTGCTTGCCCGTGGAGATGATCCGGAATTCGGTCCCTATCGGGTAACTGTTAAACGTTCCCTAGATTACGTACTTGCCCGTCAAGATAAGAAAACGGGCTACATTGGCTCATCCATGTACAATCACGGATTTGCGACTCTTGCATTGGCGGAAGCCTATGGCATAACCAACGACCTCCGCCTAGGCCCCGCGCTACAGCAGGCAACCGACTTGATCTTGGGGTCGCAAAAAGGCAACACAAAGGGTGCTTGGCGATATGGGCCTGAAAGCAAGGATGCTGACACCACTGTTTCCGGTGCCCAGATGGTAGCTTTGTTTGCCGCTAGAAACGCCGGACTATCCGTACCCGAGGCAGCCATTGAAAAGGCGATTAAATTCTTCATCTCATGCCAAGACTCAAGCGGGGGATTTGGCTATACGTCTAAGAGCGGGCCTAACCAACCCCGATCTGCAATAGGTTGCCTCGTTCTCGCTCTATCCAAGGATACCGATTCAAAAGCTTACAAACAGTCAGTTAAATACTTAATGGGAAATGCCGCCCACGACGGCCAAGGACATAAGTTCTATAGCCTCTACTACACATCTCAAGCAGTCTTCCGATCGGACCCATCACTCTGGCGAGTCTGGAATTCCAAAAACGTAAAACGCCTTCTTGCCTCCCAATCTGACGACGGCAGTTGGAACGGGAATTACGGAAAAGCTTTTTCCACTTCTGCCGCACTGCTGTCTCTAGCACTTAATTACAGATACCTTCCGATTTACGAAAGATGAGAAAACCATCAAAACACCTTACCGTATTGGCCCTTGCAACCCTGGGTTGCTGCAGCGCGAACGCTCGAGCGGAGAATAAAATATCCATTTCTGCCACTGTTAATGGCGAGGAAGTAATAATCATCAATCAAGACGGACCACAAGCTGCAGTTGAAATTCAAGGCAATGCAAATGCGCTGCAAGTTCAGATTCAAGGCAATGTTGTGGTCAAACCGCAAGCGCAACTCCCACCTGCTCGCTTCTTGGCGCCAAATGTTACTCAACGGATCCGAAGTTCCGGGATCGACGACAAGACGGACGGGATGGCGATTGGAGAGAAAAACCGCACCGATAATCTTCGTCTCTTCGACGGGTCTGTAATCAAGGGAAGGTTAACAGATTTGACGGACAACCGAGTTCTGCATTGGAAGAACGATTCCGCAACCGACAACCTTTCCATTCGCTTTGCATCCGTAGACTCAATCGAACTGGCTCCAAGAGCCGCCCCGGAAGAACAGTTTCCCAACCATGGTGGTCGCAAAGTCTTGCTGAAGTTCACAAACGGAGATCGCCTGCGTGGCAATTTAACAAAAGTCGACGAAAAGACAGTAGCCGTGGAAACCGACTTTGCGGGAGTGTTGGCTACACCAAGAGAAAAAATAACCTCGATCATCCTATTGCCGCCAAGCCACGAAAGCCTTTATGATGCCTCATACGGATTTACCGGTTGGAAACCAAGCAGCAAAAACGCTTGGAGGTACGAGGGTGGCGGACTAGTTGCGAGCGCATCCGGAAGTATAAGTCGGATACTTCCGGAAAAAGATGCTATTGAAATAGAATTCGAAGCAAACTGGGAGCGCTCTTTTTATTTTCGCGTACAAATGTTTTCTGAGAATCAGGCCGCTTCTCGTTCCAGTAGCTATGGAAGCATCGGTTACGATTTTTCTTTTTCCAACAGCAGATTAAGCCTGCAAGTAGCCAAACGGAAAAAAGGTCGACTGACTCGAGAGACAATTGGCTCGGCAGTCATTCAAGAGTTAGTGAGGTTAAAATCAGCCCGGTTTCGCATTTACGGGAATCGCAAGACCAAGCAATTCGGCGTTTGGGTAAATGATCGCAAAATGGCCAGCTGGAAAGATGGTGATGAGGAATTCATTCCCATTGGAAACACTGTATCTTTCTACAATCAAGGCGGCAGCTCCTTTCTTCGTCTAAATGAAACCTCAATTTCCGGATGGGAAGGCGACTACACTCCCGTCGAAGAACCCTCCGAGGAAGAGAAAGCAACAACTCGCGTAACCTTTGCAAACGGAGATTCCACCGCATCCGAAATAGGCGCCTTAGTCGATGGCAACCTCCAACTGAAAACAAAAAGAGGCACTTTTAAGACGCCCGTGGAAAGAATTCGATCCATATACTTCCCACAAAAAGACGGATCAACCACCAAGCCGGCTTCCGAACGTGTTTGGCTAACAGGTTCATCAGGAAACCTAGCCCTCAACCTTACGGCCATTAGGAATGGTATGGCCAGAGGGGAAACCGCAAATTTCGGACTAGTAGAAATTTCCGTTTCACGAGTCCGAAGACTGGCCTGCAACATTCATTTGCTCGAACTTGAAAAATACTTGGTCCAACTACGATTGGCTCGGCAGGCACTTGATGCCCGTAACCTTGAAACCGCCAATCAGATTCTACAAAAAACGAACCCGGCGATGAGGGGATGGCTATGGGGTCGCCTAGCCTTTCATGCAAAAGCTCTTTCAAGTAGCGAAATCCTCAGCTTTGCGCCCCACCCCGAGTCGGGTCTCGCCGGGGCCGACTTCGCAGAGGACTCCGAGACGATTCTAACGGTTGGCAAGGATGCCACCTTTGGACTTTGGAATGGGCACGCCCGCTTAGCCTCGGGCAAAATAAAGGGAAGCGAAAGCCTCCATGGCGAGCTTGGTCGCTTTCCCAACGAAACTCAAAGATTCACCACGATTTCTCGGGATTTCTGGCTCGGAAAGTTCGAAGTAACCCAAGAACAATACGAGAAACTCGTGGGAGAAAATCCAAGCACTCGAAAATCTCCCAGGTTCTCAGTTGAAAAAACATCATGGTTCGATGCCACCGAGTACTGCAAGCTTCTCAACAAAAAGTTTCCACCATCTAACGGCTATGTATACCGCCTCCCGACTGAAGCCGAGTGGGAGTACGCCTGCCGAGCGGGAGCAACCGGTCCCTTTACCGGGTCTTCCATCACTTCCATACCCCACGATGACACCGCCTACTCCGAACACCTCTCCAAGGTAGCTTGGTTTTCCGAAAATTCAAATAATGCTCCCCATGCCGGCGGAGAAAAAGATGCTAATGCTTTTGGCCTTCACGACATGCACGGCAACCTATGGGAATGGTGTCTCGATCATGTCGAATTAAACAAACAAAACATGCTCAAGAGCCGAATACCCGGAGCAGTGGATCCCTTTATAACAGAAGGGCGTTGGCGGTCTCTACGAGGAGGTTCCTTCAATGTCGGATTCAACCGATGCCGATCGGCTTATCGCGGAGCCAACGATCCAGGAGTCAAGAGAGACGATCGAGGTTTTAGAGTGGCTCGCGCGCCCGATCTTTCTCCTGACGCTAATGTTACGAAGGTACTAGTTGAAAAGCCTCACGTCGTACAGGAACTCGGACTTAGCCTAATGCCGATTCCGGCAGGATCGTTTCTAATAGGTAGCCCCGAAAAGCTTCCCGGAGCATGTGCCGTCAGTGTACCGAAAACGGATCTCATATTAACTGGAAATGCAAAGGGTGAACTCTATCTTTCCGATCTCGCGGGAAGATCTCCTCGCAACATAGGTCAAAAATTACCAGCAGCGGTAACTGCTATGGCGGCATCCCCAGACGGCAAGCTTACCTTCACAGGTTGCAGTGATGGTTCCACTCACCTCGTTGCCCTTGCAGATGGTAAAAAAATCGCATCCTTCTCGGATCACAAATCTCCCGTAACCACAGTCGCTTTCTCCCCCAAAAAGAATCTTGTGGCATCCTCCGAGCTAGCGGGAAAAGCCGTAATACGAACACTCGAAGACCAAAGGAAACCCATCTTCCTTGAAGGAAATTCAGCGCGATTCGACAATATCGATTTTTCGCCCGATGGAACTCGCGTTCTCACATCCGGACCAGGTGCTCCTCCTGCCCTATGGGACTGCGCGGACGGTGCCTTTCTTCATAACTTGAAAGTAGAACTGGAAGACGTGGTCGCCGCTCGTTTCGCACGCGATGGTCAAGGCGTATCGGTAGCCTGTCGCTCAGGTCGCATTCTTTTTTGCGAAACGTCCACTGGAATCGCCTATAACAAGATCACTCTTCCAGGAAGAGAATTAGCGGATTTACAGTACTCTCCGGAAGGAAACCGAATGCTTGTCGTTACGCAGGAAGGTCTATGCTCCATTAGAAGTGTTCCCCAAGCAGAAGCTATAAGAATTGTCGAAAAAGACGGTTCATTGACTAGCTCTCCGGATTACTATTTCGATATCTCCAAGCATAATGCGTCCACTTCCTCCCTTCCCTCTACACTGGAAGATTTCCTCCTCAAACACGGACAAAAAATGGACGGCATAACCCTCCCCCCCAGTTGTTCGAAATCTCCGGACAATGCATGGATCTTAACCACTACCGATGGCGCATTAAGGCTATGGCGTGCCGAAACGGGGAAGTTAGAAGCCAATCTTGCCGATAAATTGTCCGCCCCCTTCGAAGCATGCACCTTCTCCCCCGACGGACTATTTGCCACTGGTCGCTTAGCGACGGGACAAATCCTCGCTTATCCCGCCTTCCCGCAATCTGATAGCACTAATTCTGATCTATTGCCTAATGCCGATATTATCCGTTCTTGGTTCAACTCCCCCCCCCCTCGCTAACTTTTGCAAATAGACTTTCGGCTTTTCAGTCCTACTGATTTGCATTTCATATGTTATCCGGCTTATCTTGAATTTATAAACAATACTTTAAGCCATGAAGAATAAAAAGCAGGCAGAACCAGCACCCATTCAATACCGAATCAGATTCAAAGTTGAAGGAAACATAACGCCGGTAGTCAAATATTTCATGGCCACCTCCGCCGAACAGGCCTTGGAAATGTTCATATATTCTTGTCGCAATCTTCAACCCATGCCTGAATTTTTAGATTTTTCAGAATGGAATCGATGGTCGGAAGAATGGATTAACATTCCCCAAGAAATTGCCCTACCAGAAACATCCGACTGCTAACATTTCGGCGAGTCGATTAGACTAATTTTGGTACCAAGCAACGATCAAGGATAAAGAACAGTTCTTGGTTGAAGTTTCACATGAACCACCCTTCCTCAACAAAAGCCTCGACATTTTGTTGTTGAGCCTATTTAGCGCCTCGATATTGATTGGTTTAGTCCAATCACTTTCCGTAACCGATTAGGAGGTCGATACTCCTAACAATGACTCAATTATCCAATCATATTTTCCAGAAAATAAATTACCTTCTAGTAGGTGTAATAATTTTATTTTCAGCATCTTGTGGTGGACCGGCACCTCCACCACCTAACGCTCCCCCTCCTCATCCAAACCTATTTTCACAAACTGGAACTAAAAATAAGGTTCTGCCAAACACGGAAGCACCAGTGTCTGGAACAAACGAAAAGAAGGAAAACAAGAGCGTTGTTACACTTGAAGCTCTTGGAGATGTTTGGATACTGGTACAGAATGCGCAAGGAGTCGAATTACAATGGCAGAACTTGCGTAAAGGGGAACGTCTACCTGTTGCCAAGCAAGGCCCCATATCCATCACTTCATCTAACGGCAAAGCCCTTAGAGTGTTGGATCATGAAGGCAGTTCTATAAAGGAACCTGCTGAAAACGAGGGGATAGCTATTTTGCGCCTTCCGTAAATGGATAGCTTGAAGTTTTTCCATTTTTTTTGAACGTAAAGAACATCCTCCAGTCTGTAGTATTGACGAAAGTCAGTTTGTTTCAGTCTAGTTTGTTTTTCTAAGCCAGAAAGCGCCAGGATCTCCCTCCTGGCGTTTTCTTTTTGTAAATTCGCAAGTCGTTGCCTAGCAAAAACTTGATATTGAAATAGATCTGTGGAACAAAGGCAAAGTAGAATACTTGGGCAGAATCTACTAAAACTTGCGGAAAAGAGGTAGCTTGGGGGCATCCAAACTGGTATTCACCTCAGTATTGTCATCAACTGGTATAGGAGGATGCTCCAAATCGACGAAGATCTTGGAGCATAGACCATTTTTAAACTTCAAGGTAAGACGGCTCCAACCATAAATAGTGCTTGTCGCTTCGTCGAACACCGCTCGACGATACCTCCAAACAACGAAGTCATCATTCTCGTAGCCCTTTTCACGAGGCACTCCAAACAAGGCTTTGATTTCCGCGCCATTCCTTCCCACCAAAAAAATTTCCAAATTGCCACTTATTAGAACTGAATCGGAGTCAAAGGAAATTTCGCCATCCCTGAAAGGGTCGGATTTCCAGTCTTCATTCCCAGAAGAGAATTGATTGCCATTACATCCGAACAAAACGCTCGAAACCAATAGACAAAAGAAAGGTAATTTAAATACGGGGTTCATCAAGAGTGAAAAGGAGTATACTACACTAGATCTCAAACAACTCATTGCGAG
>Ga0315322_10001957_pt1 | contig 15970 bp, 19 predicted proteins | sample M110021515metaG_FD_203461 | JGI IMG/M metagenome (GOLD analysis project Ga0315322, IMG submission 203461) | Ammonia-oxidizing marine archaeal communities from Monterey Bay, California, United States - M1 100m 21515 | ecosystem: Environmental > Aquatic > Marine > Intertidal zone | place: USA...
CCCCGCTTTCCTGTTGAGAAACGGACTCGACCGACTAATTCTTATGCCCGCGAACGAATATCTCGACGTGCTGCCTATCCGCCAATTCCAATTCAATGACGGCGCATGGCGGGAGCGGCGCATTGGGCTTGATGCTGAGGGCGGATTTGCATTCGTCCTAAGCGAAGAAGCACTCGACCCGCCGGGAATGGATGTGACCCTTCGATTTTCGACGCCGCCCGAAAACGCGATCTATGAACACTCCATGCAGCGGGATGAGGTTGTTGGTCTAACTGCGATCCATATAAGGGAACGTGGTGGGGCCGCCCTATTCATCGACTATGGCCACGCCACATCCCGTTTTGGCGATAGCCTACAAGCGCTGAAGGATGGCAGACCTGCCAATCCACTTGTCGACCCCGGCCAGGCAGACATTACATCCCATGTTGATTTCGCCGCTATCGCCCGATCTGCCGAACGTATGGGTGCAAAAGCTTGGGGGCCCGTTGACCAGGGCACGTTCCTGCTGCGACTTGGCGCCGAAGCGCGGGCCGACCAGCTTTGCAAGAACGCATCGCCGGAACGCGCAGCAGAAATTCGCCAAAGCCTCCGCCGCCTTGTCCATCCACTCGCCATGGGCAGCCTGTTCAAGGTCATGGCAATCACCCAGAAAGATGCGGCGCTTCCGCCCGGATTCGACCTATGAACCAGACCACAATCCAGCCGATCACCCACCCACTCCTCGAGTCAAACGACATCGCCCACGGCTTTTTCACCCGCCAGGGCGGTGTGAGTACTGGTGTTTACGACTCTTTGAATTGCGGCCCTGGTTCTGATGATGATCCAGCCGCCATCCAAGAAAACCGACGTCGGGTGGGTGCCTGGCTAACGGGCAAGGATATTGCACCGCTCACGGCCTATCAGGTCCATTCCCCACGCGCTGTCATTGTTGATGGTCCATGGCGCGGCAAGCCACCAGAAGCCGACGCCATCGTCACCAAAACGGCGGGCATTGTGATCGCCGCACTCGCTGCCGATTGCGCGCCGATGCTGCTGGCAGACAAAGAGGCAGGCGTCATCGCTGCCGCACACGCCGGATGGCGCGGCGCGTTCGCAGGTGTGGTCGATGCGGCTGTAGATGCTATGGAGAGCATCGGTGCCGATAGAAGCCGCATTCATGCCGTGGTCGGCCCCTGCATCGCACAACAATCCTATGAAGTCGGCAGGGATTTTGAGACCCAGTTCCGAGCGGCTGACCGCGATAATGACCAATTTTTCAAGCCCGGCATCTCGATAGAAAAACGGCAGTTCGATCTGGCAGGATATGTAGTGAACCGCGCGCTCAATCTTGGCTTGGCGGACGCTGTCGCGATTGAAGCCGATACATATAGTGAGCCAGATTTGTTCTTCAGTTATCGCCGGAAGCAGCATTCGGGCGAGCATGATTATGCCCGCCTGATTTCCGCAATCTGCCTTGCCTGACGCTGCGCATTCAGCAATTCTGGAACCCAGCCCCATACCGAGGACGACTATTATGAGCAACGCGCCCACCGATATCGGCATTGCGAAACTGATGGAAGTGCTGCGCGAACGCGGTACACCGGAAGGCCTCACCCTGGAAGAGCGCCGCGCCCGTATGGATGATATTGGCGACCGCTTTCCCGTACCCAGCGCAGCCATTGTCGAGCCGGTTGAGATCGCAGGCTGCAAAGCCGAGTGGGTCTATGCCGACGGCGCTGATCCAGAGCGGGTGATGCTTTATGTGCACGGCGGCGGGTATGTCCAAGGCTCGCTGCACAGCCATCGCAATATGGTTTACGAAATCGCGCGCGCGATGAATGGTCGTGTGCTGAACCTGGATTATCGCCTGGGGCCTGAACATCCGTTCCCGGCAGCGGTCGAAGATATGGTCGCGGCATGGCAAGCGCTGCTGGATAGCGGCGTTAATCCACAGAAAGCTTCATTCGGCGGTGATTCTGCAGGCGGCAGCCTCGTCGTATCAGCCCTCGTCTCTGCTCGGGACCAAGGCATGGTTCTGCCTGGCTGCGGTTGCTGCATTTCCCCCTGGACGGACCTCGTCGGCACTGGCCAGACGATGGAGACCAAAGCAAGCGTCGATCCTATGCTCGGGCGAGAGGCGCTGACATTCTTTGCCGATCTTTACATGAACGGCGCGGACCCGGCGCAACCTTTGGCGTCACCACTTTACGCAGACCTTTCCGGCCTACCACCGCTTTTGGTGCAGGTCGGCACTGCGGAAACGTTATTGGATGACAGCCGTCGCCTCGTGGCGCGGGCACGCCATGCAGGTACCGAAGCGACATATGTTGAATGGGCCGACATGCCCCACATCTGGCATATCTTTGCACCGCTCCTGCAAGCCTCACGGGATGCCATCACAGAGCTAGGCGCTTTCGTTAAGCGACACGGCTGACCACTTCCATCGATGGCTCAATTTCGAGTGATGCATTCAGGTGCCGCAGCGTCAGCGCATCGGTTGCGATAACCAACATCACTCCAGCGAGTTCACCACTGTTGGCCCCATACGGCGTAGCGGCCACCGCAAAGTCAAACCCTTTACTGCGAACCTCACGGACATGCGGTCGGCCGCCGCCCAGGGCTGCACTGACAGCATCAAGTGCCAATGCGCCAGCCCGGCCACAAAAGAAGGTCGCAGCGAGCATGCCTTTGCAGTCACGCTCTAGAAAGGTCTCAGCGTCTCCACCTGCCAGACGGCACGTGCCGTCACGGTTGAGTAGCAGCGTCCATCCGACGTGAGTTGGCACATTGCCTACCGGATCAAGCTCTACCAATGTTGGCAATCCGGCTTTCGCCTGCCCTGCCCAAAGCGCCAGAATGTCGTCGATCCGCTGGCCTCGTGTTACGTCCTGCCTTATCATCCGCGTAACTGGATATCCCCAGGCGCACCTTGCGCCGCATGCGTCTCATTTTGATACAGGCCCCGTTCCTGGCATCTGTTTTGATCTCTGAGTCGCAATTCCCGCGCCATAACAAAGGATGCCGTGCCAGCCATGACACAATTCACCGTTCACTCGACCCTCGACGCGATCTTTGACCTAACGGTGGGGGCGCTCATGGCGTCTGGCGCAAACCGGGAGAATGCAGAAGCCGTCGCAGAGGTTGTTTGGAAAGCGGAGCGAGATGGCTGCTTGAGCCACGGCATATTCCGCGTCCCCGGCTATTGCGACGCCTTGAAAGCCAATGCCGTAAATGGCAATGCCGCACCGAGAGTGATTGACCAAGCGCCCGGTGTCGTGCGTGTCGATGCCGAAAACGGCCTGGCACCGCTAGCAATGAAAGTTGGCCGGCCTGCACTTATAGAAAAGGCCAAGTCCCAGGGCATCGCCACGCTTGGCATTGCGAACTCAGCACATTTCGCAGCGCTCTGGCCCGATGTGGAGCCTTTAGCAGACGCTGGCCTTGTCGCCATGAATTTCGTCAACAGCCGAGCGTTCGTGGCACCAGCGGGCGGCAAGCGGGCTGTGTTCGGCACCAACCCTATGGCCTTTGCTGTCCCCCGCCCCGGTAAGCCGCCAATGGTGTTCGATCAGGCCTCCAGCGCCTCGGCGCGTGGGGAGATCATGTTAGCGGCGCGGGACGGGCATACGGTGCCAGAGGGCCTGGGCCTTGGCCCAGATGGACAGCCGACGACGGACCCAGCTGCCATCCTGAAAGGCGTGCAGCTGCCGTTTGGGGGATATAAGGGCGGCGCAATTGCAATGATGGTCGAGATCCTGGCTGCGTGCGTTACAGGTGCCGACACTAGCTTAGAGGGCGAGGCCGCATATACCGGCCATGGTGGGCCGTCTGCTGCAGGTCATATGGTAATCGCGATTGACCCTTCAAAATTTGGCAATGACCGGTTCCTGGAACGGGTCGAAGCCATGTTTGAAAGCATGCTGGCAGATGCAGGCGTCCGCCTTCCTGGCGACCGCCGCTTGGTCAACCGCGAGCAGACGCCTGCAAGCGGTGTCCACACGGACAAAGCACTCTACGACAAAGTGGTCGCCATTCGTGATGGCAGCTAACCGCTAACCGCCAGAAACTGCCGGCGCCCGCTCATGATACTGCACCTCAGCCTCGTATGCGGCAGCCAATCGGTAAAGCTCGGCCTCACCGAAGGGTGGTGCTGAGAGTTGGATGGATGCAGGCATGCCCTCGACCAGTCCAGGCGTTGGCAGTGCTAGGCCCGGCAGTGTGAGGAAATTCAGCGGGCGCGTGCAGCGGGATAGGCTGGCGACAACGCGCTCAAACCCTTGCCCAGACCCGATATCCGTTTCATCAATTCGGGGCGTTTGAATATTGAAGGTCGGTGCCAACAGCACGTCGCATTGGCTGAAGACGCGATTGCAAAAATCCGCAACGATTTTTGGGCGGAGTTGCAATGCACTCAAATAATCAACGCCTGAGAATTGGAACCCAATTTCGCAGCGCGCCCGCATCTGTTGGCCGTAGTCATCAGGCTGATCTCGAAGCCATCCAGCATGCAACGTCGCGGCTTCTGGTCCCATAACCGCAGCGGCGAATGTGTTGATTTGGGTCATGTCGCCCACATCAACCTCAACCAATTCAGCACCAATGCCTTTGAATGCCGCCAGGGCCGCATCCCGCTCGGCCAAGGAAGCCTCATCGCCGTGCTTCTCGAAATAGCCGCGCGCGACGCCGATCCGTAAACCCCTGGCATTCGGCGCACGGGCAGCGGCGACGTAATCCTCCGGCACGCGACGGGATGCGGTTGGGTCATTTGCGTCTTCACCCGCAATAGCATGCAGCATGAGCGCGTTGTCCAGCACGGTCCGCGTTAAGGGGCCAACCGTATCGAGCGAGAACGAGAGTCCCATGACGCCGTAGCGACTGACACGGGTTTGCGTCGGCTTCAGGCCAACCAATCCACAAAGTGCAGCGGGTAGCCGGATCGACCCGCCGGTATCTGAACCAAGTGCGCCAAAGGTCATCCGCGCGGCCGTTGCAGAACCAGAACCGGATGATGATCCGCCGGTTACATGATCTGTGTTCCACGGATTACGGCAATGACCAAAGTGCTCGTTATGGCCAGTCGGCCCGAAAGCGAACTCCGCCATATTAAGGCCGCCTAGATAGACGGCTCCTGAAGTACCAAGCCGCTCCAGAACTGTCGCCGTATAGTCAGGCCGGAAACCCCGGCGAATTTTACTGCCGCAGGTCGTGAGACCACCTGCCCGGTAAAACATATCCTTATGCGCCAGTGGCACCCCGCCGAGCGGCCCAATATTTCCGCCGGCCGCACGAGTACGATCAATGGCATCAGCACCGGCAAGTGCGGTTTCTGCCTCGAAGCGGATGACAGCATTTAGGGCCGGGTTCCTGGCTTCAATCCTCTCGAGCGCGGCTTCGGTTAGCGCGCGGGATGTGAAAGCGCCGGATTGGACGCCTGCAGCGGCGTCAGCCAATGTCAAATCCATCAAGTTCATGAGGATACATCTCCAGCAAGCTTGTTCAGGGCAGTCTCAATCGCTTGTGGCTCTGTATCGAACATGCTTGGCGGCGCTAAATTGGCAAAGGCATCGCGAAACGCGGCTTGCGCCTTCTCAGCGCGCGCCTGAGCTGCGGGATTAAGAACGTACCCTGGGAATTTGGGTGTTTCATCAGCCATAGCGACGTTTCCTTACCACTATCAATGCATGGCACCGCCAGAACCGCTATGATGCAGCCTCAAGAAGCGCGAAATTGAGCAGTGATTATGACAGACTCCGATCAGCCAGGAAACCAGGACGACCAAGCATTCTGTGTCGCCGTCGATTGGGGCACATCATCCTTCAGGCTTTGGGTGTTGGCGGCGAATGGGGCCGTGATTGGTGAAAGTCGTGGGCCAGAAGGCATGGCTACCGCCGCAGCATCGACCGGCGGTTTTCCAGATGTATTGGCCCGCCATTTAGCCACAGCGAAAGCACCTGCGGACACCCATATCCTGATCGCAGGCATGGCCGGGGCGCGGCAGGGCTGGCGGGAAGCCCCGTACATAAACACGCCTGCGCTGCTGGCGGATGTGGCCGCAGGCGCCATTGCGGTTGATTACGAAGACCGCGACGTGCGCATCCTCCCCGGCGTCGCCCAAACAACCAGCGGCGCAGAAGACGTGATGCGCGGCGAGGAAACGCAATTGCTTGGCGCTGGCGTGCAGGATGGCATGGTGTGCATTCCAGGCACGCATTCCAAATGGGTAACCTTGCAGAACGGCACAGTCACCCACTTCAACACATTCATGACGGGGGAGTTATTCGCAGTGCTTAGCGCACACTCAATCCTGCAACATGGCGTGACGCCCGCCATGCAGATTGCGCCGAACGCACCAGCCTTCCTGGAGGCAGTTCGGGAAATGCAGGTAGATGGTGCTGCCCTGACCGCCAAACTGTTCTCCGTCCGGGCACGAGGCCTCGTCGGAGATGCTGACGGTGCCAGCGGTGCCGCCCGCCTATCTGGCCTCCTGATCGGGGCGGAGATTGTAGCGGCTAGACCAGTCGGTCCGGTGACGCTGCTGGCATCCGGCGGTGCGTCGGAATTATACGCGGCTGCTCTCACCGCTGCTGACGTTCAAACCAAAACCTTAGACGCTGAAATGGCATCACAAGCGGGGCTTGTGCGCGCCGCTCAAATGATCTGGAGCTAATTTTCAATGACCACGCTCAAAGGCGCTTCCTGGCCAAACCTTAAACGCGCGCTTGTTGCCATTCTGCGCGGTGTGAAACCGGATGAGATTGGCGGCATTGCCGACGCCCTGGTTGAGGTCGGGTTTGAAGCCATTGAAATTCCGCTGAATTCACCAGACCCATTCCACTCCATCAGCCAAACGGCGAAGCGCCTGGGCGCCCATTGCCTGATAGGTGCTGGCACGGTCCTGACGCCAGATGACGTTGACCGATTGGCCGATGCAGGCGGTCGCCTGCTCGTTAGCCCGAATGTGAACACTGCCGTCCTGGCACAAGCCCACAGCCACGGCATGGTGACGATGCCCGGCGTCTTCAGCCCAACCGAAGCGTTGACAGCCATCCACGCAGGCGCATCCGCATTGAAGTTCTTTCCGGCAAGCGTATTGAGACCGGGCGGCGTATCTGCCATTCGGGCCGTATTGCCGCCAGACATAACGGTCGGCGTTGTCGGCGGCGTATCGGACAAATCCTTCAAGAACTATGCAGCAGTAGGCGTGCGCACATTTGGCCTTGGCTCAAGCCTCTATAAGCCCGGCGACACCGCTGCCGCCGTCAAAGCGACGGCGGCGGCGGCCATCGCTGCATATGACGCCGCCTTCAGCTAAAGCCGCGCATGACCAGCATGTTGTCCTTGACCATATGATGCGCTTGATCCAATGGCAGATCGGCGGAGCGGCGGATCATACGTGCGGTCATCCAAAGCGCGTCATGGTCAAACGCGGCCATCGTCGCTGCGACCTCTAACGCGCTCGCAATAACCGCATCATCAGCAACGACGCGATTTGCCAGCCCCAACGTTTCCGCCCGTGCTGCTGGAATATTCTCACAGAGCAGCAAGAGTTCTGATGCTGCCTTCCGCCCGATTTGGGCGACAAGTGTTGGCGTCACCGCCGTCGCGGCGAGGCCGCGCTTCACTTCGGGATAGCCGAATACAGCACCTTCGCCCGCTATCACCATATCTGCTGAGATCGCAACAGCGCACCCGGCCCCAAGCGCATAGCCATTAACGGCCGCAATCACGGGCTTATTTACCCCCGCTACGGCATCATAAAGTGCGGTGCCATGGGCTCCAGCAGCAATCGCTTGGCGCTGTGTCCGACCGCCATGGCTCATAGCTTCTTTCATGTCAGCACCAGCGGAGAACGCGCGTGGGCCGCCGGTCATGACAACTGCAGCCACGCTTGCGTCATCCGAAGCCAGGCCAAGCGCTTCGATTAGTGCCGAGGAGAGCGCGCCATTGAATGCGTTCATCTTATCGTGGCGGTTCATCGTCAGCTGGCGAACTGCGCCATGGTCTTCGCTTAGAATTAAATCAGACATGCTTGCTCCATAAAATCCTCATCACAGTGTTTCTTTCAACCAATCAGGTGCCCAGTTGATATCCTGAACGCCCGCAAACTTGGTCATGCGTTCAACGGCGCGCTTGAGTTTAGCGTGGCGGCCCTTGCCCATCTTCATGCCAGCCTCCGACCAGAACGCGCGGACATGCATGGCGCCATCTACGCGCTTCATATCAATCCGCCCAATCATGCGCGCGCCTTCCAACACAGGGAAAACATAGTAGCCGTATTGGCGCTTTGCTTCCGGCACAAATATCTCGATGCGGTAGCGAAATCCGAACAACCATTCCGCTCGCTTCCGGTCACGGAGGGCCGGATCAAATGGGCTGAGAATGCGCAATGCCGCAGGCGCTTCCGGCGCTGTCTCAGCACTTTCCAGAACGGATGGGCGGGCAAAGCACCGGCGTATCACACACCTCGCACCTTCAACGTCAATCTCAATCAGATCATCGCCTACATGCGCTGCGGCCCAGGCTTTTGCTTGAGCAGCCGTAATTGTCTCCCAAAAGGCAGCAATCTCTCCCGATGTTGCAAACCCCAGCCGATCCATAGCGGTAGATGCGGCCCAATGGATCGTCTCTTCCGGCGCTGGCTCAACTGCAAGAATATCGGGCGGGATCACCCGTTCCGTTAGATCAAACACTTTCTGAAAACCGCGTCGCTGCTTAACTGCGAGCGCGCCAGTCCTCCACAAATATTCAAGTGCTGTCTTGCTAGGATGCCAATCCCACCACTCTTGATTGCTGCGCGCTTCACCATCCCCAAGGTCTCGCGCCATGATAGGCCCGTGTTTGGTGACATGATCCAGCACTTCATCGAACTTTACTTCGAAGCCATCACGGCGCCATTTCTTCCAGCGGTCTGCAAGGCGAACTTTGTCTCGCTCAAACCGGAACCGCCAATGTGGGTAGAATTCAATCGGGATGAAGGAGGCGTCATGGGTCCAATGCTCAAACAGGCCACGGCGGCGTTCCGTCAGCGTTTGCAAATTGGCTTGGGCGTAGCCGGGACGCCTGGCCGCAAGGATCATGTGATGCGCGCGTTCTACCGTATTCACGCTGTCGATCTGGACGAAGCCAATCTGGTCAATCAGGCGTGCGAGACCATCGATCCCACCGCCCGAATTCGTTCCGGATAAGCCATGGCGCGCTAGAAACAGTCTACGCGCGTCGGCATTGGCGATGAATGGTCTAGCAGGTTCTGTCATCGCCAAACCGTATCATCAGGTTCAGACGATGAGAATATCTTCAGAGCCAATCGCGGCCTTCACAACGCCTTGTAGCAAAACGGAGTCTGCGCCAGCTAAATCAATCTGTACGCCAAGCGCTGTATCGGTCGCCAACGCCATAACTTCGGCAAAGCTGCTGAAGCCATGGTCGATGAGATCAAGGACATCAGCATTGACGTTGGAGTCTGTAATCGTGTCGTTGTTGTCGCCAATACGGTGGATAAAGGTGTCCGAGCCCTGGTTGCCCCTAACCCGGTCATTGCCCGTGCCGCCGGTAATCGTATCGTCGCCAGAGTTGCCGAATATCCGATCATTGCCGCCACTGCCGTCGATATCGTCATTGCCGACCAGCGCGATCAGCTTGTCATTGCCGCCTTCGCCGCTGATATCATCGCCGAAGCTGATTTTATTGGCGCCAGTGATCCGGTCGACGCCGCCAGCGCCCACGAGCGTTAGCCCGATTGGCGCAAACTTACCGACGATGAACTCGATACCTAATATCTCAAAAAAACTATCGCCAGAAGCGGCCTCAAGATTAGCTGCATCCTTGTCGTCGAATGATACAAAATACCGTGTCGCCATCTCAGGAATCCCCATCTGAGACGCAAGCGCGACTATGTGACCGGCTGCGCCCCCCAAGCAACACCGCGTAATGATCAGGTTAACATAATCTTCAGGAAATGCCGTCGCGGTAAGGTGTGATCGCCGTCACACCGCTGCGGGCTGCGGGGCCGCCATAGCTCGGAAGGCGCGGCGGGCGCGGAATAGCAGCCAGGTCGCTATTGCCAAGTTCAGGACATTCCAGCCAATGCCATTGAACACGGCGGCGTCATAACTGCCTGTCAAATCATAGGCATAGCCGGACATCCATCCGCCGATGGCCATGCCGAACAGCGTGAAACTCATCACCATGCCAATGCGCCAGCCCGCATCCTTCGCCGGAAACGCACCGCGCACGATCATGGCATATGAAGGCACAATCCCGCCTTGGCTCAACCCGAACAGGAATGAGACGACATAGAGCGGCGTCAGTGTGTCAAACGGCAGGAATAAGAACAGCGTCGCCATTTGCAGAAATGAGCCTAGCACCAAGGTGCGATATCCGCCGATCTTGTCTGATATCCAACCGGAGATCAGGCGGCTTGCAACGCCCGCCCCCATCATAATCGCGAGCATATTCGCACCATGCACAGCACCCAGGCCCAAATCTGCACAGAAGGCGACGATATGTACCTGGGGCATCGACATAGCGATGCAGCAGGCAATGCCAGCACAACACAACACGCCCTGCAGGGCATTCTTGTCGAGGCCAAGCGGGCGGGCGGGTGCCGCGCCGACGCTGTTGGCTGCTTCCTCAATCAACGCCTTTGGTCGCCGGCGCAGCATGAGTGCCAGGGGCGGCATGGTCGCCAGGCAGAAACAACCAACCAGCGCCAGGGCGTTCCGCCAACCAACGCCGTCAATCAGCGCCTGCACAATCGGCGGCCAAATAGCGCCGGCGATATAATTGCCCGAAATCACGATGCCGATTGCGAACCCGCGCCGTTTTTCAAACCAGAATGAGATATCGGCGACCAGCGGTGAGAACGTCGCCGAGGCACCCAACAACCCAATCGGCACCCCAAAGGCAAACGCATAAACCCAAAACGACTGGGCGCTCGCCGCTACCAGAAACCCGCCGCCATAGATCAGCCCTGCGATGAAGGTAATCGTGGCAGCACCATAGCGCGTCACCGCCCAACCATAAGCGATCCCGCCAGCACCGAAGCCAATGGTGAACAGGGTATACGGCAGCGAAGCTTCCGCCCGCGTCAGCCCAAATTCCGTCGCGACCGGCAACAATGCCACGACACAGGCGAACATCCCAAAGCCGCCAATCGTCATCATTGCCAAAGCAGCCGTCATCCTGGCCCAGGCATAGGGCCCATCAGGATCAGAATGGGAAAAATCAGGGAGAAGCATGTGGCAGGCCAGCGGCGACGAAACGTGCCCTCACACTGTACCTGTATGCGAGCCGAGGCAAGCGCCCAGAACGTGGTTAACGCGTTCGCTCATCTGATGAAAGCGCCCAGAACAATATCCCACCTGCCAAGGCGAGAGCCATGGCGGCATACTGTATCTCTGCAGACACGAATGTCAGCAGAAATCCTGTGACGAGCGGACCGCAAGCTGCACCAAAATCGCGCCAGGCCTGCATCCGGGCAAGCGGGCCAATGGCCTCCTCGTCGTCGTCCAGCGATTGTGTGATCACCGCTGGCCCTAAGGATGCGAGAGCCCCCCTGAACAGCAGCATGATCAGCGCACCAATGATTGTGGCCTCAATAGCGACCAAGATGAACCCAATCATCGTTAGCGCCGCTGCCCAAATGAACACTCTGCGGGCGCCAAAACGATCTGCGATCCAACCGAATAGGGGTGCGGCTATCGCCTCTCCGAAGTGCCGCATCGCCAGCAATGCACTGCCCCCCATCACTGCGTCAGCCAATGATGCTTCGCGGGCGAAGATCAAAGTGATTGAGATCGCGAACACGCCATCCACGCCATACCCTTGCAGGAAATACAGAACATCAATCGGCTTTGGCCGGGCTAAGGATGCGGGCTTGCTACGTTTCGCTGCCTCGCCGTCCGTTCTTGGCAAGGTATAGGCAATCAACAAGGAAAGCGCCGTCGGAATGGCGAGGAGCGCAAATGCCTGGTTCGGGCCGACAATACCAACCAGCCAAGCACCGCCGAACAGCGCCAACACAGGCCCAATGCGCTGGATCGCCTGACCAATGCCAACCCGCGTCCCAACCTGCGCCCGGTATTCCACAGCATAAGACAGCGTGACCAGCACCAAGACGCCATAGGTCAGCCCCCACAGAATTCTGGCAGCCAAAATCACAGCTGGCCCCTGGCCAAAACCGTAGAGCGCCGTCGAAACGGTCGCCGTCACCGCCGCTGCCATGCACATCCGGCGCACGCCAACGCGCTGGGTCAATCGAGCCAACACGCCATACGCAAAAACGCGGACGAACCGATTGGCAGATAGCATCACCCCGACCCAGGGCAATGTCAGCCCAAAGTCTGCAGCATATGCGGGAAGAACAGCATAAAGCAGAGCATCACCCAACAGCGCCAACGACATGACCGAGGAAGAGCCAATGATGGCGCGCCAGCCACTGTTCGTCGTATCAGCCATCTAAAGCTTTCTCGTATCCGGCTATCAACAGCTGGACATATGCGTGTTTGTCTGCTTCCTCAAAAGCCATTGCGATCAAGTCTGGAGCATTGCGGCCCGCATTACATCCACCGGTGAAAACCCGCGAAATTGTGGCTGAGCGCTGATAGAGCTGCTTTACCTGTCGAAGCCTGAAACACATGACGACCTAGAGGGCGCTAAATTCAAGACGCCCCCCTTCAGGAATGAAAGCCCGAATTTACGATCTACTATTTTCGGCGCGCCCCCATGAAACGCCTTCAAGAAGTTCCGGGCTAACATCTTTACCGTGCAGAACACTGATATCGCCGGTCGATTCCAACACAACAGCACGGACTTCTTTGATGTCCAACGCGTTTGCTTGACGCAGCTTGCTCATCAACTCCGCCTGGGTAACACGTGCAAGCGCCAAATTTTCGTCTAGCACAACGCCATCATAGAACAGAAACATCGGGCGATTATCTGTTGCACTTTCAAAGCCAGATGAAAGCATCCGGCCCTTCGAAATGGCGAAGCGCACAGCGAACAGCGCAGTGAGGCCCACTAACGCTGGCCAGGGCGGACCGCTGCTAACGATCATGCTGGCCAGCAATGATCCTGTCGCAATTGTCAACGCAAATTCGAAGCTAGACATTTTCGCAAATGAACGCAGGCCATTTATGCGAACCAACAGAATGATGACAATGACAGCGAGCGCCGTGCGCGCCAGAACCTCAAAAATCATCAGGGTTTTCCAGTGCGGTAAGCGCGCCGCCCCCAAACAAAAAAACATAAGATAGCGTGGCGACGATGGCGCAAGCGATCACGCCCAGCACCCGTTCCAAAAGCCCGTCGATTGATGTCGGCACCAGTAGGAAAATGGGAGCGACAATGCCCCACGCGATCCCGAGACCAATCAACACCCGCCGTATCCCAGGATGTTCGCGCCCGATTCCTGCCACCATACACAAGGGTGCCTGCAAAAAGAACGCGCCGAGGCCGAACACCAAATAGGAGTGAGTGATGACGCCTGCATTGTCATTGTCACCGTATTCATTGCGTGCGCCAACCACGATGACAAGGCCTGCCAAAATGGCCAACGCGAGAATGCCGAGGGGCCAGCCGACCCCACCTAGATGTGCATGAGACGCCGCCAAAGCCATCGCGATAAGACCGCCCGCAAAACAATACAGCGTGACATCCATGACAATTTCAAGCTTGCCAGCGCCAAGATCACTGATTGTGTCCGCAATCCAATTATGATCCGGAACGGCGATTTGCGCAGCAACAGTCCCGATCAACATTGCCACACAGCCGAGCAGGCCTAATAATCCAAGCCCTAGCAGAAGATAGGGGCGCTCGGCGTCAATCGCATGGCCTGATACGTCACGCGGCGGCAAGCGATTTCTCAATATCCTCACTCGGGCTATTAGTCAGCGTTTTAGGAAGCTCCAGGATTACACGATCCGTGACTTCCTTATGCAGCAATGGGCGCACCTCGCCCAGCGTATCGGGGTCCAACACCAGAACATATGGTCGGCCTTCTTGCCATACGCGATTGTGTAAGGTGTTGCGCCAGCAGCTTGAAAAACGTGGCTTCCATGGATTCCTGTGGCGATTGTTCTGGCGGTGATTTGCCGGATGGGCCTTCATTCGCCAGGTCGCCTGGCTCCAGTGTATCGGTCAACTCAAGCTTGATGTTCTGCACATCGCCCTTGTTCCGGAAAAGGCGGGCACCCTTCCCCGTACCGATACCAATCAACGCGTCGGTTGGAATATTGGTCATTTTTCAGCCTCCAAGCTTAGAGCGTGCGGTATCAGTCTTTCAGTGCGTCTTTTGCTTTGCCCACGCCCTTGCGCACTTCGCCTTCGGCCTTATCCGCCTTGCCTTCTGCTTCCAGCTCTTTGTCATTAAGCGCCTTGCCAGCGCTTTCCTTCAGCGAGCCTTCAACCTTCTTGGCTTCGCCTTTACTCGTTTGTTTGTCTGTCATTTCAAGTTCCATTCAGTTTTGGGTTTGGCCGCATGTTGCCAGCGACACATAGGGTGAATTCAGCCAGGCGAAAAAAAGTTCCAGACAGATTAATCTGTGCGAGGACAACGGATGTCGGCAAACTTGATCATAGGCTGCGGAGGCTGCACACTTGGGCAGGCCTATCGCCTTGCAATCCGGGAGAATTCTATGCCGCTTCTGTCCAACGAAAACTTGATCGACCGGATCTTCGCCCATGTGGATGGCGGAACATCCGACAAAGGCGACAGCGTATGGCGGGAACCGGCAGAGAATTATACCTCAGAAGCGCGCTTCCAGGCGGAGCTGCAAGTGATGCGCCGCTTGCCGGTCGTGTTTTGCCCCTCCGGCGCTGTCGCAGGGCCTGGGGATTACATGGCGCGCGTGGCGGCGGGCGTACCACTGCTCGTCGTGCGCGGGGAGGACGGCCAAGTTCGCGCGTTCCGCAATGCCTGCCGTCATCGCGGCATGCAGGTAGCAGAGGGCAAGGGCTGCAAGAAAACCTTCATCTGCCCCTATCATAACTGGGCCTATGGCACAGACGGCGCGCTGAAGCACATTCCGGGTGCCGACGGCTTTCCGGATGTCGATAAAGCCAACCATGGCCTGGTACCCGTTTATGACGTGCAGGAGCGCTCCGGCCTCATCTTCGTCACCCAAGATAAGCCGCTATCGGATGGCGCGCTGGCAGATCTGCCGGACCTGCTGGGCGAGGAACAGACGGTCTTCAACACCATCACCTTTGTCGACAAAGCGAACTGGAAGCTGATCGGCGAGACATCGATGGAGGGCTATCATATTCGTGCCCTCCACAATAAGTCTTTCTATCCCTACGGCTATGACAATTTGAACGTAGTGGAGCTGTTTGGCCGCAATTCCAGGATCGTCTTCCCCTTCCGCCGGGTGGAGAAATTGCGCGACCGCCCACGCGCAGAATGGTCACTGCAAGGCTGCGGGACGGACGTCATCCAGCTTTTCCCGAACGTCCACACCTCCACGCTGACCAACCACGCTATGCTGATCATCCTGGAGCCGGTTTCAGTGAACGAAACCCGCTGGATCATCTACCAAATGCGCCCCAAATCCGCCGACGCAACGTTCGACGAGGACAAAGCCCGCCGCGACGCCGATTTCGTCCAGGAAACCGGCCTCCGCGAGGACCGCGCCGCCGCCGAATCCATCCAATCCGCCCTTACATCAGGCGCCAACACCCACTTCACTTTCGGACACTACGAAGCCGCCATTGGCCACTTTCACAGGCAGTTGACGGAACATGTGGGGATGGTGGGGGAGTGAGGGCAACACGACGCTGAAGCGGCGCTAGGTAATATAGCCTTTTCTCGAGAACTCGTATTACAGCCAGTTTAGGAATTCCTGTTAAACGGCCCTTAGTCGGTTCTGCATACTCTTAGAGCTGGGACTCATAACCAGTATGCGATGAGTGCAGCGATATGAATTGCAGCGAGGAAGTTATCGGCTCGCTTGTCGTACCGGGTAGCAATACGCCTGAAGTCCTTCAGTCTGCAGAA
>Ga0315322_10001959_pt1 | contig 15961 bp, 14 predicted proteins | sample M110021515metaG_FD_203461 | JGI IMG/M metagenome (GOLD analysis project Ga0315322, IMG submission 203461) | Ammonia-oxidizing marine archaeal communities from Monterey Bay, California, United States - M1 100m 21515 | ecosystem: Environmental > Aquatic > Marine > Intertidal zone | place: USA...
TTCAATAATAGATTTTATAAAAAATAATGAAAAAAATAATATCACACATGTAGTAACAGATGATCATAATGAATCTAAAATTTTGAAAGATTTATTTTTGAATGATGAAAACTATCCATATTTAGTTAAAGTTTATGATTCAATAGAACATGGATACAAATATCATGTTAAAGTTTATAAAATTAATTATAATCAATTTATTGAAAATTAAATAAATTATAGTTTAAAATTTAAGATTCCATATCTTTGAGTATGATATCAAGGGAATTTTCAGAGATACTATGTTTTTTATTAACTTCATCTAAAAATATATCAAAACTACCTTTTTCTAATTTTAATATTAAATTTTTGATTTCTAGTTCATATGTTTCAAAACCAGTTCCTGAAAAACAACAAGGATCATATTTATTGAAAATTTGAAGTTGTCTTCTATCCTCGCCATATGAGCCCATAATGTATAGATCAAGATATCCAACTTTATTATACAATTTAGGCACAGTTTGTTCATAATCTCCAAGATTTTTTTCATCATTAATTCGCAAATACATAGGAGTTGAACCTGCAACTGGGTAACTTTTTGATATTCGTGTATCTAACGCAGAATATAGGACAGTAGTCCAACCACCACCAGAAATTCCCACCATGTCATAAGATTCAAAATTATATGTTTTATCTATATAATTAAGTGAAATTGTGATAGGTTCTACAAAAAACTTTATTGGTGAAAAATTTTCTGACTCAATAAATCTAAAATCATCATGCGAATTTAAAATTAAATTACCAAAATTTTCTAAAATAACTACAGGTTGATTATTTGGATAAATTAAAGGCATTGAAAATGCAAGTACAGAAAAATTATTATCAAGAAAATATTGTATAGTATTTTTTCCTATTAAGAAATCGCCACCATGTCCTTGATGATATATAACAAGTTTATTGTTACTAGTAATTGGGACAAATAGATAAGGTTTAGAATTTACTCCATAATCCATGGAAATTGTAATTTGGTCAATTTGTTTTAAATTTTTTAAATCAGAAAATCTTTCATCAGAAATATTTTTTTCAATTTTATCTGGAAGAGAATCATACTCCAATGTGTCATAGCCCCAAATATAGTTAATTAAAAATATTCTGGAGTCAATAATGTCATCATGGTTTTGTATATGTATTAGTGATGAAACATCAATCTCTAAATTATCAAAATTATGTATTTCAATTTTTTGAGGTATAATTTCTAAATAAAGTGATTTAAGAATACTATAAGGAGGATATTCAAATCCACCCACTAAAATTCCGATTGTGAATGAAAATAATATACTAAGTAATAATATACTAAGAAAAGTAGATTTTTTAATTTTAAATCAACCTCATTTTAACAAGTAGAAATAACATAATTAACTATACAATATTTCATCTAGGTTATATTTTTAATTTTTTTACAAAAAATAGTATGTATTATGAAAAATATTAAATCATATTTTAAATAAAATTTTTTGCATTATTCTTTTCATTGAATAGAAGATCTAAAATAGATAGTTTTTCAAGAAATGTTTCACCTTTTTGATTATAAACAGGATCTACATAATCATGGTAAACTATTCTAATATTATTTTCATCAAATTTTGGTCTACAATCTTCTAAATAATCCTTTGATGCAACTGCACTCAAATATTCTGTTGTATCAAATTTTTTACAAATATCTAAAACTAAATCTCCTTTTTTACCCTTACAATTCATATCAGATGATTTAACTAATTTTGTATCAATTTTAAGAAATTTACAACATTCGGTTATAAATTCAATATTAAAATCAGCTAACTTTTCCCAATCTTTTTCATAAATTTTTTGTAAAAATTCAATTTCTTCATATTGCTTTCCATAATTATTTAAAAAAGTTTTTTTATGTTCAGTTTTCCAATCAATTTCATTATCAATGCAGATATCTTTAATCAAAATATCACTACTAGAGGATTTAACTGGCATGTTAATCCAAAAAGAAGTATCATTACCAGGAACACAAGATTTTAATTTATTCCTGTTTTGCCAACATTGTTTTTTAAATTTTACATTATCAAGAAATACAAAAACTTCAGAATTTTTTATAATATTATAATAGCCAATCCAAGAAAATAGTGTTGGTTGAGATATAGATACAATCATAGGAGAATGTAATAAAATTATACTTAATAATCTTAGGAAGGTTTCTTATTTATTAAAAAATTAATTTTAAAATATATTTTATTTGATAAGTTCTTCCATAAGATCTATCAAAGAATTTATTCCCAAATCATTATTAAAATTCTCTAATGCATGAGTACGGCCATTTTCAGCAATTTGTTTCCATTTTGGATTATTTTTATCATCAAGATATTCATTAAACTTACTTTGATAATTTTTTTCATTAATAAAAATACAATTTTTATTATTAATAAATCCAAGATTTTTAGCATAATTTTTTTCTGTGGATTCCATAAAAGTCATACAACCAGCAGCAGGTATTTCAAAATATTTTGGAGAATAAACATTAGTTGTTGCAGCAATGGCAGAACTATATTGTTCTAATAATTTTGGATATTTATCTCCAACATATTCATGTTGCATGGTAGAAGTGTAATCAACATATGGTAATTTACTACACATTGTTCGAAGTTTATAAAATGTTAGTGGATCAGAATACTTCGTTCTAAATAATTTTATGACTAATCTAGATTTTAAATTCATTCTAGCAATTGCTCCAGAATTTAATATTTTATCTTTTTTTCTTAAATCAAATTTTTTTAAATTATTAAATAATGATTTTTCAAGCCAACCAGTGATCATTTTATATTTATATTTTTTAGGATAAAATTTATGAACATATTCTGTTGGGAAAAAATTGAAGTATGCATTAATTTTCCAATTATCATGAAAAGATTCATGATCGAAGTCTAATGCATCCCATGCATCACTTAATTGTGCAATTACAGGTGTATCTAATTTATTTAGACCGATTATTCTATCAGGTTCACAAACATTTCTATTTTCATATAATAAAATAATATCAAATTTTTTATTTAATGAACTAACATCAAAACTTGGACCAGCATCTAAATATGTTACATTAATTCTTGGATTTCTTTTTAGTGCACTAAAAAAGAAATGATATTCATAAGAATAGTAAAAACCAGATGAAAGTTGAAGTTCCTTGCACTGTCTATAAAGAAATAATACGTTAATTTGCTTCATATTTATCGAAAATTAATTATTTCATTCTTTTTTCATTTGCTTTTATTTTATCAATATCAGTATCCAATACACCAAGATATCTCTTATCAAATTTTAAATTAATATATTCAGATAAATCATCTTGAAGTTTAGATAATTCTTTAGATTCATCATCTGTTAATTTTTCATTTTTTGTTAATTTTGCTAATAATATGGACATTTGTAAAAATACTGGCATCATCATTTCAGTATTTAAAATCAATCTTCGATGATAGGGATCAGTTTCTATTACAACATCAACTTCACCCTTAAACGCACCACTTTTCTTAAAATGAAGGTATCCTACTGCAGATAAAATTGGTACTGCAACCAAAACAACAAGAACAACATAAGTTACAAAAGTAGGAAATATTGCGAGTAATACAGGATATTCTTCAATTGCTAAATAATATGTAATTGTTAAAGTATTGATTCCTGCCATGATAAATGCAAAATATTGACTCCAGCCATTTCGGAAATAATACCATGTTCTAAATATAATTTTTAAGAAATTCATATCTTATCTAAGAAATTTATAATATATTAGCCTAATAAGATTACCATTCTAAAAATTAATCAAAAAATACAGTTATTGAATTAAAAGAATAAGAAATTACCCATAAGTTTATGAGAATCATTGATGAATTTTTAATCAAATATATAATTTTTATAATAATTTTTTAAATATTAATTCTAAATAACGAGTTTATAGAAATTTCACGATTACTTATAAATTTGATTTATTAAAATTAGTCTTTTTTTTTAAAATAAACTGATGATGTTTTAATTCAATTACTTCAACTTTATTAGAATTAATAAATTCATCAACTGCATTTTTTACTCCATTTTTAGACCATTCATCATCATCAGCATAATCATCACCAGTGATGAATCCATTATCTTTTAATTTTGGATAACAAAGCTCTAAATCTTTTTTAACAAATTCGTAAAAATGATTTCCATCAATGTATATCCAATCAAAATAATTATCATCAAATTTAAATAAAATTTCTTCTGAAATATTTCTTTTAATGACTATCTGACCATTTTTAATTTCATTTGCAAATTTTTTAGAAACATTTTGAAAACGTACATCTAAAGTTTTTTGATCTTTAATTATTTCACCAGCTGTATAAGATTCGCCTGCTTCAAATTTCCATGGATCAACTAAGTAAAGTTTTTTTGGTTGAACAATTTCTAAAATTCTTTCAGAAAAATTTCCTTCATTAACACCAATTTCAATACCAATAGAAAATTTTGGTAGAATTTGTAATAAAAAATCTCTAGATGATAAGGAATTATTATGTAATCTATCATGTAATTTAGTTCCAAATTTTGTATTTAATAAATATGAATAGAATTGACGACCCACAATTTTTTTAATTATTTTTTTTAATAAAGTAAATATCATATAATTATCAGTTTAGTTTCAAATTTAATTATCATATTATAATTATTACGGTATAAAAACAAAAAAGGATATTCTATTAAATTATTGGTGAATTTAGTTTCAAACTAAGAAAATGGTGATATGATAGATTTGTGATCATTTTTATACAAAATACATTCAAAATCATTATTGATTGATACTGCTGTAATTCCAGTAGGTGGACATGGAACACGATTATTGACATTAACAAAAGACCAACCTAAAGAAATGGTACCAGTATTTTCAAAATCTTCTAATAAATTAGTTCTTAGACCACTAATTGAACATATTTTCTTAAATTTGTATGATTCAGGAATAAGAAATTTTTTCTTTATTGTAGGTAAAAAAAAACGTTCAATTGAAGATCATTTTACTCCAGAAAAAAATTATGATTTTTATCTAAATCAATTTGAACGTAAATATCATAATTTATTAGAAGATTTTAATAAAAAAATTGAAAAATCTAACATAGTATGGATTAATCAAAATACACCTAGAGGATTTGGAGCAGCTGTATTAAATGCTAAAGAAATTATTGGTTCCAAATCATTTATGGTGCATGCAGGAGATGCATATTTAAAAAATGGTTCAAAACATATTTCAAATTTAATTAATGCTCATAAAAAAAATAATCCAGATATTATTTTTTATACAAAGAAAATTAAAAATCCTAAATCATATGGAATTGCTACAACAACTAAAATAAATAAAGAATTATACAAAGTGCATGATTTAGAAGAAAAACCAAAAAATCCTAAAAGTGATCTTGCTATAATGCCAATTTACATATTTAAATCAAATATTTTTGATGCATTATTAAAAACAAAACCAGGAATTGGAAATGAATTACAATTAACAGATGCCATGCAAAAAATTTTAAAATCTAATCAAAATATAATGGCTTTAAAATTTTCGAATTCTAATGAATGTATCGATATTGGAACACCAGAAAATTATTTTCATGCAATCTCATTATCATATAAAAATAATACTAATAAAAATAAGAATTAAGATAATATATACAGAATAAAAGAAATTATTATGAAAATTTTAATTGGAGGATCAAAATCTAAGTTTTTTCATTTAGAAGAATTTGGTCAAGCATTAACAAAATTTGGTGTTGAATACAAATTAGTACATGATATAGATATAATTGATGGATTTCCAAGTAGACAAATTAAAAATTGGTTTCAAAATAAAAAAAAATTTAATAAATTAATAACAGAATTTAAACCTGATTTAGTATTTGTTGATAGACAAGTTCGTTTTGGAATTGCTACAATTGAATCAGATATTCCACTTTATGTTCATTTACGTGGAGACTATTGGTCTGAAATACAATGGGCAAAAGAAACATTATACAAAGATCCAGTAAAAAAAACTGTATTATGGTTTAAAGATAGAACAGCAAAAAAATGTTTTAAAAAATCAACATCAATTATTCCAATTTGCAATTATTTAAAAGAAGTTGTAGAAAAAAAATACCCTGAAAAATCTATAGATACAGTTTATCAGGGAATTGATCCAGATAAATGGTTTAAAACAGAAGGTATGAAACTACAACATCCATGTGTTGGATTAGTTCAAAGTGCAACAATTTGGGGTAAAACAAGAGAATTACTTTTACTACCAAAGATTTTAGAAGCAATGCCAAATGTTATGTTTTATTGGGTAGGAGATGGACCATATGCAAATAAAATTATTCCACTTTTAAAAAAATATAAAAATTTTGAATGGTTAGGATATTTAGAATATCCAAATAAAGTTAGAAAATTTTTAGATGAAATCGATGTATATGCATTGATGAGTGGTATTGATATGTCACCATTAACACTTCAAGAAGCACAATTAATGAAAAAACCAGTTATAGCAACTAAAGTAGGAGGGATTCCAGAATTAATGATAGAAAATGAAACTGGCTATCTAATCAATAAAGGAGATCATGAAGATTGGATTAAGAAAATAAAGATTTTATTAAATGATGAAAATAAAGCTAAACAAATGGGAGAGAAAGGTAGGGTATTTGTAGAAAAAAAATTTAATTGGAATAAAATTGCTGAAAACTTTTTAAATATTGTTAAACAAAATCCTAAAATTAAATTTTAATTTAAGAGGATTTTTTTAATTTAAAATAATAGGCAGAAGGAAAAATAATACTAAAAATAAATCGTAAAAATAAAAATCTCTTCTTAAAAATTCCAAATCCAGTAAAAAATAACCCATTATTTTTAATTTCTAAAATATCATAATTATTTTTTTTAAAAAATTTTTTCCAAGATAATTTTTGAAAATAATATAATTCATGAATAAATGATGGATTATTTCCTAAAGGATGTGTAAATAATTTTTTAAGAGTTAAAAATTTAGAACCAGATAATTTAGAATAATTAGTAATTTTTTTATCAGAATTTAAATTATTTTTAGATTTATTTTTGAAAATAGATTTTAGAATAAATTTTGGAATTTGTAAATAATGTAAAAAATTTGTAAATAAACTCCACCAACATGATGGAACTTCATGTAATATTATACCATCAGAATTTAATACTCGATTAATTTCATTAAATAACAAATTTTTTTCTTCAACGTGTGGAATTACATGAGATGAAAAAATAACATCAAATGAATTCGATTTAAATGGTAATTCATTATTTTTAATTTTAATTATAGGAAAAAATTGTTCTTCCCAGGGTTCAACATCTACACAAACTACATTGTGTCCTAATTTATCAAGAAGCATTGATTTCATTCCATCACCACCTCCAATTTCTAAAATATTTGAAGTTGATTTAGTAATAAAGCTAGAAAAAAATTCAACCTGATGATTTTGAATATATTTTCTCCATGGAACCCAAGATAAATCAGTAATCATTCTAATACATTAGAAAAGAATATGATACAAATTATAAAGATATAATTTCATCTTATAGCAAAATGATAAAAATAGGATTAATGATAGATTCGGATGAAAATCCATTATGGGTAAATTTAATGATAGAAGAAATTTTGAAATTAAATTTTATAGAAATTTCATTAATTTTAATAGATAATTCAAAAAAAGAAATTAAAAAGAAATTAAATTATAAAATTAAAGAAAAAATTTTATATAATTTGTATTTGAAATATGAAGAAAAAAGATTTACACCAAAAGTGAATATCAATTCTAATAATCAAATTAAAAAATTAAAAAATATTAGTGAATTAGAATTATTTCCAATTTTAAAAAACTCATGTTTTCATTTGTCAGATGTAGAAATAAATGAAATAAAAAAATATAATTTAGATCTAATTATTAGATTAGGATCAAATAAAATATCTGGAGAAATTTTAACAATTACAAAATTTGGTATTTGGTCATATTATTCAAAAAACAATAATACTAATAAACTAAAATTTGATAGTTTCTGGAAAATTTTAGAAAATAAAACACTTACAAATGTAAATTTGTATTTAGATGGTAATACTAATAATCAAATTATTTCAAAATCAATTATACCAACAGATTCATTATACATTATAAGAAATGACATAACTAAAAATTGGAAAAAAATTGAATTAATAATAAATCAATTATATAGAATTCATAAATTAAATAAAATTGAAATAATTGAAAATGAAAAAGAAGAATTAACAAAAATTCCAAATAATTTTCAAATTATTCAATTTATGATAAATCATTGGAGAAAATATTTTAAAATTAGAAGAAAATTTAGGAATAAAATTGAACAATGGGGGATTTTATTTGATTTTAAACATCATATGTTTGATTCAATTGAAAAATCTAATAAAATTTATGCACCAGATGACAGATATTATGCTGATCCATTTGTCATTAAAAAAAATGATGATTATTTTGTGTTTATTGAAGAAGTGATTTATGAAGAACAAAAAGGACATATTTCTTATTTTAAAATTAATAAAAGTGGAAATTATAATTTACCAAAAAAAATTTTAGAAAATAAATATCATATGTCATATCCATTCATTTTTGAGTTTGAAAAAAATTATTATATGATTCCAGAAACTTCTGAAAATAGATCAATTGATCTTTACAAATGTAAAAAATTTCCAGATCAATGGGAATTTAAGAAAACTATCATCAAAAATATTAATGCTGTTGACTCGACATTATTAAGAAAAGATAACAAATGGTGGTTGTTTACATCAATTCAATTTATGGAATCATCACCAAATGATTCATTATCAATTTTTTATTCGGATAATTTATTTGGTGATAAGTGGATGCCGCTACCAAAAAATCCAGTTATTAGTAATGCAAAAAAATCAAGATCAGCTGGAAGAATTTTTAAATTAAATGGAGAATATTATAGACCTGCACAAGATTGTACTGATGGATACGGTAAAGGTATAATTTTTAATAAAATTATTACATTAAATGAATCAGAATATTATGAAGAAACGGTAGAATCAATTTATTCTAAATATGATAATAGTATTGAAGGGGTACATACATTTGATCAATCTGAAGAATTTAGAATTCTTGATTTTAAAAAATTAAAAAATAGAAAACTATGAAAGTTTAGTAGTTGAATTCATTTCTTTAGTAACAAACAATCTGTACCAAATTTCAAGAGAAAGTAAACCTAAAAATTTATTGACATATTTAATATCAAGATTAGATTTTGTGATATGAGAAGTAATCCATTCTTTATTTATCCAACCATCTTCTACAATTCTTGCATTATCGAGATATGAAAGACAGAGTTCTTTACCAATTGAATTCCAAAGATTAATTGTATTTACTGAAAAACCAAGTTTTTCTTTAGATATTAATGAATCACATTCATATTTTGTCAGTAATTTTCTTAACGGAATTTTACCTACATTATTTGATGAATTGTATTTTAAGTCAGGAGAAATTTGTGAAGCATATGAAATTAATTTGGAATTGAGAATTGGAGTAATTGGTTTAAGATTAAAAAATTGATTAATTTTATTACCAATTATAGAGAAATTATATAATAATTTTCCATTATAATCTGCCAAAAATACTTGATTAAGAGGAGACAATGAATTATCAAAAAAGGGTTTAAAAATGGAATTTATTGATTTCCAGGAAAAATTACTTTTTTGATTAAAGATTTTTTCTTGATCAGGTACCCAATCTCGTTCATGACATGATAAGTATGCCTGAATTTTATCTAAAGGCGATGAATTTGGTTTGATTAATGATAGAAATTTGGAATATCTAAAAGTGTAGCCTCCAAATAATTCATCGCCACCGTCACCAGATGCTAAAAAATTAGACTTATTTTTTGCATTTTTTGCAATATAATACCAATGTATATCCCAAAAAGGAAGTCCAACTATACTGATAGCAGTAGGTAAATTCAAAAGATAATTTTCTATATCAATTATTTCATGTTCTACTTGAAAAAAATCAGCTATTTTTTTTGCTATAAGAGTTTCATCAGTGCTATCAGAAAATTTAATTGAAATTGCATTAATTTTTAGATCAGGCAATGTTTTACGAATAAGCCCCAAAATAAGAGTAGAATCTATTCCACCACTAAGAGAAATAGTTAAGTTTTTTGTAGATTGAAGTGTAGTTTCAATTGAGTTTTTTAAATTATTTTCAATAAAATCATCATCATAATTTTTTGAAGATATAAAATTATTTGATTTTAAAATAGGCAATGTAGTTTTTTGTGTCGGATCATAACGTAAAGTTAGAATATTTCTAATTAAATTGGAAATATTTTTTTGACTAAATTTTTCCTCTTCCAAGTCCTCGATATACTAATCCAGCATTTTTCGCAGATTGTTGATTAATTATACATTTAGAATCAATTACAATTGCATTTTTCATTTTAGACTTTAAGAAAATTGGATCAAGATTATGAAATTCTTTGTGAGCAGTAACGATAATCATAGCATCAGATTTCTCTAATGCTTCAATTAAATTTGATTCTGTTTGTAAATTAAATACATTTGTTGATTTGAAATAAGGATCATAAATTAAGACATTAGTTTTTAAATTTTTTAGTTTTTTGATAATTACTTCTGCAGGACTAATTTGTATATCTTTAACATCTGGTTTATAAGAAATACCTAAAACTAAAATGTTAGAATCCTCTAACGATTTTTTAGATTCAAGAAAAGCAGAAGATAATAAATCAATTACATGCATAGGCATGCTTTCATTGATTTTTCTTCCCATTTCAACAGATTTTAGAGTTTCAAAACCCATATTTTTTGCTAAATTAATCATTTGATAGGCATTTACAGGTAAACAAGGTCCGCCTACTCCAGGGCCAGCATAATGTACTTGAAAATTATATTTTGTTTTTGCAGCATCTAATACGGTCATTATATCAATTCCAACTTTTTCAAATAAAATTGCCAATTCATTTACAAATGCAATATTGAGATCTCGAAATACATTAGTAGTTAATTTAACTGCATTTGCAGTTTTACAATTTGGCATCGGAATTAAATCAACTGTAAAAACATGTTTGTAAATTTTCATTATAGTATTTTTTGTTTTTTCATCAATTGCTCCAACTAATCTAGGAAGTTTTTCAAAATCATTCATTATTTGACCAGGATTAGCTGTTTCAGGACAAACTCCTATTGCAAAATCTTTTCCAGCTACTAGTTTTTTATCAGAATTTTCTATCACACTGATTAAATCATTTTCAATAAATCCTGGTTCTACTGTACTTTCAACAATTACAAGGGTATCATTTGATAATAATTGTCCCAATTGTTTTCCAACTGATATAAGTGCAGAATAATCTGGAACATTATTTTCATCCATGGGTGTAGGCAAGGATAAAATCACAACATCTGAGTTTGGAACAATGTCTTGAATTTTGGTTGTAGCATTAAATTTGTGATTTGTTACTTTTTCAAATATTACATCATATCCAGGTTCATCCTTTAGTGGAAAAATTTTAGAATTAATCATATTTACTAATTCTGTATTGATATCTACACCTATAGTTGGTAGACCTGAATTTGCAAATGATAATGCAGTTGGTAGACCAATTCTACCAATTCCTATAACACATACAGAAAGATTACCAGATTGAATTGATTCAATCAGTTCAAATTCATTTAATTGCATGATTTTTAATTTTTGGTCCATTTTATTCCTGAATACAAAATTAATAGAATTTACTTGTTTATTTATTCTTGTTTAAATAATCAAAACTTAAACAGTGAATAATTTCAATTGATTTATGAAATTTGCTGTTACAGGTGGTGCAGGATTTGTTGGAAACAATATCGTAAGATTGTTGGTTTCTAAAGGTCATTCAGTAGTAGTAATTGATAATTTGAATACGGGTAAAAAAGATAATTTAGAAGGAGTTTTGGAAAAAATTGATTTCCATGAAATTGATATAAGAGATTATAATGAAATAGAAAAAATTTTTAAAAATATCGATGGTATTTTTCATGAAGCAGCATTAACAATTGTACAAGAATCATTTGAAAAAGAAAAAGAATATTATGATGTAAATGTTAAGGGAACTGAAAATATTTTTAAAATTGCTAAAAAATATAAAAAAAAGGTAGTGTATGCAAGTTCATCAAGCATATATGGTGATACAAAAGAAATTCCAATTAAAGAAAATTTTGAGAGGACACCAATTAATCCATATGGCCAAACAAAATTAGAGGATGAATTTTTAGCTGAAAAATATTCAAAAAATGGTTTAAATGTTATTGGTTTAAGATATTTCAATATTTTTGGAAAAGGACAAACGGGAAGTTATGCGGGTGTTATAACACAATTTATAAGAAAATTAAAAGAAAACAAGAATCCAATAATTTTTGGAGATGGATTACAAATAAGAGATTTCATTCATGTAGAAGATATTGCTGAGGCAAATCTTAATGCCATGCTAAGTAGTACAAATTCAGGATTTTTTAATATTGGAACAGGTGTAGGAATTAAAATAATTGATCTAGCAAAAATTATGATAAAAATTTATGATAAAAAATTCGAACCAATTTTTTATGATCCATTAAAAGGAGATGTAAAAATTAGTCAAGCAGATGTGACTTTGACAAAAAGAATGATTAATTGGGAATCAAAGATAGAGTTAGAAGAAGGCTTAAGAAAATTTATTCATAAATAAAATTTAATTTAGAAGTTGTTCATAAAAATTAATAAATTTTGGTAATACCACATCCCAAGTTATATTATTTTTTAGAAAAATATTTGCATTTACTGAAAGTTTTTCAGATTTTATTTTGTTAATTAGTAGATCATTAATTGCATTTGCAAGTTTTTCAGGATTATTAGGTGGAACTAAAATGCCAGTTTTATCATGTGTGATTAATTCTGGAATTCCTCCAACATTTGTTCCAACAACTGGAATATTTAGAAAAAAAGCTTCTTTAATAGTAGTTGGGAGACTTTCCATTCTTGAGGGAACAACTACCACACTAGATGATTTTATAATAGACATTGCATCAATCCACGAACGATTTGTACAATAAATTACATTTCCATTAATTTTAGATTCTGCTTTTTTTAAGATATCAATTCCTTTTTCATAACTGTCACGTCCAATGTAACATACTTGATTAGGAATTTTTTTAACATTTCCAATTTTAGAAAAATCTTGTGTATTAATTGCAGATGGTAAAACTTCAAAATCAAGATTAAATTTTTCTTTGTAAATTTTTTGTGTTGCTTTTGAATCAGTTGTTAATTTATCAGGCCATTGTAAAACTTGAGATTCAGCTAATTTTGAAATAAATGAAATAGGTTTTGAATGTAATTGTTCTATTTGATCACCAAAAACACCATGAAGTGATAAAACTTTTTTCTTACCATGAGCATATTTCATTGCATATGATGATGGAATATTAAAGCCATGAACAATATCATATGACTCTTTATCAACAATACTTTTGATAGTACTTAATAATGTAAAACTAGGATTTTTTAAATTTTTAATTGGAATGTGTGGAACTTGCATTTTTTTTACATAATGACCATTTTGTGATAATTGATTTGCAAGCATCGATGCATGTCCACCAATCCCACCAGAAAATGTAGGGGAAATGAAAAGAAATTTCACATTACAAAATTAAATATCTGCCTTTTAAGGTATTGTATTAAAAAATAGTTTATTTTTGAAGTGGATGAATTTGAGGGGAATAATTTTTATTTATTTTATACACTAAAACAGCATCCATATGTCCAGGTTCATTATCAGTAAAACTAGAAGATGCATAAACTAATTGTAATGGATCATTTTCAGAATCATATTTAATATTCTTAGCAGTAATTTGGAAAGTTCCAGGATTCCAATTCTCATATTGTTGTCCAGTTTGATGATGTGAATATCCTAATATAGTAAATGGAATCATTTTGCCCAACAACGTTTCATTATAGAAATTATTATTGGCAGATATGCCATCAGGGTTCATATAATTTTGAATAGGATTATCAGATATTTTTATGAACCATTGTAATTTAGATTCGTCCCCACCTCCACCTAAAAGATATAAAAATTCATCTGATTGTTGTGTAGGAAATTTCTCACCAGCTACAAAAACAATTACATAATCAACGTTCCAATCTTGCAGCATTCTCCAACTTTCATCAGGATTACTAAGGAATATTTTTGCCATTAATTCTACTTGCCATGTACTAAGTGTAGCATTATCAATTAACGTAGTTCTTTCAGATAATCCAGTTATCCAATATCCATAATCCCACCATGAAGCAACAATTGCATTTTCATCAGTATTCATTTTTATCCATTCAAGAGTTTCTAACCAATCATTACCAGCAGGATGAAGTGTTCCTCCATTCAATATTGTTTGAGGAGAATCTATGACAGTAACCCAATTTCCTTCAGGATAATTTAGAGGAAGGAGAAAAATAATTACAATAATAACAATATATGGAATTTTAAATAGATATTTTTTCTTTCCAATAGATTCAATTCTAAAAATTTGTTTGGTAAGTATAGATAATCCAATTGATGCAAGAATAATTAATGATATAGATGCAAATACTTCTAGTCTAATAAATGCAGAACTAATGTAAACTCCAGTTATTCCAATAATTAAAATAAATGCTTTTAGGTCATTTTGTTTAAAAATTTTATTTTCTAATTCTTTTTTTGTTAAAATAAACCAAATTCCAAGGCCAGCAAATATCATAAAAAAGGAATGAAAGAAAAAAGATTCTCTAATACTGGTAGTAGCATGTTCTGCAACAGAATCCACTAAGCTAACAGAATTTACTAAAAATGGATTAATTACATTTAGATATCGAAAACTAGGCATATGCAATAAATCTAATTCAATACCAGTTGTTACTGCAAATGATCCAACAATAATAAGTGAAATCAGTAAAATTAAGCCATTTCTAATCTTATTTTTTTTACGACTTATTTTTTGAACAAAAATACAAGAAATTAAAAATAATGTGGGGATGAGGATGGATACACCACCTAAACCAAAAAGAAAATTTAATCCAGGTCTTTCAAACATAATTGCAGTTATCAGAAAAGTTCCTACAAATAGTGGAATACTAGTAATTAAAAATTTATGATCATTTCTAACAAAAGGTAATACTAAAATGAATAATCCGAGTGGTATAAGGAAAAATTGATTTCCTCCCCAAGATGCCATTCCAAAAGTCATAGTTATTCCAGCAAGAAAAATTTTTGAAAATGCAATTTTTTTATTTTTAGATTTAATTCCACTCAAAAATAAATATAAAGCAAATAAACCATAAAAAATTCCTAATGGTTCAGATTTAAACCATCCAAGAGAACCTCTCAAAAGTATTGGAACCGATATAGCGAATAATAATGAACCAAATAAACCAGCAGTAGTTCCTGCAAATAATCGTACTAATCCAAAAATAACTATTACAGTTAATGAACCAATTACAGCTGGAAAATATACAGTGAAATCATATAAATTTGAATTTCCACCAAATATTTGATAAGTGATTGCCGCGGTAATGTGAAGCATAGTTTGTGAAGTTGCAGATACATCTCTTCCAGAGATTCCGGGTGATGTTTCTGGTAAATACCAACTTTTAGTATCATGCCATTGAAAATATTCAACTAATCCATTTTCTACGATATATTCAGTTGCACGAAAATTAAAAAATGGATCAAATTCATTTAATACAATACCATACTCAGCATTCTGAGATCTAATTAAAAATGATGTTGAAAAAGCTAGTATTAATACTCCAATTACTAAAATGTGGTATAATTTGAAATTAAAATTACCAGCTTGAAATAAATGAGTCTGAAGAATCAATGAAATAATATTATTTTA
>Ga0315322_10001960_pt1 | contig 15960 bp, 10 predicted proteins | sample M110021515metaG_FD_203461 | JGI IMG/M metagenome (GOLD analysis project Ga0315322, IMG submission 203461) | Ammonia-oxidizing marine archaeal communities from Monterey Bay, California, United States - M1 100m 21515 | ecosystem: Environmental > Aquatic > Marine > Intertidal zone | place: USA...
GCGAGACGACTTGCGCGCCGACCGCAAGACCACGGGTCCCCGCCAGCGAGACGTGGCAGAGCGACTGGCCCAGCACGCCAAGGCGCCTCCTCCCGCCCTGGACCGCACCCAGATCAATGCCGCGACCGCGCAGCTCGACACCACCTTGTCGGCTGCTGTCGTCGCTCAAGAGGCGCTGGCCTCCACAGCCGCGCGCGGTGGGAGCCTGCCTTCGCTGCCCGAGCCCCGCGCGCCGCGCACCCCGCTCAACCTGAGCGCGCTGTCCAAGGTCGTCCGCAAAACAGACAAGGCGGTCCGGCGTCTGCAGAGCCGACGTGCTGCCGCTCTGGCCGAGCTGGCTGTGCTTCGCGCCCCCTTGGAGGTCGAGCACACCCGCCTCGTGGACCTCCGCACCGAAGCCTGTGCCACGCTGGAGACCTACCGCCAGATCAAGTCGGCGGCCCACTCGCGGGCCTCCGAGGTGCGGGCGCGCCTCGCCAAGCTACGCACGGCTCAGTCGGCGCCGCCGCAGCCGCCGCCCGACCCGACCGATGTTCCCCGGCAGGCGCTCGCCGAAGCCCAGGAGGCCCGCGCCGGGTCCCACCGGGCCCTCACGGCGGCGCTGCAGGCCCACGAGGCACTCCAGGCGGCGCCCGAGGCTGGTGACCGGCTCGTCATCGCCGAGGCCACCCGCCACGCCTGCGGTGAATACCGGGCGAAGGTGGCCGCCGCTGACGCCGCAGTCGTCGCCGCTCGTGGGCGCCAGACGCGCCACCACGCGCTCACCGCCAACTTGGCCGTCTTGCGCACACAGCGCGAGCAAGCCACCACCGCCCGCTCCGAGCAGGCCCGCCAGCGCGATGCCGCCCAGACGGCCCAGGCTGAAGCTGCCGCGCGCACGGAGGCCGCCCGCGCGCGCATGGCTACCCCGGCCGCCCCCCCCGCCGAGGACCCGGAGCTCACCTTGATGCGGGAGCTGACTGCAGTGAGCGCCGCCGCACTCGCCGAGGCCCGCACCCTCCTTGTGAAGCAACCCGATGCCGACGACCCGCCCACGCGCCCGCCCGCCCCTGACACCACCGCTCTGACTCGCCGACTGTCCCGCGCTCGCAAGGTCTACGCGAAGTACGAGAAGCTGGCCCGCGAGGTCGAGACCCGCCGGGATGGCGCCTATGTGGCCCTTCGTAGAGAGCACTACGCCGCTCTGAGTGGCGCCCGACCCACCCGGCGGCTGACCGCGCTGCGCCGGAGGAGGTCCGCCCTGGACCGAGCACTGGTCGCTCGCCGTGAGCGCATCGCCACGCTCCAGCCGACTCCCGCGAGTGTGCCGACCATCGATCCCAGTCTGCGGGAAGCCGTCACGACCATCCAGGCCCAGCTGTTCAAGGCGCGCGAGGCGATGGGCCAGGGCGTGTCCGCAGTCGCCGAGGTGCGTGGCGAAATGAGTCGCGCAAAGTCCGGTAAGGACCAGCTCGACGGGCGCATCGACGAGATCGATGCCGGACTGGCGCGCTGGACCCGCCGCCACCGCCGTGCCCAGCGGGCCATCGACCGGCTCAGGGCCCAGAAGAAGTCCGCTCAAGCACCCACCGCACCCCCACCGGTGACCCCACTCGCTCCGCCGCCGCCACCTGCGCCCGGCGTTCCCGTCATCGGCACCCCACCTCCTCCTGTGCTCGGCGTGAGCGTCCCGCCGCCTACCGTGGTTCCGGCCATGGTCGAGATCGCTGCCGATCCCCCGTCGTTCGAGCCGCCATCCGCACCGCCGCCGACGGTCCCCATGCCGACGAGCAGTGGCGACGAGGGCCCGGGCAAGTCGTCGGTGCAGTCCCTGCTTGCGCGCATCGCCGCTCAGCGTCAGGCCCGCAAGCGTCCGACCCCTCCCCGCCGAGACCCCGATGGCGGCTCGGTGCCCCCGCCGATGATCCCCGGACTGGGTACCGCCACGACACAACCCACCGGTCCGCCCCCACCCCCACCGGCAATCGCCCCGTCGCCTGCAGTCGCCGCCCCGCCGCCCGCAGTCACCGGCCCCCCGGCGGCCTCCCTCCCCGCAGGGCCCCCCCCGCCTGCCGTGGGTCGTGCATCCGCCATCCAAGCGACTCCGCCGGCCCCCGCCACCCGCACGGAACCGCCCCCACCGATGGCCGGTCCGCCGCCCGCAGTCGTGGGTCCACCGCCGGCCCCCAAGGCTCCGGCACTGGTGGGGCCTCCACCTCCACCGGCTGTCGTCGGTCTGCCTCCCTCTCCCTTGGCCGCAGGCCCTCCGCCCACCCCGATGGCCCCGGCCGTCATGGGTCCACCGCCCGCGCCTACCGTCAACGGCCCACCCCCTGTGGCCGCGCCACCTCCCCTCGTCTTCGCCGGCCTTCCTGGGCCGCCCCCACCATCGCTCTTTGACGTCGTCACCGACCGCGTCGTCAAGCCAACCTTCGAGGACGCCACCCACGCTCCTCCGCCACTCCTCACCCTGCCGTCGATGCCACCGCCGCCACCACTCAACCTTCCGGGTCCACCGCCTGCTGCACCTCCCCCGCCTCTGGTGGACGACGTGCCCGCACCCGACGCGGTCAGTCCACCGCGCCCTGGCCCAGTCCCCGCGACAACGTCCAACCAGGACGTCCTCAACGCCAAGACAGTCATCCTCAGCCTCGACGACCTCCGCAAAAAAGCCCTAGACTATGGCAACGACGATGACGATGACGATGACTGGTCCAGTGGTGATGGCGCTGCGACGGTACTGCTGAGTCGAGAGGAACAGCTCAAGCGACGCGACGCACTGCTCGCCGAGCTCGAACAGGAACCCCAGCGCCGTCGAGAGGCCTGGAAGCCCCCTGGACGCGACAAGACAAAGTAGCGGTCCAGCGCCACTCCCTGGTACCTGCGCACCAGCCGATGCGGAGTCGACCTCAGAGCGATAGGCAGCCGGCCACTTCGCCCGCATGCCTCCGCAGGTCCGCTCATGCTCGACATCCGTACTCTTCGAAACACTCCCGACATTGTCCGCGACATGCTGCGCGCCCGAGGCTCCGACCCCTCCACGGTCGACACCGTCCTCGAGCTCGACAGCCAGTGGCGCGACAAAGTCACCGAGCGCGACCAGCTCCGCGGCGACCGCAAGTCCCGCAGCAAGCTCATCGGCCGCACCCGAGACCCCGAGGCTCGGGCTGCCATGATCGCCGAGGTCGAGGGCATCAAGGCCGCCATGCAGGCCGCCGAGCAGGCCGAACGAGGCCTGTCTGAGCAGCGCGACGCCTTGGTGTCCGCGCTTCCCAACCTGCTCGACCCCCGCACTCCCGAGGGCAAGGGCGAGCACGACAACGTGGTCATCGAGACCGTGGGGGAGCCCGCCGCCTTCGACTTCGACGCCAAGCCCCACTGGGACCTCGGCACCGACCTTGGGATGATGGACTTCGAGCGTGGCGTGAAGCTCGCCGGCAGCCGCTTCTACGTGCTCCGCGACGACCTCGCTCGGCTGCAGCGCGGCCTCATCAGCTGGCTGCTCGACTTCCACAGCAAGGGGGGCTACCGCGAGCTCTACCTGCCCTTCGTGGTGCGTGAGAAGGTGCTATTCGGTGCCGGTCAGCTGCCCAAATTCCGCGAAAACATCTACAAGGACGGCACCGAGGACGTCTGGCTGGTCCCCACCGCCGAGATTCCGCTCACCGGCTTCCACGCCGACGAGGTGCTGTCCGCCGACAAGCTCCCGCTGTCCTATTCGGCCTATACACCCTGCTTCCGTCGCGAGAAGATGAGCCACGGTCGCGATGTCCGTGGCATCAAGCGGGGCCACCAGTTCGACAAGGTGGAGCTGTACAAGCTCACCCGACCCGAGGACAGCGAAGCAGCCCTCGATGAGATGCGGGCCCATGTTTCGCGCCTCTGCGAAGCCCTCGGCATGCACTACCGGGTGCTCCAGCTGTGCTCGGCCGACATCGGCTTCGGCAGCAAGATCACCTATGACTTCGAGGCATGGGCTCCCGGCTGCAAGGAATGGCTTGAGATCAGCTCAGTGAGCGACTGCGGTGACTTCCAGGCCCGGCGCACCAACCTGCGGTTCCGCAACCCCGACACCCGCAAGCCCGCATGGGTCCACACCCTCAACGGCAGCGGCCTGGGTCTCCCCCGCACCATGATCTGCGTAATGGAGAACAACCAGCAGGCCGACGGATCCATCCGGGTGCCCGACTTCCTGCAGTCCTACGTGGGCCGCGAGGTCATCCGCCCGATCTCCTGACCACTGAGCTCCCGACCACCGAGTCGGAAGCCCCTCCGTGCCGGTCGGTCCCACCACCACACTCAACACGCGAGGTATCCCGGGCGTCCTGCCCCATCCCACCCGGTTAAAAGCCCGCCGCGCAAGGCCCCTGCGATCCGCGCAAGCCCTGAGCGGTATCCACTTCCGTCACCCGAGGAACGCGTCCATGACCGAGATTGAGCGGCTAAGCCAGCTCTACCTGTTCCGCGCAGTGCCTCAAACCGCGTTGCGCGAACTTCTCATTCTCGCCCCGCCCACCCGCATCCAGGTGGGCCACGAGGTGTTTGCGGAGGGTGCTGCCGCAGATGTGGCGCTGCTCCTGTTGAGTGGCCGGCTGGTAGCGTCCGTCGGCCAAGGAGAGCAGTCTCGCGAGGTCGGCGACATCAAGCCCGGCGAGATCGTCGGAGAACAGGGCCTCTTCGTACCCGGCGGCCAGCGCAGCGCCCGCGTGATTGCCGCCGAACCCTCGGTCGCCCTCCTTGTCACCCCCGAGCTGATGGACCACGCTTCGGCCAACCCCGCCATCGTGGCCATCGAGCAGCATCTCCTGGGCACCCTCGCCCGGCGCATCCGGCGCACCAACCAGGCCATCCAGCAAGCCTGGAAGGCCACGCCTCTGCCCGACCAGCCGGGGGCTCCTCGCAAAAAGACCCTACGCGATCGTCTCGCGGCCCTCTTCGGTGGAGGCTGAGCCATGCCTGTGACCGCCTCAAACAGCGCCCTGCTCGACCAGTCGCGCGCTTTGCTCAACGCCCACCCCGTTCGCGGCATCGAGCCGCGTGACTTGGCACGTGTGCTCAGTGGCGCCCAGCTCAAGCGCATGGACGACGGCGAGGTCCTCTGCACGGAAGGCGACCCTGGCGACGCCATGTTCTTCCTGCTCGACGGAGCCATCAAGGTCACGCGCACCGACCCCCACGGCAAGCCCCGCGAGCTCGCGCTCGTCGAGAGCCCCGCCATTGTGGGGCATATGGCGCTCATCGACCACTCCCCTCGCAGCGCCACTTGTGCCGCATCGGGCCGCACCGTGGTCGCCAGCCTCAACCGCAAGACCTGGAGCAAGATGCTCCACGAGCCCACTCAGCGCGGCACCGCTCTGCGGCGGGTCTTGTGTGCGAGCCTCACCCGACAGCTGGTCGGTGCCAACGCCCGCATTCGAAAGCTAGTGGTGCGCGACCGACCCAAGTCCAAGCCGCCCGTCGCCCGACACGCCAACGGGAAGACACGGCCATCGCGCGACCTCGGTCACCACGCGGGCACGCCCCCCACCGTGACGAGCGCGAGCCTGGAGTCCACCGACATCGACGACTTCGACGCCTCCGACTCCGAGCTGATGCGCGTGGCGGGTGTTCTGGATGGCTGGCGCATCGACCGCAGCAGCCTGCGGGCCGCCGACAAGGCCACCTTCGTGTTCGACGAAGACCAGATGCGCAACCGCAAGAACCGGAGCTGAGGCCCAATCGGCCTCTGGCTCCGGTCCAACAAAGTCTGTGCTGCGGTCCCCCCCAACGGCGGACCGCTGCGCTCTCTGACTACAGCTTGCCGACCTCGACGTTCCAGGTGAACGTGAGATTCTCGAGGTTGCCGAGCTTGCTGCCCTTGAAGGTCTTGGCCTCGGCGTCCCAGTCGTAGCGCGTGAGGGTGCGCTGGTCGTCGGCAGCCACGTAGAGCTCCACCTTGCCGTCGCCGTCGAGGTCCTTGGCGAGCATGGCGTGCTCGAAGCCACCCGAGTTCTTCTCGAAGTTGACCGGAGCGGCCCAGGTGATGGTGCCGTCCTCGGCTGCTTCGCCATCGATGAGGTACAGGCCGGTCTTCATGGCCGCCGCAACCAGCTCCTTGAAGCCGTCCCCGTCGAAGTCTGCTGCGAGCAAGAAGCGGGTCTGACGATCCTGGATCGACGCCACATCCTGGTGCTCGAAGGTGCCGTCAGCCTTGGGGATGTAGCGGCGGATCTGCACCGGCTTCTTGATGGTCTTGCCCGACAGCTCGGCCTCAAGCACAGAGAAGAACTCCGACTTGCCGTCACCATTGATGTCGGCGGCCAGAATCTCCTTGGCGTGGGTGTGGTCGCCGCCGTCCACGGTGGTGCGCTTGTAGGTGGTGCCATCGTACTTGTACATCACGATGAGGCCAGCCTGGCTGGTGTTGGCCTTGTTGCGGTCGCTCGGAGTGGCGAAGAACTCAAGCGTGCCGTCGCCATCCACGTCGCCGATTTCGATTTCGTGGACGAAGGTGTCCTTCTTGGCGTCGAGCTCAACCACGGTGGGTTTACCGCCGTCTTCAGCGGGGTCGAGAACCGCGACCACACCACCATCGTGGGTGGCGATGACGTACTCGTCCTTGCCGTCGCCATCCACGTCGCCGATCTCGATGTCGCGCAGGCGGTTGAACTTGCCACCCCAGCTGTTTTCCCACAGCAGCTTGTGGGACCACTTGCCGTCCTTGTGGGTCCACTTCTTCAGCATCGCCTTCTCGGCGGAGATGGTGAGAATGCTTCCATCGTCTGCCAGGACAGCCTTGTGAAACACGTTGCTGTCGCCGTCTTCGAGGCGGGTGGCGGTCCACTTGCCGTTGCGCTCGCGCCAGATCTGAAGCCGTGCGGGGCCGGGCTTGCTGGCCTTGCCATCCTTGTAGAACCACGCCTGCGAGAGCAAGATCGCGTTGGTGGCGCCGCCCTCAAGGGGGTCCTGCACGGGGGTGGGAGCGCTCGATGCCTTGGGCGCATCCTTCTTGCCCTTGGCGGCCGTCTTTGCGGCCTTGGCGTCGTCCTTTTTGGCTCCGCCGTCATCGCAGGCGACGGTGGTGGTGATGGCGAGCAGTGCGCCACCAAGGGCGACCTTGAGGACGGAGGACAAGCGAGACATGGGCGGCTCCCGGAGTTGGGGACTGCGAGATGGGCTCGCAGGAAGGGATTCTCAGAAATCGACTGCACGAGGACAGGGCACCCCGCGCGAGGACGGACGCTGTTAACCGCACCTCTACTGCTCCGCCGCAACCCCGTGGGGATGCGGGTTCTGGGGCCGGTTTGGATCGCCCGGCACAGAGAGGGTCGAGATGTCCCTGGAGATCGCCGTGATGGGCACTGATCCGCGCCCCGATGAGTCCTCGGCAGCTCTTGATCCTCGCGACAGACTTGTGCGAAACACCGGTCGCCCCACAGCTGCAGCCCCGCGCCGACACACCACTCTCACCGAGCTGTACCTGCCCATCAAGGGCGTCGATGCCCTCACGATCGCCATCGCGCGACTCAACCAGACCGGCGCTACGGCTCTGTCCCCCCTCCCCGAAGAGATGTCCGGCGACGAACCGGCATACTTCGCCGACCCCGACGGCAACATCATCGCCACCGCCCGAGAGCTGACCGTCACCTGAGCCCCCGGAGTCTCGATGTCCCTTCGCATCCTCGCGCTCGCGCTTGCCTTGACCACGCCCGCGGTCGCAGCGCCGCTCCAGCTCGGTGAGAGCGTCCCTGAAAGCACCTCTCTCGACGATCCGGATGTCGCCGATGCCCAGGAGATCTGGCTCGCGATGATTCAAGGGGCCGAGTCCACCATCGACCTGTCGCAATTCTACGTGTCGCCCAAAGAAGGCAAGCAGAAGGGCCGCCTACAACCGGTGCTTGACGCCATCGACGCAGCCGCCAAGCGTGGCGTGACCGTGCGCTTTCTCATCGACGCCAAGTTCGCGAAGACCTACCCGGACACCCTGGTCCAGCTCGAAAAGAACGCGTCGGTTGAAGTGCGGCGCCTCGACCTCAAGCACCACACCGGCGGAGTGCAACACGCCAAGTACTTCGTGGTCGACGGCAAGGTGGGCTGGCTTGGCAGCCAGAACTTCGACTGGCGGTCGCTGCAACACATCACCGAGCTGGGGGTGCGCCTCGAAGATCCCACTGTCGTGGGCGATCTTCACAAAGTGTTCGAGGTGGACTGGGCGCTGGCGGGGGGGGCGGCCAACATGACCGAAGCCGGTGCATCGGAGTCCCCTGAGGTAGAGCGCGAGGGACCCACCACGAAGCTGAGCTACAAAGATGGCGATGTCGAGGCCATCCTCGTCGCGAGCCCCAAGTCGATGCTGCCCGAGGGCGTGGACTGGGACCTGCCCTACATCATCGCCGCCATCGACAGCGCCCGGCACCGCGTGCGCGCCCAGGTGATGACGTATGCGCTCATCGGCTACGACAAGAAGTACTGGGATGCCCTCGATACAGCACTGCGGCGGGCCGCCGCGCGAGGGGTAGAGGTCCAATTCATCGTGGCCGACTGGTCGCTGCACAAGAAGAAGCAGGAAGCGCTGAAGAGCCTGCAGGTCATGAGTCACGTAGAGGTCCGCGTGATGTCCATTCCGCAGATCGAAGGCGAGGAGTTCGTGGAATTCGGCCGCGTGGCCCACGCCAAGTACCTGGTGGTCGACGGCACGTGGGCCTGGGTCGGCACCTCGAACTGGAGCCGCGACTACTTCTACGGCAGTCGCAATGTGGGGGTGGTGGTGGACGGCGGTACCTTCGGCGCCGACCTCGATGTGTGGTTCGAGCGGATGTGGAACAGCGAGTACGCCGAGACCATCGACCCTGCGAAGAGCTACCGGACGCCGGCACGCCAAGAGAAGAAGAAGAAATAGAAGGGGCCGTGGGCGGGGCACTGCTTGTCTGAGGCGGCCCCACGCAGGGGCTTGAGGTAGGCTTTGCCGATGCCTTCCACCGCCCCTGCCCTATGGCTTGCCTGGGCTGTCGCGCTCGCCTTTGAGCTGGGGCTGGCGGCTGGACTGCCCATCGCACCCACGTCCACGCAGCTCGCCGTGGAGCTGGGTGTGGGGGTGCTGCTGGCGGGATTCCACGCACACTTCAGTCGGGGAGTACTGGCGTCCCCCATCTGGCCAGCGGCACTCCTGCTGCTCGGTGCGATTATCCGCCACCACGGTGTTGCCGAAGGCGTGACGGTCGCGGTGGTCACCCTCGCACTGGCCGTGGGTTCCCTGCGCATTCACCGCAGCGGTCTCCTGCTCATCGGGGTCGCCGCGTCGGGCTTCGGGGTCCTGGGCGCCCGCGCCATCGCCCTGCATGAACGCGCCCCACAGACCTGGCCTGGACGTCTCGCCGCCGAGCTGACACGCGCCCTCCCCAAGCTCTCACGCCTCCCCGACCATCCCGGCATGGTGGTCATCACCATCGACACTCTGCGGTGGGACGTCGCCCCTGAGATGGACAGCTGGAAGCAGCTCGCGGCCAAGGGACACACCTGGCGAAGGGCCATGTCCACCGCATCCTGGACCGCGCCCGCTCTGGCCTCCACCTGGACGGGGCTGTCTCCCATCGACCACGGCTGCGGCGCATCCTGGAAAGGCGGCACCGATCCGGTGCGTGGCGACGTACCGCTGTTGGCCGAGCAGCTCCAGGCACAGGGTACCGTCACTGCAGCGTTCGTCTCCAACCCTTACGCCAGCGGTGACCTGGGCTTCGACCGAGGCTTCGACACCTGGCACCACGTCGACGAAGAGACACCTGCCGAGCTGCTCTTCGCCGGTCGTCCACCTCCTCCCGCTGTCTTTCAGAGAGCCGACGAGGTGGTCATCTCCAAGGCGAATGCGTGGCTGTCCGCCGCACCAGATCGGGGCTTCGTGCTCTGGGTGCACCTTGTGGGCCCCCACTTGCCCTACGCCCACACCAAAGACGCCCTCGCCATGTCCGTCAGTGCCCCCGGAGATATTCGCAGCGGCCGCTTGGAAGACACTCCGCCCCTGCGCCGCGCGGTTCGGGCCGCCTACGCCGGAGAAGTCGCCGAGACCGACCTGCTCATCGGGGGACTGCTCCACGCGCTGGAGTCACGGAGCTTCGAGGGGGCCATCGTGCTCACCGCAGACCACGGCGAGGAGTTCTGGGAGCACGGCGGCTTCGAGCACGGGCACTCCCACCATGGCGAAGTGATCGACGTACCCTTGGTCCTGGTCGCGCCCGGTCTGTCCGAGGACACCCGCACCGACCTGGCCTCCCTGGTGGACATCACTCCCACCTTACGGGGACTCGCTGGCTTGAAACCCAACGGACTGGACCTGCGACGTCCGATTCCAGAGGACCGCATCGCCACCGCAGCAGGCAACCTCTACCTGCCCCATGCTCGCAGCGCGCGGCAGGGCCAGAACCGCATCATCGTGACCGAGGCGGTGTCGCAGTTCGACCTTTGGGCGGATCCTCGGGAACAACACCCCGAGCCGGTGACCGGGCGAAGTGTCTTGTTGGAGGCGGCCCTGGCCTCGCAGCCCGCGGCCGCAGGAGACGAGGCGGTCCAGCTGGATCCCGAAGCACTGCGGGCGCTGGGGTACATCGAGTAGGAGCGACTTGAGACGCCCACAGGTGCACTGCGGTGTCTTCGTCCCAGCGCACCGCCCCCCCCCCCCGACGCGCGGGGACGTGGTGTGGAACCAAGCACTTGGATACCCAAGGCAGCCGCACTTTGTCGACCCTGTCCCCGTGAGTGTCTGTGACCGACTCCCCGCTACTCGCTCGACTTCCCGATGGCCCACTCGACATCATCGGCGACATCCATGGTGAAAACGCAGCGCTTGAAGCCATTCTCCACAAGCTCGGCCAAGCGGGTTCCGGCGAAGGGCAGCCCCACCTGGTGTTCCTCGGAGACTTAGTGGATCGGGGGCCGGACAGCATCGCGGTGGTGGATCGGGTGGCAGACCTCGTTGCGCAGGGACGCGCCACCTGCGTGATGGGCAACCACGAGCTCAACTTGTTGCGAGACCGCGAGCGCTCCGGGAACGGCTGGTTCTACGGGAAGGCTGACGAAGCGTGGAGCCATGCTGTCGAGGGCCATGTCATCCGGGGCACCTTCCCGAGCCGAGTGGCCGATGAGGCCGTCCGTCAGCGCCTCTTGGCCTTCTTCCGCACCCTCCCCCTCGCCGCCGTGCGCGACGACCTGCGCATCGTTCACGCGGCCTGGCACGCCCCCGCCATCGCCGCCCTGGCTCACTGTGCCGACTATACCGAGGCTCTGGTGCGCTCCGAGGCGGATGCGGGGTCCATTCCCGCCGACCTGGAGGCCCGCTGCCGTGTGGAGTGGAAGGCGCTCAAAGCAGCCGGTATCGACACGAAGAACCCCGCGACCCCACCCCCTCACGTCGAGGCGCTGGCCACCGCAGAGTCGATGGGGCAAAATAGCCACCATCTCAGTGTTCTCACGTCTGGTCCCGAGCAGGTGCGGCCCGGTCTTCCCGCCTGGCGCGCCGGCCGCTGGCGCATCCTCCAACGCCAGCGCTGGTGGGACGGCCCAGTCGATGTGCCCACTATCTTCGGCCACTACTGGCGGCTCCGGCTCGCGAGCGCCGACAGCTCTCGCCTCCGGCTGTTTGGCCCCACCGAAGCCCACGACTGGCTGGGCGACCACCGCCGGGCATTCTGCATCGACTTCAGCGTCGGGCGCCGCTACCAAAGCCGCACTGCTGCTGGTGAGGCCCCCGAGGCTGGCTTCCGAGAAGCTCTGGGCGCATTGCGCTGGCAGGGACCCGACCAGCCATCGGAGCTGTGGTTCGACGACCGGGATGGGCCCGTAGAGGTCGCGCCGCCCGGGAAATCACGAAGCGGGGGATGAGCGAGAGCACCTGCGCCTCGATGGTGGGGAAGTCCGCCTAAACGGGGTCCGACTGTGCTCCCAGGGCCGCATCCTCCAGCGCCGCACCCCCGTCATCCAAGGGGTCCTGCAGCGGTCCAAAGGCCGTGTGAATGACCCGGTTGCCGCGATTCCAGGTCAGGTAGCTCCACGCCCACTCAAACAGCACGATGACCCGATTGCGGAAGCCCACCAACGCCATCAGGTGGACCACCAGCCACATCCACCAAGCCAGCAGTCCCCCGAGCTTGAGACGGCCCGCCCACACGATGGCCTTCGAGCGACCGATGGTGGCCATGCTGCCGAGGTCTCGGTAGGCGAAGATGGGGCGCGGGGACTTGCTCAGGTCGGCCTGGATGCAGCGGGCGGTGTGGGCACCACCTTGGATGGCCACCTGGGCTACACTGGGAAGCGGCTGGCCGTCTTCACCGACTGTGTGGGCCATGTCGCCGATGACGAACACCTCTCGATGGTCGGGCAGAGACAAGTCTGGCCCCACGTGGACCCGACCGGCGCGGTCCGTGGTGGACGACACCTGTTCACCGAGGGGAGAGGCTGAGATGCCCGCCGCCCAGATGAGGGTGCGGGCCTCGATACGGGTGGCAGCATCCTGGCCCTTGCATTGGACATCGACGCCGTCGCCGTCTACCGACACCACCCGGGCATTGAGCAGTACCTCCACGCCCACCTTTCGAAGCTGCCTCAGGGCGCTGTCCCGAAGGTCTGCGGGGTAGGGCGAGAGCACATGGGGGCCGCCCTCGACGAGCAGCACCCGGGCTTCGCTGGGGTCGATGTTCCGGAAGTCTTCAACGAGAGTGCGGCGGGCGATCTCGCTGAGCGCACCCGCCAGCTCCACACCGGTAGGACCGGCCCCCACGACCACGAAGGTGAGGTGGGTGCGGCGCACGTCGGGGTCACGCGCCCACTCGGCACGCTCAAAGGCAGCGAGCACACGCTGACGAATATCAATGGCGTCGCCGAGCGTCTTGAGACCGGGAGCGGCAGCCTCCCAGTGGTCGTTGCCGAAGTAGGCGTGGGTGCTGCCGGCGGCCAACACCAACCAGTCGTAGCTGAGCTCGGTGTGGCCCGCGCGACCTTCCAAGTGGACCACTCTTCGCTCGGCATCCACCGAAGTCACCTCGCCAAGTCGCACCCTGGCGTTGCTCTGACGCCGAAGCAGGCTGCGGATGGGCATCGCGATGGCGGCCGGCGACAGCACCGCCGTGGCCACCTGGTAGAGCAGTGGCTGGAAGAGGTGGTGGTTGCGACGATCGACGAGAATGACGTCTACGTCATGATTCGAAAGAGATCGAGTGGCGTGCAGCCCTCCGAATCCACCGCCCACCACAACCACGCGCGGACGACTGTTGAGACGGCGTTCGAGGGAAGGACGGGAGGACCAGCCGTGAAGAGCATCGGACATGGTGGCATTCCAGACCGGGCGCAAGATTGGCGCCCCAGCTGGTATCGCCTTGGCGTCGGAATGGCTGCGCAGGTCGACCGAAGAAGATCAATCCCAACCTTCCTCGGCAGCAGGTTCCAGGTGTTTATTATTGACCCAGCGTGCTCGATCACAATCAACACCTGGCACTGCCATCATGCCTCCTCCCGCTGCCACCCAGACTTGGCAGGCTACACCTCCTCCCCCATCCCCCAAGAGTCCGTCCATGAGCCCGACCGTTCTCACCCCGAGCAACCAGCGTGTCCCCAGCACCGACCCAGCCGCCCGTCCCATCGGCTCCCTCCCCGAGCTCGACCACGGCGACATCGCCCGCTACTCGCGCCATCTCATCCTTGGCGAGGTGGGCATCGAAGGTCAACGACGCCTCAAGGGAGCCTCTGTGCTCTGCGTGGGCACCGGCGGTCTAGGCTCGCCCGTGCTCCTGTACCTGGCTGCCGCAGGCGTCGGTCGCATCGGCATCGTCGACTTCGACATCGTCGATGAGTCCAACCTCCAGCGCCAGATCATCCACGGCAGCGGCACCGTCGGACAGCCCAAGCTGAACAGCGCCCGAACCCGCATTCTCGACATCAACCCCAAGTGCCAAGTCGACCTCTACCCCGTCGCCATCAAAGCCGACAACGCCCTCGACATCGTGGCTCCCTACGATGTGGTGGTCGACGGCACCGACAACTTTCCCACCCGCTACCTGGTCAACGACGCCTGCTGCATCCTCGGCAAGCCCAACGTCTACGGCTCCATCTTCAAGTTCGAGGGCCAGGCGAGCGTGTTCAACTACCGGGGCGGTCCCAATTACCGTGACCTCTACCCAGAACCCCCGCCTCCCGGCTTGGTGCCGAGCTGCGCAGAGGGCGGCGTGCTGGGCGTCCTGCCGGGCGTCATCGGCTGCATCCAGGCCACCGAGACCATCAAGATTCTGCTCGGCAAGGGCACGTCCCTGTCGGGACGGCTGCTGCTCTACGATGCCCTGAACATGAAGTTTCGCGAGCTGAAGCTCCGGGTGGACCCCTCGGCGCCCGCCATCACCCAGCTCATCGACTACGAGCGATTCTGCGGTGTAATGGACATCTCGGAAGGGGCCGCTGCAGACGACGAGGAGGGCTTCGCCTGCCAAGATGTCGAGACGGTGCACGCGCGTCTCAACGACGGGTGGACTCCCTTGTGGGTGGACGTGCGCAAGCCCCATGAGTGGGACATCGTGAAACTCGAACAGGCGGAGGTCTTTAAGACACACAGCGACATCATTGCGCACGGCCTCACCGGCGTTGAGTTGGACCGGCCCATCTTGGTGCAGTGCAAGTCCGGCGGGCGGAGCGCGAAGGCCGCTGCTGCATTGGTCGCCCAGGGCTACACCGATGTCACCAACCTGGAGGGTGGCATCAATGCGTGGGTGACGGCATTTCGGGCAGACCTGCCGACCTATTGATCAGCCCTCTCTCGAGTCCGCACCCCGCCCCACCCACACCGAAGCGCACCCAAGAGGAGGAAGCCCAGCGCCTGGATCCGACTGGGAGTGGAGGCCCTTGGAGGCCCGCGGACCCACCCCCACCCTCCGCCCGTCAAGGCACCCATCCCCTCACGTAGTCCTTGCGATCTGCCGTTCACATGTTGCGGTACTTCACTGAGCCGTCGTAGTCTGGAATGTGACCCGTCTGACCTGTCCACCCGCTCGAACGGACGACCCATGCCACCAGACGACCCCCAATCGGACTCCAACCGCCGCGGCAGCATCGCTGTCATGGCCGCGGGAGCGATCGTGGTGCTTCTCGCGTTCGGCGCGATGGCCATCGACCTGTCGTACGTGCGCCTGGCACAGGCACAGGCACAGGACATCGCCGACGCCGCCAGCATCGCAGCGCTGTGGTCGGTGCGGCAGAGCGGCGACATCGACGAGGCCGAAGACGCCGGCGGCACCCTCGTGGGTCTCAACCCAATGGTCGGAAAGACCGCCGAGCTGACATCCATCGAGTTTGGCGACTGGGACAGCAGCCTCGGCACCTTCGTCACCGATGAGGACACCCCCAACGCCGCCCGCGTGCGCATCGCCCGTGAGAACAGCGGGGCGGTGCCGCTCTTCCTGGGCCGGCTGTTCGGGCACGACTCCGTGGATGTGGCTGCAGAGGCCATCGCCGCCTCTCGCGACCTCCACGTCGTACTGGTCATGGACATCACCAACTCTTGGTCGCGCCCCAACTACTACAACGCCCGAGAGGCTGCGGTCGCGTTCTACGACGTGCTGGAGCAGGCTCACGGTCCCAGCGACCGCATCGGCATGACTGTGTTCACCGGTCGCTATGCCTGGGAATTCACCCCGCTCACCCTCATGGAAGACGCCTCACTCACGGGCAGTGTGCGCTCCCAGTGGGCCGTCATGGAGACCGCGAGCAAGGCTGGCAACTACAACGCCAGCAGCTCAAAAGGGTGCAACGTCTACGGCAGGCGCCACTCCCTGCGCGACGACTTTACCAGTCCTGTCGGCGGCTGCTTTGCCGACATGCCCCGCGAGTGGCTTGACGAACCCGGCACCGACCACACCACAGGCCTCGAGATGGCCCGCACCATGTTCGAGGACAACTTTGAGGATGGCGTCTACCGCGCGATGGTGGTCCTCACCGACGGCCTGCCCGCTGGCCTCAGCAGCAGCAACTTTC